>JAABUS010002912.1_pt1 | contig 29881 bp, 22 predicted proteins | sample 5560161 | NCBI WGS metagenome assembly JAABUS01 (sample SAMN10711885, study PRJNA513376) | rock metagenome | isolation source: Antarctica rocks | place: Antarctica: Victoria Land, Trio Nunatak nord | collected 2016-01-04
CGAAAATCGACTTAAATCGAATTAAAATTTAGAGATAAAATCAAAATCTAACTCGAAAAATCGATTCGAATTATTATTTTTAATAAATTCTATTATTTTTAGTAATAATTTAATAGAAATAGTTAATTTATTGCATTTAATTAATAATTATATTAAAAATATCTATCTATAATAGTATTACTATAATATATTACTATAATACATTATCTATAATAATAATAAATCTAAATTTAAATTTATTTTATACTATTTTTAGTAATTCTTGATATAATAACGTTATTTTTGATTTCTTGACAATTTGATTCGATTTTAAATATTGAAATCGAATATCGACTTAAATCGAATTGAGTCGATTTTAAAATAACATCTAGACTAATTGTTAAATCGAGTTTCGATTTCAACTATTGAAATCGATTCGATCCAACAATTTCAACTCTAGAAATCGACTCGAAATTCGAGTCGATTTCTATTATTTTGAAATCGATTCGATTCGATTCAAGTCGATATTCGATTCCAATATTAGAAATCGAATCGAATTGTCAAGAAACCAAAAATAACGTTATTATGCCAAGAATTACTAATTCTAGAATAAGATATTTTATTAATAAAATGCAATATTTGTAAACTAATCGCGTCGAGTCGATTAATCGACTCGAATCTTGACGATTTGAGTCAACCCAACTCGAAAGTCTTGACAAATCGATTTCTAAAGTTGAAATCGAAAATCGAGTCGAATCAAATCGATTTCTAGAGTTAAAATCGAAACTCGACTCGAAAAATCGACTCGAATCGTCAAAACTATTTAATTATTTAATTATAATAAGATAATGCATTATAGTAATGCATTACTACTTTTTACGAAGAAAATAATTAAATCGCATCTATAGATTCTATAGAGCCTATAGATGCAAATAATGCATTTTATTAATAAATTGCATCTATAAGATCTATAGAGCCTATAGATGCAAATATTGCATTTTATTAATAAAATGCATCTATAAGATCTATAGGGCCTATAGGTGCAAATATTGCATTTTATTAATAAAATATTTTGTTCTAAAATTAGTAATTCTTGGCATAATAACGTTATTTTCGATTCCTTAGCAATTCGATTCGATTCCTAATATTGAAATCAAATATCGACTCGAGTCGAGTTGAATCGATTCCAAAATAATAGAAATCGACTTGGGTTTCAAGTCGATTCCTAGGATTAAAATCGTCGAGTCGAGTCGATTCCAATAGTTAGAACCAAAACCCGACCCGACGATTAGTCTAAATATTTGCATCTATAGATCCTATAAATCTTATAGATGCAATTTATTAATAAAATACAATATTTGAATCTATAGACTCTATAGATCTAATAGATGCAATTTATTAATGAAATGCATTATTTGCATCTATAGACTCCATAGAATCTATAGATGCGATTTAATTATTTTCTTTTTAAAAAGTAGTAATGTATTACTATAATGCATTATCTTATTATAATTTAAATAATTAAATATTGTTAAAAATATATTGATTATTAACTATATATTAACTATTAATAACTATATTATAATTATTTAAATAGTCTTGACAATTCGAATCGATTTTTTCGAATTAGATTTCGATTTTAACCCTAGAAATCGATTCGACTCGACTCGATTTTCGATTCCAACATTAGAAATCGACTTGTCAAGACTTTCGAGTCAAGTTAATTCGAATCGTCAACATTCGAATCGATTAATCGACCCAACGCAATCAATCGAACATATAGCTTATCCTAGATGCAAATTTTCTATTCGAGACGAACTTATTTCGAATGGAAATTTCTATTTGAAATAAACTTTGTCTATACTTAGTCTATGCTTAATATAGAGCGTGTTAAATAAAACGAAAATTATAAGTTTGAAAAAATATCTCTATTGCAAGTTCTATATATCAAATATATACTAAATCTATAATCTAACTATTTTAGAGCTTATTTCAAGTAAAAAATCTATATTCGAAATAAGTTTCGTTTATATCGAATCTATATTTTACGTATATTGTATTAAATTAAGCAAAAAGATTGAAAATTTTAAAAAAATATATTAAAGACAAGATATATATATTTAGTTTATACTAAATATATAAATTGATAATTCTATTATATCGAGTAATTAAGATTTTGTTCGATTTCTAAAACTTAGAATAAACCAGATATATACTTAATATAGTTAATAGCTATTAAAAAAAAACTATTATCTCAATTTTAAATTCGCAATTCCGACGTCTTTATACGAAATATAATTCAAATATAAATTTAGTATTGTTGTAATATATATTAAGAATAAATAAAATTGCATAAGTTGCGCGTTAAGTCTTTAGCGTATTTTGTAAAATTGAAATACAATTGTTGCGTTTTTTATCTCTATCTTTTCTAAATATCTATATTATTGTAGTATATACTTTTGATTTTATTAACAAATCTATAATATAAGTCTAGTATATTCTCTAACTTTATTGCTTTTATTATCTTAATATATATTTAATATAAATATTGTTATAATTTAATTTGCTAATCTTAGAGTATATTTTAACAATTCTAATATAACAAATATACAAAATTTGTTTTTTCTAAGATACTATTATAATAAATATAGTATATGCGATACTTTTGTCTAATATATACTAATTATATATTTAAGAATTTTTTTTTAATTTAAATTTCGATTTTGTAACTAAATATAAGTATTTAACTATAATATAATTTTATATTAGATATATACTAAGTCTATATTTAATATATATAAAATACAACTAAATAGATAGCAAATCTAATAAAAAAATATTTTTTATTGCAATTTATTTTATACTAAATATTAGCAATATCTACTATTAAAATTACAAAAAATAATAGACAATCTATATATAGATTTAATCTAAATTTAATGCATATTAAATATTATCAATTGTGTTAAATTCTAAAACTCGAATTATTATTTTTAACTTAAATACATAAGTTGTATAAATTTAATTGCAACTCAATATATACTAAATATTAACAAATATAATTATACAACAATATTAACTAATTAAATATATAGAGTAATTTTTATTGCTTTTAATTGTTAGCTATCTATATATATAGCAATAGTTTTATTTATATTTAATATATATTAAGTTAAGATTAAAATTAAATTATATTATTATTAAAAAATATATTATATTGAAGCAAATAAACAAATATTTTAATTAATAATATACAATATATAAGCTAAATATATATAACTGCAAATTTAAATACAAAAAATATTTCTACAAATATATATTATCTCGAGAAAAAATATGTATCTTTTTTATATTTAATATATATCTAGTTTATACTAGTTTAATATTTTGAAATTTTAAATTAAATTCGAAAAATAGCAAAATACGAAATACTTTACAAAATTAAAATATAATTTCTATATATTTTATTAAAATTAAATTTATATTTTGTATAGATACAAATATATTGTTAATATAATTATTTATTAATATATAAACAATATAGAATATATTATATAAGCTAGATTAATATCAAATATATATTAAGTTTATACAAAACAATTATTATAATCAAGAATTTGCAATTATTTTTAATATATATTTCTATTACAAGATAAGTTTATTTTATATTTGTTATATATTTAATCTATCTTTTATTTTCTTTGTTCTTATACTATATATACAAATACTTATTTTGTTATTTAAAACTTTAATAATATATTAATTAATATTAGATTTAATTAATATTAGATTTGTATTAATACAATTGTTAGAATTACTAATTAACTATTGTTTGTTATTTTTTTTCAAATATTTATTTCTCAATTTAAAAAATATTTGCAAGAAATATATTTTTAGTTTAGTTTTAAAATATACTAAATTTATACTAACTTATTTTTAGTACTATACTAGTATTTTAATCGATTTTTTTTTATATATTTTATTATACTAATCTATACTTAGTATATACTTAAACTATATATAGATTAATATATTTATTACAAATATTGAATTTTTAAATAAATTATTTAATTATATTCTAAATTTAGTTTATACTAAATATATACTAGTATTAAAGAAATATAAAGAAAAGAAAAAATCTTATAATAGCAATATATTTAAAATTTCGAAAATTTTTAAAAATTTATATTTTATTTATATTTAATATATATATAGCTAACAAAAAAAAGTTGTTTATAATAGTAAGAAATTAAATACAATAGTTAACTCTAATAATAGAATCTAAGACTTATATATATTATATTTATATTCACTATATATATAGAAAAGAATTACAATGTTTTTTTTAATTTGAACAAAAACAAATTTTATTTGCTAATTTATTATATCAAAACTATATTAATTTTATATTTAACAAATATCTACATTTTAACTAATATTTTAATAGCAAAAAAAATAAAATACTATTTGTAATTTTATATTATATCTATAATATATTTATACTAAATTTATATATAGTTGACTTTTTTTAGATAAATTTATCTTTGTTAACAACAAAAATTAGTGCAACTATTTTTCTTTTTATACTAAAATTATACTAAATTTATACTTAGCTAATATAGTTGTTGCAAAAACTATTATTATATTTATAACTAAAAAAAATAAAAATTAGATTGCTTTTTTATTATATATATTAAGTATATATTAAGTATAAATTAGAACAAATTAACAATAAAAAGTTTTTAAAATTGTTTTACTAAATTTTAGACTCAATATATATTGTATTTAATATTCTAATTTGTTTTAACTAATTGTTTATTTTTAATTGTGTCTAGTATATATAATATAGACAATTAGATATTTATTTTTTCGATTTCGATCTAACAAAATAAATTAATATTTATTATATATTTTGCTTCTATATAATTGCTACAACAACTATATTTTAATAAAAAAATTTTGCAAATTAATTTAAAATAAAGTATAGTCTATATTTAATATAAAATTTCTCTATATATTTTTTAATTCTAAATTAATTTTTTTTTAATTATATTTAAATATACATTAAGTCTATATTTTATTTATATTTGCTATATATTTATTTTATTTACTATTTTGATTTTGTATTTACTTTTTTTATTCTAAATATTATTTTTTATAAAATAAAACTAAACAAACAATATAATAGTTTGTTGCGTTGTTATACTTGTTAGTTCTACAAATAATATAAATATTTTATATATAATTTTGTTTTTAATTGTTTTTTTTGATTTTTAATTTTTTAATAAAATAGTAAATCTTTTTTTAATTTAATATTTAATATAAACTTAATATAAACTAAATCTATATATAGTTTTTCGAATTTAAACAAAAGTTTTTAAATTATTAATATTATACAATATTTGTAAAACAAAAATATAAATTTATAAACTAATTTATCTTTGTTGTTATCTTAATTACTTAATAGATATTGTTAATTTATTTATAATAAAATTATATTTAAAATATATTTTGTATTGCTAATAATATAAAATTTCTTTAATTTAACAATTTTTTTTATTAGTTTTTTCTCTTTTTTTTGTAGAAATTTGTTATATTCTTAATATATATATTGTATATATTATTCTTATACTTAATTTTTAATTTAATATTTCGATAGTATTGCTATATATTTTTTGCTCGATTTTAATATATTGTTTATAAAACTTAAATTTAATTTATGTTTGTCTTTTTTAAATAATATTTTTGCATATTGTTGTATTAAAGAAAATATTTTAGAATTTTTATCTAATATATATTAAGTCGATATTTAATATTTGTTTTTTCTAGATAATATCTTTGTATATTATTATATTAGAGAAAATATTTCAAAATTTTTATTTAATATATACTAAGTTAATATCTAATATCTATCTTTTCTAAATAGTATCTCTATATACTATTATATTAAAAAAGATTTTTTAAAATTTTTATCTAATATATATTGAGTCGATACTTAATATTTGTCTCTTCTAAATAGTATCTCTATATATTATTGTATTAAAAAAGATATTTTAGAATCTTTATCTAATATATATTGAGCTAATACTCGACGTTAATTTTTTATTAAATAAATAGTTCTTAAATTGCAACTTTAAAATATATAAAAAATCTTGCTATCAAATTTAGATACTATATTTGTGTCAAATTTATACTTAAAATTAAATTTGTTAAAAAAAAATATTATATAAGAATTTTCTAAATTGAAAGAAAAATATAGATATTGTTAACAATATTTTGCAATTTTTCGATCTTTTTTATCTATAATTTAATTAATTATTAAGTCTAATTAAATATAAACTAATTGTATATATTTTTTTTAACTAGTTAAGCAACAATATAATTAAATTTACTACAATTGTATTAAGTAAATAGAATATCTTTTTCTATTTTAAAATTGTTTTTTTCAAATATCTTAATAGTATATTTTCTTATTCTAATATATAATTAGTATAAATATAGCTTAAAATAAATATAAATTTTATCTAAATATAGAAGCAAATAATAATAGTTTTTGTTTTGCAAATTTATTGTTTTAAAAGTAATTACTTTTTTTTATATTAATATAATTGCAAGCTAGTATCTATTAATACAAAGAAATTTTTAAATTCTCTTTATATAGTTTAACAAAAATTTATTTTATTTTTTAATATTTAATTTATATTTTAAGTTTAAAATATAATATATTTACATTGTTTATATATTGTAGTAGTTTGTTAATAATCTTGATTTTTTAAAATTAATTAATAAAATAAGTTGTCAAATAATTAAAACTATATTTTCGAAAATTATATTTAAAATATACTTAACAAAAAATTAATATATATTTGAGATATTCAAACTATTTTCGAAAGCTATTAAAATTGTAAAAATATTTTTTAAATTCTAAACAAAATATTAGTAACATCTATATAATTCTAATATATACTAAATATATTTTAAGTTTGTTTTTTGTCTATATTTATTATAAAAGTTCGCAATTCTTTGTTTTTACAATCGATATAAAAAATTTAAATAATTTGATAAACAATTTTTTTTAATATTTTTAATATTTTAATAAATATTATATAATAATCTTTAATAGTCTCTATATTAATTTATATATAATAGTAGATATTAATTTCTATTGCAATTTAAGTATATACTTAATATATATTGTATATATATTAAATTTACAATAATAATTTTTGTTTTAATTTAAGATATTGTATAAATTTGTTTTGTTTTAAATCTATTTAAATATAAGATTTATTTTAAAATATAATTAATTTATAAAGATTTTAGTCTAAGTATAAATATAATATACAACAATATATTGTTAAAAAAAATTATTAAAATAGATAATATTTCTAATTTATTATTTCTCTAAAAAATACAATTAATTAAAAACAAATTTTTGTTTAACTTCTATAAATTATAAGCTAGATTTATACAATATTTAAACTAAATATAAACTAATTTTTTAAAATTACTTTAATAGAAAACTTCTTAAGTTTTTGTTTGCAAATTAATATTGCTATATAATTTTTTATATTAAAATTATCGTATATATAGTGCAAAGCAATCTTATTATATTTAATATATAAATCGAATATAATAGAAAAAATAATAAAATATTTTGCAAAATATTTAGTATTAACAATATATATACTAGATATAAGTTTAATTTATATATTGTTAAAAATAGTAAATTGTGTTGTTTAATTGTCGCAATTATATTTTTGACAATTTCTCAAAATATTTAAATAAAATATAATAAATAATAAATATAATTTTCGTGTACAATTAATAAAAAGAATAGAAATTGTTTTTAATTAATAAAAATATAGATATTTAATTGTATATTGTATATACTAATCTTAATTTTATTATTTTTCTAAGAATAATTAAATTCTATATATATTTAGTATATATTAAACTTGTATTAGAATAAAATTAATTGCAAATAAAGTTTCTAAAAATTAGATATTTAATAAAAGTATAATTTTTTGTATCTTATTATAGCTTGTAGTTTATTAAAATACAAAAATAGTTAATATTAATATATATTAAATTTATATTAATAATTCGATTTGTATATTATAATTTTGTATTAAAAAATAAAAAATATTTAACTCGATAAATTTATAAAATTAGTCTACAAACAATATAGATAAAATAAAAGTTTATTTTATAAGTCTTTTATATAGTAGACTCTTAATTCTTATATATACAAGTTATAAATTCGAAATATATATAATATATATATTAATTTTGCTATTTTTTAAAAAATCTATAATATTAGATCTTTGTGCAATACTTTAATTATATATTAATATTTATTGTATATATTAATTAAATAAAATATTATCGAAAATTGTTAATATTCTTAAGTTTAACTCTATTGTATACTAAATATATATATAATATATTCGAATACGCGTATTCGCAATACTTAATTTTAAAATATTTGAAATTTTAATATTAAATTTTATTTATTTTATCTTTCTTTTTAATTTTTAGAAAAAAAAAAGCAATCTAAATAATTTTAAAATTAATTGCAACAACAAAAAATTAAATCTAATCTTAATATAAGTTAAAATTATATTTTACTTAAATTAAATATATATTAAATATATATTTGTTAATTAATATTTTAATAAAAATATTAATTAAGATTTTAACTAATATTGTATTTTTTTTATATACGAAATAAAGAATACTCTTTAAATATATATATAAATATACTAAAATATTGTAACAATTTTGTATTTCTAATACAATTACTTAATTGTATTCTTTGAAAATAATTGCAATTTTATTAATATTAATAAAGCTCTATATATAATAAATATTAGTTTAATATATAATAGATATAAAGTATAAAAGAAAATCTATTTTTTTAAGTTTTATAAACAATAATTTGTTAAAACTATTAAGATTTTAATTGTTTAATATATTTTGATTTTTTTTATTGTTTATAGAAGTATTCTTGTTAATATTTTAATTACTTAATATTGTATTCGACTTAATAATATTAATATTGTTAAGATTCGAAATTTGCTTCTATTGCGAAATTGCTTGTTAATCTTAATTTGCAAGATTCTTAAATATAGAAGAATTTTTTTTGTCAAAAAATATAGAGACTTCGAAGACAAAAAAATTGATAGTACTATTAAAAAATATATTGCTATTAAGATTTAAATTAAATATAGACTAAGCTTAGCTATAATATATATACAAAACAAGTAGCTAAATTACGCAAATATAAAACTATATTAAACTTATACTATATCTAAGAGTAATTTATACTATAATAGAATATAATTCTGCAATATATAAATCTTGTTTTTAAATTTAATTAATTGCGTATTACAAATCTTATACAATTCTAAAAATGCTATAGATATAAAGAGTTAAATTTATATTTAATATATATTAGAAAGAAGCAAAATTCTAAAAGTTAATTTTTAGTTAATATTAAATAAAAAAATTTATATTCTATATAAGCTATATATATATTAAGCTTATATTTCGATTGCAAACAAAGATCGCTATTAATTTCTATAGTTCGATATAATTATGTTAAGCATAAGTTAAGTATAGATAGAGTTTATTTCGAATGCAAATTTCTTATTCGAGACAAGCTAATAACAATTGCTAGCAAAAATTGTTATTAATTTTTATAGTTCAATATAATTATACTAAGTATAAGCTGTGCATCGACAGAGTTTATCTCGAGTAGGAATTTCCACTCGGGATAAGCTTGTTCCGGATGGGAAATCTGCATTCGAGATAAGCTACAATTCGCGATCAAGTCTAATAACATTAATTCGATCGAATTTTAAATCGATTTCTAATATTGAAATTGTCGAGTCGAATCGATTCCAATAGTTGAAATCGAAATCCGATCCGACAATTAGTCTAATTAATACTAAAAAACTTTGCAATTTATATTGCTATTATATCTAGAAGTTGTATTGCATAAATTAATTAATTGCAATATTAATTCTTTTTAATTATAATTCGAATAAAGAAATACAATATCTAAAATATTTAAATAATATTTTGCGAAAATTAACTAATTTAATAAGTATTAAGATCTAATAAAATAGCTTTTGCGTAAAATATATAAGTTACAATCAAAAATATTTAATTGTATATTTATAGATTTAACTATTTTTTAATTTGTATAATTAAAGATTAAATTTATATAAATTTATAATAACACAAGTTGCATTTTTATTATCGAAAAAAAACTTAATTTTAAATTTTCTTTTTATATAGAAATAATTAGAATATATAATATAATAATTATATTTGTCTCTTAATACTTAAAATTTATTTAAAAATAAAAGATATAAAGTCTATTATATTAATAACTTTTTATTGTAAGTTAATAGATTATAAAGTATAAACTATAATTAATAAAACAAAATAATAAGATACAATTAAAGTAATATATAGTTTTTTATATTACAAAAGATAATAATTATAATTTAGAATATAATTTTTTAATACTAATTGTAACAAGACTTTTCTAGCAAGATATATATATAAAGATTGATATTTCGATCTTTTTAATAGATTGAAGAGCAATTTAACAAATTAAAATATATTTTTCTTAATCTATCAATTTTTAGTTCGAATAAAAATTCTTAAATATCTAGCGAGAAGTTCAATTATCGAATTAATCTTCTATTTGTATATAGCGAAGTACTAGATCTTAATATAAAGATTAATTGTCTTAAAAAGCGTAAGACATAACAAGATTTAAACTTGATACTTCGTATTAGAGAGATTAAGTGTTAGCGTAACAAGAGTTTTTTTGCCTAGCTTTTACGTACTACGACGGATACTTCGTATACGATATATTAATGTCTTATTGTCTCGCGAGAGACAAGACGATAAGAGACGAATTTATTTACTAATTCGCGATTAAGTCTTTGTCCTTATTGGAAGCATTTAATATCCCAATTTCCTTGCGTCAAGCGGAGATAAGTGCACGCCTAAATCCGAAGGTCCCCTCTTTTCATTTACTTCCTCTTTCAGCTAGCGAAAGAGCAATCGATACATAAAGCTCCCTTGGAACCGCTCTAGAGTTGAAATCTTTTCCCCTCAATCAATAGCTTCTGGATTCCTCCAATCCCGAAACCCCAGCACCAGCATCTCCAGATTACCACTTGACAGCATTAAGCCCGAGCACACAATGTCGGACGCACAGAAGTATACCAACAAGCTCTCCGGCGCTCGCGTCCTCGTAATCGGCGGCACTAGCGGGATAGGCTTCTGCGTCACAGAAGCCTGCCTCGAGCACGGCTGTAAAGTCATTCTCTTATTCTCGCAACAATCCAAGATCGACTCCAGCATCTCCCGTCTCCTTCAATCCTATCCATCGGCAAAAGACCGCCTAACCGGCCATCCCTGCGACCTCTCTTCCCCGTCTGTAGAGGACAATATCAAATCTTTGTTCTCAAATACCGGGACGGTAGACCATATCATCTTCACGGCCGGTGACCGCCTATCCACCGTCCCACTCAAAGACGCCACTCTCGAGACCATTCAACGCGCCGGCATGGTCCGATTCAACGGCGCCCTTCTCGTCGCAAAACACGGATCGGAGCATTTGGCGCCTGGCCCTAACTCCTCCATCACGCTTACGACTGGCATCGTCTCCGAGAAGCCTATTGTCGGGTGGACCATCCCTGCGTCATATGCGGCAGGCTTGCAAAGCATGATGCGGAACCTGGCGCTCGACATGAAACCGACAAGGGTAAATCTGATCTCCCCGGGACTAGTGGTGACGGAGCTGTGGGACTGGATGCCGAAGGAGCAGTTTGGAGCATTCATGGAAGAGGCGAAGCGAGGGACGACGACAGGCGAGGTGGGAAGGCCGGAGGATGTGGCGGAGGCGTATCTGTATTGTATGCGCGATCGGAATGTGACGGGGAGTTTGATCGGGACGAATGGTGGGGCGTTGTTGATGACGGGGAAGTTTTGAGGGTCGGCTTGGGTGATCGAGGTGCCCCGGTGGACGGATTCCTGAGACAGCTTAATCTTGATATTCACGAGCACTGGGATATGAAGTACTTGGTCCGCCAGCACGCTTTACTCGTCTCCCAGACTAGGCGCGGGCATAGGCAGGGCATGAACGCAACTGCGTCAGCTCACGCGAAGCAGTCGACGCAATCCATGGGGCTGGCTTGCAGTAGAGCTGAGTTCTTGCCGCCTCGTTGAATCGTCGCATAGATAGCTTCTGCTCCGCAGCATAATCATCGACATAACATCAGTTGCGGTACCCACAGAAGCTCGCTGTGCCAGATGGTCCGAGAAGCCATTCTCTCGTCTATCTATGATACCTGTCATGACTTGGCGACGTGTTCATCAACCCGATGTCTTCGTTCGGTGCTTCCTCGAGCGATAAAAGACCTCTTGCGGAGGTATACATATGGAATGCATATGGGGGATAGCGAGTGTGGAGATATGGAGCAGGTGGGACAGTAGACTGGCATGGCTACCGAAACCTTGCTTGGAATGCCTTCTTGAAGTGGTTGAAACGACTTGACGACTGATTCGCTAAGCTCCACGAAGGTACGTTGAGATATACCGTGCCAAGCATCATAGGGCTGAGAGTGCTATTAATAATTTCACTGTATCTTCAACTAGGCCTAGGCTGAGCGCTGGTCTACGGTTACACAACTTGTAGCGTTGCTGTCTTGTTCATTTCCTAAATAATTGCCTCCATGTCGAATAAGTACTCGCTGCTTCGCCGCTTCAATTTCTAGGTGGTTGTAAATATTTTGGATGGAGGTGAAAACGTGCCCGATCCAGAGCCACACAGCTCTCTGCGTGGACGAGCCTCTATTCAGCCCCCAGCAGTCATGCCTCAACATGTTTACAGTCATCTATCCTCCTTCAGCTCCTATCCTCCTTCAGCTCCTATCCTCCTTCGGCTCCTATCCTCCTTCAGCTCCTATCCTCCTTCAACGTGAGTGAACCTATCTAGGAGAACTACTCCTACACTATTTTGTTGGCGCCAACATTGACCTCAGTCAACAAAACTGGTTGGCCTCGACTCGACATCCTACCGCGGAACCTTGTTTCTTCAAGTAGATCTTCTGGCTACATATTATATATCTATCGTCAAGAGCTTCTATCTACCCACTATAGCTCTTGAATATCATGGATCCTCTGAGTATTACCGTTAGCGTTGTTACTCTTCTTCAAGCTACAAATGCAATTGTTCTACTCTGCTACAACTATGCCAACGCTGCTAAGGGCGCGGCACGGACAATTGGGGGGGTCATAGACGACATGAAAACTCTCCGCAGCGTCCTTGAATCGCTGGAGCAACTGTTGAGGAGTAATCAAGATACTGAATTATCTGATACGATTTTATTGACGACCATTACAACGCTCTGCAACCAAGAAGATGGTCCCATCGCCAAGGAGCTAAAAACTCTCGAGGAGAAGCTCCGTCCTCCAGGTTGGGCGAGTCAGGATGGATCTAGACGAAAGGCGCTTATACAGTTTCTGATTTGGCCATTGAAAGAAAGTGAGACCACGAAGACATTGCAGAATATTGAGAGACTCAAGAGTACTCTCGAATTGGTCTTGACCGTGGATAATACGTGAGTGAAATCTCTGACTCAAGGACTGTGTTTCTAACAATCCAATTAGATTTATGATCAAAGCTATTCGACAAAGACAAGAGTCTCTAGATCAGTCTTTGAAGTCGCTTTACAAGGGTGTGTAGGTCACTCGGTGGCGTTCTTGAACATACTAAAGGAAATCATACAGATGAGCGGTACTGGAAAATACTTCAATGGCTATCAGCCTCTGATCCTTTCATCAATTTTCACGCAGCGCTCAAATATAGACATGCTGAAACGGGGCTATGGCTTCTTGACAGTCGACATTTTCAAGACTGGAAAGTGGCTCCGGGCTCCTTCTTTTGGCTTCACGGAATTTCTGGCTGCGGTACACTATCTGTCCTTTCTGAGTCTCTTCTTATACATCTTTAGACCATTAATGCTGATTGTATGCTTTAGGAAAAACTGTACTAAGCGCTACGGTCATTGAAAATCTTTTGCAGGAGGGACCGAACATTGCCGCTGGTTATTACTATTTCGACTTTAATGATGCTGCAAAACAAGATCATAAAAAAATGCTTCGTTCGCTAGTGTTACAACTTTTTCCTATGCATGGATCTATATCTGAGTCTTTGGTCTCTCTCTTCAAGTCCAGCCAAGATGGAGCAAAGTCGTCGCAAACTCAGGATCTTGAAACGTTATTCAAAGCCCTTATCGAATTATCGAAGAAGACTTTTTAGTCTTGGATGCCTTGGACGAGTGCGAAGATCGAGAAGAGCTACTTAACTTTCTTGAGACGACATTGGCATGGGGATCCGAAAAACTTAACGTACTTGTCACCAGCCGTAAATTGAAGGAGTTCGACGACTTTTTCGGGGATTACTCTCAGGAGAAGAACAGGCTCTCCATTCAAAGTCGGAGAGTAGATAAGGATATTTGCTCCTATGTTTATGGAAAGCTTCACCAAGACGGGAGGTTCAGACGATGGCAAAGGCACCCAAAGGTGCAAGAAGAGATTCAGACTAGATTGATGGAGAAGTGCGATGGGATGTAAGACGTCTGCGCTTTCCTATATGCTTGATTGAATAACAACTCAAACAGGTTTCGCTGGGCTGCCTGCCAGCTTGACCTATTGAGCGACTGCCGCAATGTAGGTAAGCTCCGCGAAGCACTAAACACCCTACCGATGACACTCGACGAGACCTACGACCGTATCTTATCCAACATTGAGCCACTTTACAGGCCGGAGGTGCTTCACATACTACAGTGGTTGACATGTTCATTGAGGCCGCTTTCTTTTAGAAGAGGTGGCAGAGATTGTTGCCTTTGACTCCAACAATGACAGTCAATTCAATAGCGAAAATCGTTTTGCGGAACCTGAGGAAGTATTGACATTATGTTCCAGTTTAGTGATCAGTATTGACACAAACATTGATGACGACAAGGAATCCAGTGAGGAGGGCAGTATTGTGGAAACGTTTGCGGTGAAACCCAGGGTGACAGTGGTCAGACTAGCTCATCTCTCCGTCAAGGAGTACTTGGTGTCCAGTCGCATACGTACAGGTTCTGCGGCATTCTTCAGCATTGATGAAAAGGAATCCAATGCTGTGATTCGAGACACAAGTCTTTCGTGCCTTTATTTATACGACGAAGCTTCATTCGCTGGTACAGAAGATATGTCGAAAGATTTTCCGGTCACGAGATATGCGGCTGAGTATTGGAGGAACCACCTCCTTAAGAACGATGGTAAAGTGCCTCCTATGGCAATCCAACTTTTCCTTTCGGAAAAGAAACTACGATATTGGATAGCGCTGTTTGAAATCGACTCCAGAAAATTTTATAGCATCGGCGCCTCTGATATCCACCGGGTAGGGGTCCCCCCCGAATCTGCCGGCTCCCAGCTTTACGATGCGGTGCTCACCGGTCTTACAGACCTCGTGGAGGCGCTGATGAAATTTCAAGGAGTCAAATCCAGGGGAGTAGGAGTAGCCAACGACGACAGCACGGCAGATTTGGATACTGATGACCGCTTGGCTGCACTACAAATCAAAAGCCGAAATGCGTATGTCAATGTAACGGGAGGGCGGTTATATACTCCATTGCAGGCTGCTTCGTGGCTTGGTAATTTGGATGTTGTGGGACTACTATTAAAATACGGTGCCGACCCTAATCTTTATGGCGGGAGCTCTGCACTGTCGGCTGCAGCACACAATGGACACCTCATCATTATGAAGCTTCTGCTAGACACAGGCGCTGATGTACACGAGGGGCTTGCTCTGCGGACTTCGGGCAACTTGATGGAAGGCGATCTGGGAAAATACGACGCCAAAGATGTCTCTGAGCCTGCATTCGGAGTGATACAACAAGACTCAGATCAAGAATGGATTACTCTTTCTCAGCGGAGGAAGCATTTAGCGCGACTAGAAGAGGATTACAAGGATGAGATAAAACCGCCCGTCGACATGTTGGACCGACACGCGCTTGAACAAAGCAGGAAAACCGCGCTTTTCGAGGCTGCAGATTCAGGTAACTTTAACATAGTCAACTTCATGCTCGACCATCGAGCAATGATCGACTTGAGAATCGGCGAACACGGGGATACAGCGCTTATTAGAGCTTCCCGGCACAGGGACGAAGGGATTGTCCAGTTGCTGTTAGAAAAGGGTGCCTCGGTTGACAAGACGAATATGATGGGATTTACAGCCCTCATGATAGCTTGCATGTGGCAGCATGAGAATATCGCCCATATTCTTCTAAGCAAGGGAGCCCATGACATTTGCACAGGCGCGTACCGGGGGACGTGCATGATGACAGCCATTGGTCAAAAAACGACAGAGTTGTCAAGCTACTTCTCGAAAACGGTGGCGATATCAGTATGTCCGCAGACACAGGTGGGCCCATGAGAGCAGCTGTGGTGGAGGGCCACGAGCCGACTGTGTGTCTGCTTGTCGAACTGGAGCGGTTATAAAAGCAGCGTACCCGCTGGTTGAGGCTCTGAGACGTGGACACGTGGATATAGCCAAGCTACTAGTTGCGAAAAAGGCAGACGTCAATGCCGTGGAGGGTTTCGATGCGGAAGACGGCATTCCATTCTGGGCCTACGCTATGCCCACCACCAGGGACCTCGCTCGGATGATTCTCAGCTTATCCGGCATATCCAAGCTCTCCTTCCGCCCTAAGAAGAGAACCCAATGCGTGCGGGGGACATACATATGGGAAGACAGTCCCCTATGGGTTGCTGTGGCGTTTGGCGATGAAGAGAGCGTAAAATCACTTCTGGATCACGGCGCAAATCCGAATACACCTGGCCCTTATGCCCTGACACCATCAGATATCGCTACCATGGAAGAGCACGAGGGAGTCGTTCAGCTGTTAGCTGCAGCTGGTGGTAAAACCCATCCGAGGGTCGAAGATCCAGAAGACGGAGAGGTGGGGAACCGTACTATGGTTGACCGCCCGAATATTAGGCAGAGAGAAGACGCTCAGATTACTGGATATCCTGTCCAAAGCCAAGGTCAAGGCCAAGGCGAACAGGGACGTCAAATTTAGGCAGTTTTCTTACAAGGCCAAAGATTGGATGATCAACCCGCGGATAGGGAAAGTAAGATTGAGGGGTCAGGGTAGCTTACCCAGCGCATGGCTCAGTGAGGGCAACAGTGATGAGGAAGCGGAGGAGGATTGGGAGGAGGCCCACGAGGAAACGGACAGTGACGAACAAGACAACGATTGAAATGAAGACAATGATTGGGAAGACGAAGATTAGGAAGACGAGGAAGGGGATCGAAGGGAATAATGCAAGATAAGCTTGCTGGGTTGCTTCAACTAATAAGGGGCTGAACTGTGTTGACTCCGAAAACCTGAAGGGGCGTGGCAGCACGGGGGTGGTAAAGGCCAACGAAATTCCATCAAGCACACCTTACTGGCAAAGTGCATGTTCACGGAAGATTCTAGCACACGAGTTCGGGCATGATTGGAAGGATGTATTCCCAGCGTTGGAATTACAACATACAGTATAATTCAAGATTTTTATTCTTTCTACATCTGCGTTCTACTTCAAAGCTGCCTTCTTGTTTTCAAACTTTATCCCGAACATCTTTGCACCACGTTAGATATAAGCTTAAACACCGGATCCTCCGCCCATGGTGGTCAGTATTTTCATCAAACACTCGAGTTACCGTGCATCATCCATCTTTGCGTACCCTATCGCCATGGTCGGGTGCCGCATCCCCCTTGCTCATCCATTGCACTCGCTGAAGTGGCAAGCGCCGAGTGAGAAGCATCGTGATTTGGAGCCAAGACTTTACGTTACCTTCACTTGTCAAGTTAAGGGAAGTGATACAGCATGAGAGGACGAAAACGCCAGCGTTCAGGATAGTGGAAAATATATTCCCTAAAGACAGATATGGCCTGGGATACCGCTGAACAGGTGTAAATTGAAGGTGGAATTCAGTTTGTTCTCTGATAGTTTCTCGCGTAAAACAGTCGTTCGGGTAAAGCCAGTACTCTTAGTGAAACGGTAACGAAGACATTGGTTATGGGAGGTAATATTCGAGACCGTCCAATATTGGTGATTCCATGGCCGGGTCGGTGATTATGCCAATCCCATCCCTAAATACTAGCTATTGTTGAGTCTACGTCTACGGCTCCTGCGCTTCTCGCGCAGACTCCAGCTTACCTAAGAAGTTCCTGCATATTGAGGAGTTTCATATACTTGTCAACATGAACCTGCCAATGCTGCCAGCCAATTTCTCCATGGTCACTGGTGGGAAACATTCAAAGTTGACGCCTGCATTTGGCGGTTGCAAAAGTGTTTTCAATCCCTGGGCGCAAAATTTTGTTCACTTCACTCCACGAGTTGACATCTCGAAAATCCGACTTTCTTAATTGATCTTCGTTATTGATTATTTAACATAGTCTTTGTAGCGCTTGTTTCGACAATCTTAACACTATCAAATTTGCAAATTTGACTATTGATTGCCTGTAATTATTAAGTCTTAAAATATTTCGACTTAAAAGATTGCTACATCGGCAATTCGGGAACTTCTGCTCAGAAAGTGCCTGTTGCGAATACTGCTAATTTGGCTATTAGCTAGTCCAGAGTCCATTTAGCAGCAAAAGTCTTGGCGCTTGCTTGACAGAAATCCAATTTTAATGTTCGAGATACACACGGACTTTCGCAATGCTTTGCTTACGTCTTTATTTGTTATTTGTCCACATTATAGTAATTCGTATAGCAGAATCGAACGATTCGTGAGATTTCTACGCATGAATTATGTATCGGCGGAGACATCTTTGTTGTGCGCATAGTGGTCGTGGATTGCGCTCGTGAATTGCGCCCGTGTCGTGGGACTTGGCGACGTGCGAGATCAAGTCTTGGCAAAGCGCGTGTCAGTTACGCGCCTGCGAATTCTGTTAATCGCAGCTCAATCTTGCGCTTTGGACAGTAGAGCGAGCACATTGGCATATCAGCTAATTTGACTATAAGCTACCAATAGTACTAGGATTTGAGCTTCCGGAATTGCCGATGTAACAAACATATTTAACTTGATATTTGAATCTACAATATCTTTATTAATACAGCGGTAACTTATTTATTTATTGTATCTACGTAATTGCAATACTTAATTCTACGACTTTTGTATACTATGTTGTAATTTATAATAGTATATATTCGCAAAGTCGAATTCTCGAGATGTCGACCTGTGGGATGGAGTGAATGAAATTTTGCGCCTAGGGATTGAAAACACTTTTGCAACCGCCAAATCCAAATGCAGTTACCACTATTTAGGAGCGATCAGCAGCGCTAGCGCCTCGCTTATCGACGTTCAATCTTAGAAAGTCGATAACTTCATAAGCCTTCGTTAGCGTCTGCTCGAAACTCAGATCCTTACTTTTTGCGCTTCGAATTCCTCTATGGATTTGCGATTGGCTTTTGCTAAAGCTACTAGTCTACGACAAACATGCAGATTGCGCGGATCGTTTATCGGAAAATAAGTCCGATGTCTAGACCGTCCCGTCGCATTCTTGTAACCAATCATTTCACTCACAGCAATTGTCATGACGCAGGAGTAGAGGTACACGACCAAAAAGAGCTCAGAAAATCAGGAACATCGCCTGAGACAGCTAGAAGTACTTGTGCGTGACGTCCTTACCTGGAGATGACCGTTCATGCCTGCTGGTTCGCTACGCCCAGCCAATGTGGTCGGGTTACTAAGGACATGTACTAGCCGGGGCTGATAGAGTTCCATGTCATCATGACATTGACTGGCGCGGGGATGGCCGTGTCGTCACCAGAAGGGAGCTGGGTCTTGCCTTTCTCTCATGGTATCATCAATACATAAACCCTATGGGCAACCCCCTTACAGAGAACCTGTACACTATCCTATATCCTCGTCCAGATAATCATATTACTAGCTCAGCTACTATCATCAATTAACTTTCACCACACCGACAGAAATTATGTCCGCCTCAGCCGACGACGCCTACGAACAACAGAATGATGCCACCGGCGGCAATGTTCCAGCCGGCGACGCTGTGGACAATGACTATGCCTCCCGAACAGGCCAATCTGCGATCCCTGTTCAGAAGGATGAAAAGCCAGTAGAGGATCCCATTGATCCTGCCACTGCCGACTCCGACAAGACTCTTGGTATATCCATCTTTCACAGCCCGAAATAGTCTCTTCTACCTTTGACCCCTCCGCCCATAAATCTCTATATACCAACAATGTCCACAATTAACACTATTGCAGAGCAAGACGAGAAAGATGCGATCGACCCGAGCAATACCATCAGCAGCCGTACTCGTGGTGCCAAGCCTGCTGGCAGTTACAAGGAACCTGGTGACACAGAGGGTCTGCCTTCAAACGATGGAACGAGCGCGGTGTCTTACAGTTCATAATCGCTCCGCCTCGCGATAGGGTTTGGGTTTGTGATATGTGAACATATATTTCCGATCGTTGGATTTCAGAATATATGTTTTGTTATTGGGTCTACGCGTTTCCCATGCATCCTCAAGTTGCTCAAAATCCAGAGCGTGGTGCACCGATTTGGATCTGTATGTATCAGTGTCGGATTTAGTACAACACGTCGTGCTTGTCTTGGAAATTCTCTTCGCGGCATGCTTAGTTCCTTTCTACGCCCCTATACCATAATTTGTTCGACCTGTGAATCGCCGGTTACCATGTATCTCTGTCCGAAACTCTATGTCTCTACTGTGATCAGTCTTCTGCATTCCATCTTCGTTCTTCCACCTCCATTTCAGGCCGGCACGCCCATACATAAAATGCTCATGTCCAAGCCATAGAACTTGGTTATCTTTCAAATTAACTTTGCCAATTGAATTACAGGTGGATGGTTCGTAGCATATCGCTCTTCGCAAAATCCCAGCTTGCCGCTGTTGCTATACGGAGAGAATAAAGATGCACGACATAGCAACTATGCCATGATCGCAATGCTGGACCGGAAGCAGTTTGCGACCTTCCGTCGCATACACCACGATGCCGCCCTCTCGAACGCGATAACCGCAGACACGCGCAATAGCGCGACTAACATCATTACATCCCCGACCTTTGCAATTGAATCACCGACGCCTGCCCAGATTTCCAAATCATGCACACTCAGAGGATCACCTTCGTCCTCTTGCTCCACCACCTTCTCCCTACGGCCCTTTCCTCTTTCCACCCCACAAACCTCACCCTCCCCAGCTACCCGACTGACCCATCCCCATGGGTCCGCTGCTTCGACCCCGCAAGCCCCACCGCTTTCCCCATCAGCGAGCGAGTCTGCATGCCTGTGACGCGCAAGATCATGAGAACCCGCAACAGCGAACGCCCGACATCCCACAGCCCCGCCGATGCGCCGTGGCGCTTCACGGAGCGCGGGACACCGTGCGTGATTACACTTGGGGCGTACAGTGAGAGTGGAGAGGATGATGTCTTCAGTTTCAGGGTTGTTGCGTTGAAAGCGGTGGAGGTTCTGGATACTTGTGGAGAGGGAACCGGGCAGATTGGGTACGGCGGGGTGGTGAGCGTGGGACTGAGGGGGAATTTCTGGGTGCAGGTGGAGAGTGGGGTGAGGATTGGGGGTGGAAATGCCACAGCGCTGGAGTGAGAGGGAGGGGGAAAAGGGGAGGGGAAAAGGAGGGATGCTGACATATTACGAGTGATGTGGGGGAACCACGGAGGGATACTTGCAGTGGGTCTACATGGAAATGCATGTGTACAGTACGGTGTCTAGACAGGGAAGCATCAAGTAGCGTAAAACCGGGACGAATGAATAATCCAAAACGGGAAGGTTCATACTCAACGCGGAGGAATGTTTGGGTGAGCTCATCTACTATTGACTTCGAAGACTGATGTGACCCGTCCATTTATGATGGCTTGCTTGCGATCAAAAATTGACGTTCGTGAGTCGCTTCCTTTGCTCTGCCTCGTCCGTCACTGACTTTGATATCTCCACCATCAATGGCCTACTCTCTGGGAGCAGCAGTATTGTGGGTGACATTTCGGCGCACTGGGGAGACTGTATCAGGGCCATCCGATCGCAAGGAACCACGTACCGTTTAACAGCCCAGCAAGGAGCAGCTTGATACATACTGTAAGTCCTATAATCAAGAACTTGAGTTGACTGACCGGATCAAAATGTAAATCTGCCGAAGCGCTCACGACGGCACCACCTCGGCATGCCAAGCCGCCCAGAGCCAATCAGAGCCGACCTAGCATAGGCGCCGGGCGAGTGTGCATAAGCTCAGGAACAACCATTGTTCTCTGAATCCAACTTCGTTGTCATTGGTGTGCTGTATTAATAGTCATGCTACTGGTCGAACGACTTTCCAGCATTTGGCGCCTTGATATTCGCCTGGTGTTTGTCAGGATGATGGTGGGGTACACAGTGCAAGGGAGGTATATGTCGAGACCCACTCGAGCTTGCTGTAATTTTCCCGATCCCCAATGTGCTTCTTTGTTGTCCGTTGCTCGCTCTCGAGCAATGTTGAGCTCATTCTCTTCTCCTTGACCAGCCCTTGACCGGCTGAACGACGTTGTTGAAGGATTGAGGAACTTTGCGTCCTACTCACCTCGACCCCTGGAGGTGCTTATTCTACCTTCACCCTTCGATACCATTTGTAATGGCAACAGCTACGCTATCATTGTTTCCTAGTGCCTCTTTGAAAGGTGACCGTCCCAGCCAGAAGGGCGCTTTGCGATATGTCAGTCGATCAACGAAAGAGCCGGACTTCGAGATGGTGAAGATGCCAGGCAATGCTCGTGGGATTGTAATAGCAGTCGGAGAGACGCCAGCGCCGTCTTTCTCCAAGTCTGTGCCAGCCAGTACTGAAGATCTTCAATCCACAAAAGAACAAGCCGCTGTTCCATCCATCACCTTCTCGAGCCCTCCTCAGGCACGCCTTGAAAACGGGTCGATCAGTCCCCGCAGCCATGCACAAACACCGTCTCCGGTCTTGACGCAAGTATGTGTCCCTATTGAGCAAAGATCGAGACCGGTTTCGCCTGCAGCCGTTCGCCTTCCGGATTCTCCTACACGATGTCGAGCACCTTCACCGCTTCAGCATGAAGACTCACCAAAATCCAGCGCCAGTTCACATACACTGGTGCGCAAGGGCAGCAATGCTTCAACGAGGACAGCTACGCATTCACCAGTCATGCGCTCAATGTTTCCTCGATATGACCCGGGTACCTCGTTAGCTCAACAACGGTACTACCCACAAGCCCAGGGTGGCAGGGTCTCGCCAAATCATGCCAGAGGTGCCTCTATCCCGAGCATGTATTCACGGCAGGGAAGACAGGGGGACCGACTTGCACTGCCTGCTTTAGAGATACCTACCCAACGGTTAGGATCCGCCCCGATCCTTCAGCAAGATGCATACCCTCCCAGCTCGTCGGCGCTCTCTACACCCGAGGAGCTTTTGCAATTGTGGATCATAGCAAATGGCCAAGCGACATCGAGTGCTGAAGATACATATAGCATTGAATTGAGCTGGTACCATAAGCTTACACTCCGTTGAACGGCGCTCGTGCTGATCTATGGCTTAGCGATTCCCTGATGCCCAATGATGAAATTATAACTCTCTCCTCTCCAAGTCAAGCGCTCTACACCCTCGCCGCATCGCGTGGCGTTGTGGCAGTATCCCGTACCCACCCGTCAAACCCTCAGCCTACCATACAGATCTGCGAAACATTCCTGTCGGTACCGACCACCACAGCTCCGCTTGTAGCGACCATATTCCCCAAGCTTGCAGAGCTAATGGCTCTGGATCAATCCTCTTCTATCGCCGTCTCTCATAGGCTCGACCGACAAGCGAGTTCAGAATTGCAGGCCGAAGCGCTAGCCCGTGCTCAGCAGAACGAAGCTTCGAGCCTTCTGTGGGATAGTGACTCTGGAAATTTCTTTCTCATCCACCCTACACTTCTTGACAATACCTCGACAAGCTTCCCTATCGAAATCACCCCTGGTCCTTTGAACCCAGAAAGGATTACCATCTCGGCCCCTGAGACCGATGCCTCCACTCCGCTTCTTACGCTAGCCCTTCCATCTCGCACCCTCACCATCCATACAACAGCCATCACAGCAATGCCCTCACTTTATACATTAGACACACTTATCAGCGCGCTCTTAGCTCTTCTACTACATCTTCATCATTCTTCATCTATCCCAACACTACCGAGCACTCAGAATGCTAACGTCATTGCGCCCTCCTTCCCACCTCCACCCACGGTGCTCTCATCACCAGCACGGCCAGCTCGGACAAAGGGCCGCACACTATCGACCTGGTGTAGATCGACTTTCTCATCTTCTACCGCCTATCTCCCCCAACACCCACAAGACGAAGAGACTGGTGGCACAACGACTGTCACGGCGGCTCAAACAGCAAGTAAGAATACGGGAAGGGGTTGGGTCTACAAGCCAATGATCAACGCTGAAGATAAGAGCCTGCCAGCGGCGACGAGGGCGGTCCTAAGGACTCTGTATTGGAGCTTTGAGGTGTGGATATGGGTAATGGGACTCTTGGTTAATCTGCTGGCAGCTGGCGTTGTTGGCGCTGGGAAGGTGATCAAAAAGCTCTAAGGGTCATGATAACGGTCGGCTTTGCGGCGAAGCTGAACAATGGGTAATGAGTTGAGTTAGGCACGGAGTCAAGGAGAATAGGGCGTTTTCACTGCTTGTAGAAAAAGGTACAGTGTCTGGGCATCAGAAGCATGGGGACGAATCTGCATAGAGCTCTCATGGGATTGCAATGCATCGTGGTCTCCAAGGAACATTGATTGTGCATGTTTGTGATATCATCTGCTATCCAGAATCTGGGCACGGCACCTTGAGTTTCTCGGTCGTCATCAACACTCCGAGCCGTGGCTTTTGCTTCACCGACGCATTTGAAAACGAAGCCATTGGAAAATCAGCGTCAACAGCTGATGTGGCTGTACTCCGTACGAACCTCATTGCTTGGGGCGAGCGTGGGACAAGAAATGCAGGGCGGGATAGTAAATCGTCAGAGGCCTCAAAGTTCGTGCAAAGTGCCAATGGGAGACTGTAGCGGAAATTTCTGGACACAGTATCAAGTTTCGAGTTGTCGAAAGATCTGTTTGCAGTTGCTGCTGTGTACATGTGAGGGCAACGAAACCCAATTCGTAGATGTGAAAGCCAACGCATCAGCCAGGATCTGGAAAAGTCATTTAGTATATGAGGAAGAACACAGACATTGGACCCTGCAGCGACGAATGGAGTCAAAACGTCAGTACGCAAGAGCAACCTTGACAGGACGTCCATCTCCAAACACCCACCCATTATCCCTTTCGGTTTAGTTGGCGCATCCTGCGTTTACTTGAGATTGATTCTTCAGCATCCTCTGCGATCTACACTCCCGACAGCAAGATTACGAGATTATTGAGATTTACACATGATAGCCAAGCATTCACAGAAAACCCCGGATGTCTCAAACCCACACTGTGCAGCAAACGCATGCACGACACGACGCAGGACGAGGAGAGGTGCAGCTGTCCGCCACCGCTTCCTTTCCGAGAACGGTGACATGTTCAGCTGCACAACATGTGAGCTCTCAATGGTCGCTCAGTGGCCGCTATCGAGATCTGCACGATGGCAAAGACGGTCATCGAGATGGAAAATGGCTCACGATGAACTCTGATACGACGACGATGCGGAGATTGAGAGCATAGCGTGGGCCTGCAATTTATCTACGCGACGGAAGCGCGAGGGTGCCATGGGCAGGAGATTAATAGGGACGCCGCAGCATGCAAGTCGAGCCGTTGACTATGTGTGTGAGTCCGCCAAGAGCCCCACCGAAGTTCTGCCACTTCTGCACCGAAATTCGAAAATGACGGAGAACAACATGACTAGCTGGGATCAGGTCTCCACGCGAGCCAGTCGCTGGGCGAAGCTGGGGGAATTTGGTTGCAATAGGGCACTACAGCCAGGGATCTTGGTCGCCTCGACAAACCTTGAAACCGTGGGCATGACTTCGGCGAGCCAGCAGAAGAAGAGACTAGGGCAGGATCATGGTCGACGATGTGATTCGTTGGTAGCAAAGTGGCCGAGGGAAGTCCTTGGGTCGGGAATACTTCTAGGCCCAGAATGGCCCAGGCGCTGCACCGCCTGCACACGCCCAAGCGATTGGTGACTGGGAACCGCGATGCCACCAGATGCCACAGTTCGCCCTCTCCTGACTTCACTTCTGCACCTTCTCTGCATTCTTCTTCTCTACACCAGCGACCAACAATTGTCTTTTCCGAATATACACGCTCTTTTTCAACCCACATACGTATGCTCGCTCGTTTCGACGTTTATCCGATTCACCAACAGTGTCAACCAACATCCCCCGTCCGTTTCCGATTCACTCCTGGTGTCTCCCTCCTGGCTTCGCCCACGCTTCCCCTCAGCTTGACTTCCTGAACTCTTGATTGAGGCACAACATCAACTCATACGTGGCGGAATCCACCTGTCAGGAACCTGCTTTGTCATTTGCGTTGGGGGCCAGATATCTCTTGGTAAATGGGCAGCATCACACTCACCATGAAGCGGAAGTTCTCTTTTTCGTCATTGCGCTTGGTACGTTTAACTTCATCTGTTTTCTCAAGCAATGCAGATTGTCCATGCTCTATGTGTCTCGTGATCGGAACGTAGTAATGACTCTTTTACAGAAAGCTTCACCACAAGTTGAAGAAAGAATGACATCGGAGGAGATCGGGTCCCCACCCTACAGCCCCAGACCCTCGGAATGTGAACGTCCTAGGCTATCGTTGAATGACTTGCTCGAGCTCAAACAATCATGCGCTGTCCTGGTAAATGACACAAACCCTCCAACCGACGAGTACGAAAACCTACCCGATCCTCGGGAGGCATTACACATGTATGATCAGGCCCAACTTGCGAAGAAAAGAGCTAAAGAAAGAGCCGAAGCACGAGAAGCAGCGAAAGCAGCCAACGAAGAGCAGCAATCCTTCTTCTCTCGGCGACCTAGAGGCGAAACACCTGAACCTTCTCAACCTCCGGCACCCTACAAGCATGTACCCACAAACGCAGCGACCAGCTTTGAGTCTACGGCTATCCCAAGACGTCCCTCGCAAAAGTACCGATCTGAAAGCGCCAATTTGGAGCCCATCGAACCCACGCACACGCGTACTTCGGCCAATGCTCGTGTAAGAGAGGAAGAGCAAGAAGATTCTCTATTCCAGATCCGCGCTGCATTGGAAACTCGTCCGAAGACGTCAGCAGCGGCTTGCATCGACTATTCAACTCCTTCAAATGAGACCAGCGCTGAGACCAGCGCCTCGACTTCACGCTCACAAACCACAGACTACACGCACGGGAAACGTCGCATATCAACCGGCCTAACCTCCATCAGCACCCCAGGCGAAGAGAAGCGGTCCTCATACATCAAGGAAAGAGTCTCCGAGCAGATCCTTCAAGACGGCGCCTCCGCTTCCCTGGCAGACGCCACCGCAAAAGCATGGATGATGCAGGAACTCGCCCGCCGCCGCGCCGAATATAAAGCAGGTCCCGCCCGCCCAGCCAGCCGTGCCTCCGGCAAGCCCGCATTTATAGACGATCAACAACGCGGTCGCGCCGGCAGCATTGCCAGCAGCGTCATCGACGGCGTGAGAGACTACGTCCGGCCGCGCGCAAGCATGGACAGCCTGCGCTCCACGCGCTCCGACAGCGGGCTCTCCCGGAGCGGCAGTCGAAGCAGCAGCCTCAAACGCCGCGACTTAAACGGCGGATGGCGCTCACAATTGCGACGGAGAAGCAGCTTCAGCTCCTGGCGAAACAAGCCACAGGTCGAAGAGGCCAACTCTCCGCAACCAGGCGCCTTGGATCTGAACCGTGATCTGCCCGCTCTGCCCGGGCTGGACCAGTACGTAGAGAAGAAGCCCAAGCCCGCCCACATCGCGCAGATCATGCGTGCACCCCGACAGAAGAAACCCAAGGACCAGCCTCCGCAGCCACAATCCGTCCCTCCCCCGACCGTCGTCGTCGCCCCGCTCAGCCCGCAAGAGGAACAGCGAAGACAGTTCGAGATCCGCCGCGCGGTGGAAGAGAAAATGCGCAGCACTTCGCGCGGATCCGATCGTCGTCCCGTCACCGCTGGCTCTGGCCCTGTCCCCTCAGCGAACAGTAGTAACGTGTACCATACAGCGCTTCAACCACCGCCACACTGCCCAGAATATCCCAGGACGCAGAGCCAGCCTGTTGTGAGCACAGTAAACAAGGCGTCATCCGCAGCAGTACTCGAGATGCCAAAGGCTCAGGAGGGGAAGAAACCGAGCTTGCAGAAGAGGCTGAGTCGGTTCTGGTCCTCGGGCGGGGGCAAGAACGGCAGAGATATGCCGGGCAAGATGGTCGCTGCTAATTAGGATTTTAGTCGTTCCGCTTTCGCTTCATTCACACAATTGCCTTCTTGTCGCGATTGTTTCCTTTCAGTATGGATGGAAAAATATCCTGTATAATGGTGCACACGGAGCTTACGGTCGATCTACAAATCTGGCGTCTGTTTTTGTCTATGGCGGAGTTTACGGTCGACCAGATCCTCTTTCTCCCCTATTCTATCTCTCGTTGTTTCCACGGCGCATCCAGGCAAAACTCGGGGGGTTTCTTATGCCTATACGAGCACCAGCTATGTCGACGCTAATTCTTGATCGGCAAGTCCGGCTTCACTCTTACAATGTCTCAATATTCCTACCATCTATGTAGATGTTATAGGTGTCATAGAACCATCACTTCAAGTAACCACCAAACGTTACAATATACAGCTGTGCGGTTCTATCACGATGGTATTTGAGATCTACTTGGATCACCCAACAGCATTCTCAACCCCTCTACGTCCTTCCCGCCATAACTCCAATACCGAATATCCCTTCTCAGAGCATCAATAGACCGCAAGCTTGTTTTTTCAAAATTTTCAGAACAGCGACTTGCAGACCGCTATCTCTACAAATAGGAAATCCTTTCCAGGCATCCTCTTTTTTCGGTAATTGCATCTCTTTGCGAATATACTTCCGCACCAAACCAACAGCCTGAATATAGATATTTCCCGTGTCTACAATTTCGATTTGTCGATGTCGAAATGGAGGTTTACAATCGAGGGCAAAATCAGACCTTATTGGACCGCAGACTAGTCTAGAATATGGCCTGCGGAAAACTTGGACCTAAATGCATGGATTCTCTCTACTTCCTCTATCTAAATTATATCCAATTCGAATGTCTGTTTGGAGATCCAAATCGATATCGATTCCAGACATCAAACGCTCTACGAAAATATCAATTTTCGTCTTGATCTAGCTTCACCTCCTCCCTTTTCTATCGCTCGTCCAAATCAACGTTATTTCGCTGGTGTCGAAATTCTTATATTCATCGTTGAAATCGACGTCGACGGTTTTGTTCTCGATGGCGATGATGTTCTCTATCGCAGTTGGCGCGGACGCCTCATCCTGGGGAGAGGGATGCAATCACGGAGAAGGATGGTGAACACTACGAAGAAAATGATGTCCAGCATGGTTTTCTTTCGTTGGGTGATACAAGTATTATAAACCATCTATCTCTCCATCTCCAGCCCCACATTCCCATCCCATTATCCTTTTCTCTCTCTCTTACCGTCCCACCCTTACCAACCCCATCGCCAGCCCTACACTTCTATCCCACCAGCGCTCCCCATCCCCCGGCCCAACCCCACTATCTCAAACCGCCCTTCCCATTATGTCTTCCACCCCTCTTCTCTCTCCCCATCGCACTAACAAGCGTCACCCGCGACAAAGCCACTCTCTT
>JAABUS010002913.1_pt1 | contig 29878 bp, 28 predicted proteins | sample 5560161 | NCBI WGS metagenome assembly JAABUS01 (sample SAMN10711885, study PRJNA513376) | rock metagenome | isolation source: Antarctica rocks | place: Antarctica: Victoria Land, Trio Nunatak nord | collected 2016-01-04
CGGTGTGTTGGGAGAAGGGAGGGCAGCGGGGTGGGGAAGTTAGCAAGGGAAGAAAGGGGCAAGGTCAATTGTTGAAGAAATGTGCTAACGACTGCTCTACGCTACTACAGGGGAACAGTCGGCACGATCCTAGGCGCCTGGTTCGGCGCAATCCCCATCCCACTGGACTGGTGAGTTCCCCCCCATCTCCCCTCCCCTTTTCCTTCTTACCCCTCCCCCTCGATTATGCCATGCAACGCTTCCCAAAGATCTTAAAAACCCGCACAGGCGAGGCTAGCACCTCATAAACAGGCACGAGAACTGAGCTGATCAGGACTCATAGGGATCGCGACTGGCAGAAATGGCCTGTGACGATCGTGACGGGTGCGTATATCGGGTGGGCGGTGGGGCGGTGGGCGGGCATGTATTGGCTGTGGGGCAGGAGGATCGAGTTTGATTGAATGCGGGTCCATATAAGTACTATGGCTGAGCTGTGGATCAGCATATCGCAAAGAAGCTAGGGCGAGCCTTGTGCGTGTTGTGTCGGTGTGTGCGGCTGGGTGGTCAGTTTGCGGAATTCGTGAGGCTTGATGCTGCTACCCCTCCTTTGAGGTTCCTCTCTGGTCACTGCGGTTGGGGCGGATGCAGGATGGGAGGAAGAAGAAGAGGACGTTTGGCTTCGATAACGAGAAGAGTCGCAGAGGCTGAGAGGAGCAAGCAAGGGGATGTGTTTGCCGACAGATGATCGTATTACGGGTTCAAGCTGGGACCACCGAAGTTCTATAGACAGACAAGAGGGGTGATCGTTTGCAGAACTGGGACTCTACAAACGCACAATAGCACAGCAATGAGCTCTCTCAGAACACGATCCGGCACCGCTCCGCCTTCACGCGACTTCAATAACACCGAGAGATTGGAATCAGCCATCCGACTTAGCTTTCCAACTATCTAGGAAAGTGGCAGCTACGTAGATCTGTTCTGAATCGTTTGTACAATGGTTGAATCATGTACAATGACAAGGAAGAAGACTGCTTCGACGTCTGTACATCTGAACGATCATGGGAAGTGCCTGATTCCTTGCATGAACAAAAGTGCATCCGGACGGTCGAATCGTTCTATAGCGGGATGGAGAACTGGTTTCAGTGCTTGAACGGGTCCTGTATCACGGGCAGGGGGTTGGGCTCGATGAGTGAATTCTTTGTGCTGGATACTGAAATCCCATAGTGCATAACATGGTGGACTTGTGCACTAAGCGAAAAGAGTAGAGAGGCCGCTGCCCGTTTTCAAAGCTTTCTGCACCTATATGGCTTGCTACATAACCAGAAATTCGTAGACACGAAATGGCACATCTCTGACACAGCACCAGATAGCAAAATTGGCGAAGCAACCTAATGCCTTCGCTTGGAAATTGAGCCTTTATATTTTAAGAATTTGCTGTTCGTTTGAGATACTCTGCAGCTGGAGACCCAGCTCTTTGCCTTGGGTTGGCGGGTGTTTCGTTGCTTCCAGCTCCGGTACTTTTGGGTTGAGGAACGTCGTCGAAGCCGCTGGGGGACTTTGCCAACGCTGTGCCTGTTGCGCTTTGATCATCATTCTGGGTCAGAGCTTCTTCGCCCTCGCGGCCGCTGGGAGATCTTCTTGATTCTGTGCCTGTAGTACTTGGATTGTCATTCTGGGTCAGAGCTTCTTCGCCCTCTCGGCCGCTGGGAGATCTTCTCAATCCTGTGCCTGTAGTGCTCTGAGCTTCGGTTGCGATCGCTTCGCCGTGGACAGATTCCCGCACCCCCCTGTTACTGTCCTGCATCCATTCTGAGAAAGAGTCGTAGAGGCCTTGCATGCCTTTACTGAGCTTGGCTGGACGACGTTGGATTCCGGAATCTTCGACTTCAGGGGCAGAGGGGCGGTTGTTTTGCTCTACTGCCACTTGGTCATAGCCCTGGTCTATGTGGACAGTGTCCATTGCAAGGTCTGCGGCTTGCTCTTGCTCTAAAGATGGGAAACTCTCTAGCTGTCGATACTGGTTGCGAGGGTGAAATGTAACCAAGCCGTCAGGGGCTGATGAGTGGTTGTTTTGCTCTATTGCGATTTGGTGGTTGGCCTGATCTGCGTGGACAGTGTCCATTGCAAAATTTACTGCTCGCTCTTGCTCTTGCTCTCTAGATGGAGAACTCTCTAGCTGTGGATGCTTTTTGTGAAGGTGATAAGTAATCAAGCCATCAGGTTTGGAGCCATGCTGCTTCTTGTCAATCTTCCGAGATTCTGAGGAAACTTCCTTGATATCTTCATATTCTGGGAAGCATGATATTTTGTAATTGCTCACAGGCTCCTGAGATAATGGTTGCTGGTTATTCTCTTTCTGTTTCCAAAGCTGCGATCGCTTGAGCTTTCTTGGCAACTCTGAACCTGGCGGTCGGTTCTTGTTCTCGAGAGCCTCATTCTGCTTGTCACTATCTCCTGACGGCGGCATTAAACCGACTCTATGTACAAGCGATGACTTTGGAAATCGGATGCTAAAGATCCTTCGGTTGACCACACCTTTTTGAGTACAGAGCTTTTCAATCAACCATTCATTGAATCGGCCCTCTCTTTCATGTTTTTTCATCCTCGCATTTGTGTCCTGTCGGACTGAAGGAATTTCGCCGGTGGCAGTGATATTTGCGATTTCGAGCTTATGTATCTGTATGTTGAGATATTCCAAATATCTTCGGTAGTATTTAAGTTCAGCTGCCGGGGCTTGCTGCTGTGCTTTTCCCGTTCCTTCTTGCAAAACCACGGACTCCGCCAATCTTTGAGACGATCCTTGCTGTGGCGTCGTCGATGCTTCGAGTTCAAACGGTTCCCTAATATGATCCGCCTTGCTTTTACTTTGCGATTGTTCGACCATAAGCTCACTCACCTTCGATTCTCGGATTACCAGCTCCTCAGTAGCTTTTCTCGCTGGCTGCATGTGTGCTTCTCCTTCTTCAGGTCGGATACCTTGCCTTGGCATTTCGCCAATTAAATTGGAAGCGTGATCATGGGATGGTACACAAGGCCCAAGCTGACGGTACTGTCCATCTGAATAGATGATCACGTGTCCTCGCCCAGGGACCCCCGTCGTTCCCACCTTTACGACTCTGCCGACAACAATGGTATGATCGCCTACGTCGACGCTCTTCTCGGCAAGTAGCTCACACTGTGCCCACCAGAGCACGCCAGAATTCCGTTTGGGAACCCCGCTTTTCTCGCGCAATGCCTGACGCAAGATAGAATTCTTATTGCCTGGTCTGGCAAAGGCAGCAGCGAGCATGGCATTTTCTGGTGCGAGAATAGTAAAGGTCGCGGTCTGCAGCATTTGATTATAAGTCCTGGAGGGACGTTTGATATTGAACGAAACACAAGGTTCCGGGTCAAGTGAGACGGGAGCGAAGGATGCTACTAGCATACCGAAGACTTCTTTATCCGGTTCGTCTTGATGGTGGTATTCCGCGAACACTATCACCACTGAGCCAGGGGTCAAGCGCATGAGCGAACGAAACTCCTCCGCTAATGCTGGCCGGTCTGGGGTAACAGCATCATCGGTTTTGCTTTTGTTCGGAGGATCTTGATTTTGCAATTCTTTTGATACGCTCTCCCAGTGCCCAGCTTTGAGAACTGCCGACCACTCAGTTGCCGTGGGCTTTTCGAATGAAGGCTTGTTCTTGACATCATGGTGATTTTCGCCTATGACAGGACATGGTGTATTGTCAGATTGAGAGCTCCGCAGACATTCTCCATTTTCACCAAAATTAGTCAATCCGAGACTTGGAGACATCGCACAACATACCTGCTTCTGCCTTGGCTGTGCCCTGGCCGTTGCTCCAGCGATGGAGCAACCAAGAGAGCCAAGATAACCGTCTCCGAGACCCAAGAAGCATGCATGACTGTGGAGCAAGGAACGCCCTTTTTCGCAATCCATGGTATAGCCTCATGTATTCACCTCGACAGTATATTGAACCATTTCAGGCAAATCGCAGTAGACTGGCTGTAGCCGCACATCGGCACTCATCGAAGATGCAACGACCATCGTCTATCTGTGTTGGATTGAGATAGGAGCTTCGTGTCGATTTTGACTCGGGAGCTTCCCCAAAGATCGGAACAGGACCGAGAATAATATGCCGGCAAAAGCTCGGCTATTTTATTTTTGCACAATCATCTTTCGACCATGCAAAGATTCATCTCTTGGTCCTTTGATGTGGAGATCCAACCATGATGTCTTCGCAGCCTCTCCATTGTATAGTTCTACGGACGATCAGTAACTCAATCTCCAACGTTTCGCGTCTACAAACCCGCCATGCATCGCTCCTTCGCCGACCAAAGCGCCCTTATACCTTTACTCAACTCGTAACCTTGTCCGACGGCAGCACCTACATGCAACGAACCACATCTCCAGCAGCGGTACAGAAGTCCACCAAAGACACACGTAACACACCCTTATGGAATCCATCCAGCCAAAAGCTCCTCAGTCTCGAAGCCGATGAAGCGGGTCGATTACGAGCTTTCAGAGAGAAGTTTGGGCGAGGTTGGGATGCGGAGAGGATGCAGGATGAAGATACAGATGCCGCCGAGAACCAAGAGGAGGATAATTTAATGGATTTGATTGGGGGTTATGGTCAAGAGGCGGAAGCGGAGGGAACGGCGAAAGGGGTTAGGGAGGAGAAGATGAGGGCTGGAAATCGGACAGGCGGAGAGAAATGAAAAGAGCAACCTGCTTAAACTGATCAACAGTGCTGAAAAAGGTCATCAAACACCCTTTTTCTGCCCAGAGACTACGGTAGGCAACAGTCCATCCATCAGAACGGCAATCCATTTCTAGGAAGGCCAAAATGTTTCGGCGAAGCTAGCACGCGCCTAAAACGAGGTTGCAGAGACGGACTCAACTGGTTTTTTGCCGAGGCAACAGAGGTCTGGTCATAACGGGCACGCTTCCAGGCCATAGAAGAAGTTGTGGGTTGAAGCATGCCGGCGTCGAACATCGCTCGATACACCGAAATTGGAAGGCGTTCACCACGTTGCCTAGTTGGCAGGTATTGAAACACTACCCTTCAGCTGCTGTATAGAAAATCTCGGAGCTAGCAGATGTTATCACCATGTCCCTCTTGTTTCAACTCATCGTGGCTCATTCTTGCGACGTCCTTTGCGGCAATTTCTAAATAGTACTGATGATTGGTCTTTGTAGTCATTCAAGCGTCTAGAAAGAAACTGTATGGCTGCGTTGTGGTGCAAGAAAGGGGGTAGACGGTCTTTTCCTGCCTTCGTCATAGCCAGAAGTTGGTCTTCTCCGAGCCTGAGCACGTCACTTCTCTACATCTCTTCCTCGTGATATCTTGAACGCATTCACAGCTGTCGCAGGCCTGATATCATTGCGTATCAACGCCACAAGTTTACCTCAGTACCCCAGCTTCCTTGCCCGACCAATAATACCGTTGTATTGCAGCAGCACCGGTCTCGAATCCAACAACCACGAAAGCCACCTCGAAATTTAGCCATGCAACAAACTACTGAGTTATCGCGAACATACAGCCCTTCAACGCGCAATACCCGAAGCACAGATTATAACCTATGCCGTCGCGATCCCAATATGCCTCTTTTTTATAGCAGCTTTTGCTCGATGGCCTATCATAAAGGGGAGGCGATGGTGAAGCCTCCTGATAATGAAACAGGGTGCTGAGTACGAGTGGATTAGCTAGGACTGTAATGAGAAAAGGTAGTTGTCGTTAGATATTGGACTCATTTATCACACAATTCATTCGGGAAGTTTTGGGAATCTAGTCGACGCTGCTTCCCTTGATGGGATTTCTCCATAGAATTAACAGACCACCTCTCAGCTATCGTCTTTCGTTTCTCTCCTAGTGCTTTATTCTACAGTCAGACTTCACGGTTTCCTTCAAGTCATCAGCATCCGAGTTTCTATTTTCATGTATGCGGGTCACGATGGCTGTGTCACTCTACTCTGACACACTCAAGGAGCAGAGCTTCCCTCGACGCACATCATCACATACTGTCACTCCAGGAAGTCGCTCTCCCTTGAGCACAAGTCTGTCACTCCACCGTATGAGCCACATCCACTCTCTTTCACCACAGTCACGTTTCCAAGCCTCACATCAGCACGCATATAAACGACATATATATCCCTCCACACACCAGTATCTCAAGCGCCCCCACTCAAGCATCCCTCTGCTTCCACTCCGAAAACCTGCATCCTAAAACCAGATTCCACCATCACAACAAAAACCATCCCCAACCTCATACTCACAAAGACCTCCGACTTCCTCTTCACCAACCGACCAACCCAAAAATGCCCCAAGCACAAGTCCTAGCCTACGCGGTCGCGATCCCGATCTGCGTGGTGTTCATAGCGTTTTTTGTGTATTGGCTCTTCATATGGCATAGGGTCACGAAAAAGCCGCCCCATGGTGAGGTTTGAGGCTCCGGAGGGAGGCTGGATGGGGTGTGGGTTGGATGTTGGTGCTGTTTCTATGGCAGGGAGAGGGGCTGGGTAAGGGAAAGGGGCTAGTTTGCACGTCTGGGATTGACTGAATTAGGGGGTTTGAAGGGTTTGAAGGATAGCTACAGGGAGCAGTACACATATGAGTTCTTCGGCTTTGGTTCCACTCAATCCCGTCAATGGTGTGTGCCTTTGGCATATTGGAGGTGTTTGATGATGTGGAAACGGACGGATGGAAGGGGTTTACTCATTCTAGGTTTGGAGCAAGGCCTGATGGAATTAGTCTTTCTAACGACCTCATACATGGAGAGATTCTCGTCATACCCTACGATTTGGCAATGTTCGATGGACAATTCTTGGTACAAGTGGCAGGATTGACACCTTCCAGCTTTCGAATATAGCAGTAAGTCCTCGTCAGCCTGCCAGCTTCGTTTTTATTTTTCCTCTCTCTCAGCACACAGATATAGGACTTCCGTGAAAATATAATCATAATGTCGAGTATCGTCGTGTCAGTATCGTCTCTCTCCGCTGTTATGCTTAGAGAGAGCCATCAAGCCTAACTTTTCTCATAAGGGGGGAAAGAACGGAATCGCGATTAGCCAAAGGATGCTGATACAGCTTAGGAAATACATCAGGCAATCATGAAAATGAAATGCAGTAAAGAAGTTTGTGACATTCAAGTAGAACCAAACCCACACCATATATAAAGCTCACGTCCCCTGTTGGGCCATTACTAAACGCCAGCCGCCTGACCAGGGTTTCTTAGATGGTGGGTCTTTGCAAGACCATTGCACCATAATATCTGTATCTGTATTTGCAAGCAGCCGCGAGTCAGTGCTAGGTAGTAGATTTTGGTGTGACGAGTCACGTGCTCCACTTCTTCAACACTGTTGCGAAAAAGGGATGCCATGCCAAAAAAGAAACCCCTGCCCGAGGATTCGAACCCACTACCTTCAAAAAGGCAAAAGCAAGCGAAGCCCCTAGACCCGAAATTTTCTCATCAGTTCGTGAACTGCTAGGAGCGTTCGAGGCTGGGCCGCTTGACTAGATGACCTCGCTTGTGGAATGTCATGTCTTTTTGTATCCTATATACTGAGCCAAATTAGCTACACGAGAAAGTGGTGTGGGAGATATCCTCTACGGATCTAGATTTTTAATTGCCGAAGAACACTTATGGCGCCGGTGCCTTGGGTCAGGAGAAGACACGAGGTTCTTCGCTCTGTATTTCTTGGCTTACGGGGTCCAGCGTGAATCTTTAGCAGCGTTTCTTGAGGAACATAGGAGTCATGCATTCTGCCATGCTTCCTCGAAGTCGGTAAGACATATATTCTCCTTAGTCCACGAGCTTTTCGGGATTTCTGGCTACCCGAAAGCTTCCGACCTCTCTGACCACCAGTGGAGTCTCGTATTGCTGCTTTACGACCTGGATTTTTCATAACATAATCGAGATTTGTTCTTGCCTTGGTTCTGGGGAAGTTGGACTCATCGAAAAACGGTGAATTGCATATTGCATCTTGTTACATTAGTCCTTCCCCCAATCTATGGCAGTATCCTAGCTTACTAGGCCATAAGCCTTCAAACACAAGCGTCAGCAATCCATGAAACGAATACTCGTTATCGTCATTGTTCTCCTATCGCTCTTCGCTGCCGCTGCTCTGTTGCTATGGACGGTGTGGCACTGTTACTCTAGGACAGCCGCGGCGCTAGAGGCTGGTTAGAGGAGTGGCGCCTTGGGACTTTCTCTGCATGACCGCAGCAGCTTACGCTTCCTCTGGCAAGGATATTTAATCGGGGATACTTTGGACTATTTTGGCTTTCTCAAGGTTCAAATCTGTTGCATTTCTTAAATTGGAACAGGTACATGAGTATGGAGCTAGAATAACCTTCGAGTGGTGGATTGTAGAGCTTTGGCTTGTCTCTGTGGTCACTATATGTGGATATTCCATGTTTGGTATATTCCTGACCAGATTATCTGTGCAAATGGCTTTCGGAAGAGATGTTGGTTCGTAAGTAGAGTGGACAGCCTTTGTTTTCAGTAGAGGGAGATCCATTACTTGTCCGTCACCGACTTCCACATACCCACTCAAGAGATCGGAAGTATACGTAGATGGAGCAGAAAGCCAAGAAAGATGAAAGTGGACATCTGGAACCTGCTTCGGTAGAAGAGGCGATTCAACTTCGATCCAGGTCCGATCGCGGTGGCTCCGTTGTTCATAGAGCCAGTGATGGTTGCTATTGCAGACTGAAATGCCAGGAACAGATATAGATTCTTAGAGACCGATCTAGAGCTATTTTTGTTGTAAGCCGGAAGCGATGTAGATGAGGCTATATACAAAGAGGCTTTTGTAGCACAGTTGTACACTAACGAGGTATTATCCTGTTACGATCCAGCTTTTTGCAGTGAATAATGAATAGACGAAAAGACCAAGAGACAGGACAACTACACACAACATCGATCATGAATCTCCATCTACCTCCTGCTTGCAGGGTTGCATGTGTCGATTGCGCAAAGCCGGGCCGACCGGCAGATCGTCCCGCGCAACCACGCTAAGTGGAGGGATATCAATCCCTCCAGACACGCGACGCGGTCCTGTCCATCTTTCCACCCCAGCATCTTTAGTCAATATGGACCTCCCAAGCCATACTATATCACGTATTTAAGGTCGCCGAACATGGTAAGCATAGAAAGTGGCCAGCGGTCCTCATTACCGCAGCAGAATATTATTCCATCATCGGATGCATCCCAAGCTAGCAGCATTGCTTTCCTCGTTCATTCTCAAGACACGCTGAACGACAAGCTATTCCCAGGTGATGGTACTCAACCTGCTGTACGACAGAAGCGACGGCGTACAAGGTATGAGCTGGGCGGATATCGAACAGAAAACATCAACTGATATACATTCTTTAGCCCCGGAGACCAAGCTATTCTCGAGGCCGAGTATGAGACGAATCCGAAGCCAGATAAAGCTTCAAGATCAGAAATAGTCAAACGGATCGCCTTGGGAGAAAAGGAAGTCCAGGTCAGCACGACTGATTGCTCACTTAACTCCTTCCCAAACATGAAATGTGCGTTATATGTTCCTGAAAACCTGGACTGATGATTGTGCTGCAGATATGGTTCCAAAACCGGCGCCAGATGACGCGTCGCAAGTCCCAACCGCTGTCGTTCCCGGATCTGGACACTGCGCTATTCTCCAGCCAGGAGAGCCTAGGCAGTTCAGCATATTCCAGCTTCTCCATATGTGAACAGAGTCAACAAGATCCCATGTCCAGCCAGACCAATCATACCAAGACGCAATCGACGGAGGCACTGACCAAGGACCACCAGGCAGAGAAGGAGGTGCATCAGGCAGAACGACCCTCCAGCGCCCTTTCTGGAGAGGCGTCGCGAGCACACGACGAAGCTCCGGAATCCCACTGTCAGGCGGAGAAGACGCCGAAAGAGGATGTTCAAGGCCAGGATGCATGCTCGACTAGAGGTAAAGCTCCTCACTCACCTTCTAGGCATTGGTGACCTAACATGTAAGTGTAGCAAATGTGCCTAACTCAAGACCTGCAGCGTCAGCGAAGCACCGACTCAGCACACTCGTACGGAGCCTCAGCCCTCCATTTGACATTCTCCAAGACCAATTCAGCGGTCCTCCTAGCTCCGTCGCTCTGGCTGATGCATCTGCCGTCGGCAACACAGACAATCCAGCTTCAGCCAGCACCTTACGGCGGACTCAGTCACTTATTCGTCTGTCAACATCGCTCGAAGGCAAGGCGGAAGTCGCCATTGGCAATTCGCCATCTCCTCCCAAGTTGCGCGCGCCACGTCCTTCCAGTGGTCTTCAGAGAAGTCAGAGCGCAATTGAACCTAACGAACCTACAGCAAACAGAATATCCCCAGATCTTATACCCCAAACGTCTTCCATGCCCGGTCGATCACGCGACGCGAGAACTTGGGAGTTTTATTGCGACAGCAGTGCTAGAGATGCTCTTACTGAACAAGCGGAACGCGAGCAAAGTGGATCTGCTGTGGGAGCCATCGGTCTGATCAGATCTCGAAGCAACAGAGCGCTGGCTTCAAATCCTAACAAGCGCAACGCACGTCCAGAGAAACGCGAGTCGATCAAACGGCTAAAAGCGGAGGACAAGCAAGCCCGGAAACGGAAATTGAGTCGTACACAATCTTCTGTGGCGAGATTGCAGACAGTGAACGGTAATCCACGAGAAACGGCAGCGGATCGCTCGGAGAAGCCCCGGAAACCTGGTTCGCACCTGGATGCTGATCACGATGGTGATTCAGACAAAGAAAATTGGGAACCTGGCACCCAGTCTAGAACGGAGCGGAGACGCCCGAACACGCAGCAGACTTCGTCGTCGAGGAGCGCACCGTCTATACTCAAGGAGAGTCTCAAAATTCCCAGTCAATCATCGAGTTTTGATACTCTCATGAATCGAACGGAATATGTCTCACGCGGGCCTCAAATAAAATCTGCTGTGGCGTCTGATGCACAAAAGCACGCTGATGAGCACCTGGTTGAAAGGGGAAATGAAACGCCACGTGAGCTGGACGAACTAGACTGTGTACAGAATCTTCTTTCCTTGAGTCAAGGCAACTGGCATTGATTCGGCCTTGTAATCCGGGTTTGCAACATCAAGAAGAAATTGTATGCTTGCGGTGTGTGAAGCATGGGCGCTGATGCTGGAAAGCTGCAACAATTGTGGCCAAATCTGAGTGTTTGACTTAAGGCTGTCTCTAGTGGACAAGTGATCTGTACCAACTTCAGCGGCAAAGAAGTTAGCATGTTCGCAACGATACTGAACATGTGCCTGAAGTCCCGAATATAGTCAATGATGTACTAAAGTAGGCAGAAGAACGGATCGTTGTGGTTTTGGTGTAGGGCTGGTAGGACCCTGTTCGGCTGTCGCGCTTAAATCAACCAATCGGACGTAGCCATCAGGAAGCAAGTCGTGGCATTGTCTTTAGTCTTCCATATTGATTACTTTCAGTAATTGCACCCCGACTTTCTCACCTCCGATACTCAGCGCTATTCATTACACTTGCTATCTGAAGCTTGTGAAATGGGAGCGGTCAATACCTCACCTTGGCTCCTTCCGGATGGTGATTGAGTGGCAATCCTGAAGCTTCCCATCATTCTAGAGAATGAGGTTCGCAATGTATGCTGGGGTAAGTCTCACTTTCCAGTAGTCGTTTGGCGGTATACTGACATGCTTCATAACAGGCCTCAACGGTCCTTGCTACTGCTGTCATCCTTCGAGCCCTCCACCAACGAGCCAACTTCTACTCGGCGACCGTCTACCTTGCCCAGAGCAATGCATGTTTGATGGTAAGGGGTTAGGGTTTTAGCGACGTCCAGGAATTGTAGCTAACCTTGCTTTAGATTCTCACAAACCTTGCGCTTCTTGCTGTCGCGTCGTTCATGTTGGGTCTCCAAAGATTGTTTTTCGGGACACTTAGACCTATTGAAGTGGAACAACTCTACGAAAAAGGCTGGTTTGCCATAACAGAGACATGCCTAGCAATGACAATATTCCGCGAGGAGGTGGGCGCATACTTTCTGGTTATGTTCGTATGCCTCTTGATAGGCAAAGTCTGGGGTTGGATTGGAGAAGGTCGAGTCGAGATTCTGGAACAGCAACCCCCAGCGAACCCCCGACTTTTCCATCTACGGCTTTCATGCTCGCTCATCATATCTTCCCTCTTTGATATATATATGCTGTTATACTCGGTCCAGACTGTCCTACAGCAGGCGCGGCCAAACATGATGGTCGTCTTTGCTTTCGAGTTCGCCGTCTTACATGTCACATCGCTGTCAACCGCAGCTCGCTACACGATCTCGCTCTACGAAGCGTCCGTCATCAAACATCAAACGAAAATAAAACGGGATCAAATCCGGCAAGAGAGGGCACAAGCTCGACGCCAAGTGGCCGAAGCAGACACTACAGAGGCTACAGTTGGATCTCACGAGACTACGGAAGATACGGATCTCGAAAATTTAGACATCGACGTCCCTGGATGGGAGGAGAAGGGTCGTTGGGTCTTCTACCTAGATCTGACCACAGGTGAGGGCTTCATAGTGGGATGTGATTTTCTAAACGCTAATCGAATCTTAGACTTCTTCAAGCTTGTCCTATACTTGACCTTCTTCTGCGTTCTTTGCATGTTTTATGGCATGCCTATACATATCATCCGAGACGTGGCGCTCACTATTCGCTCATTCTACAAACGCATTCACGATTTCGTCCGCTATCGCCAGGCAACGAAGGATATGAATGAGAGGTATCCAGACGCGACATCGGAAGAGATTGCTCGGGAAGACGTCTGCATCATATGTAGAGAAGATATGAGGGCGTGGAGATCAGGCGCTCAAGATGCAGATGCTCCACCAAGACCACCGCCCACTGCTCTAGATGAGCGAACGAGACCAAAGAAGCTGCCGTGTGGCCATATCCTACATTTTGCCTGTCTACGGAGTTGGCTCGAGCGCCAGCAGAACTGTCCGACATGTCGAAGGCCGGTACTTGTCCCAGGTACTACAAGTACTGACGCCACTGCCAACGCCGTTCACAACAATGCTGGGGCTGGACCTCATCACAATCAGCAACAGCCTCCTAATGCTGGCCATATGGCCGGTCAACAGCCTGCCATAGCCCATAATGTCTTCAATCTGGGTCCGTTGCGGTTAGCATTTGGCGCAAGGATAGGTGGGGTAATGCCGCCGCAGATGAACAATAATCCTGCAGCGCCTAACCAACAGGATCCAGCCGCAAACCCGCAAGGGATTGGGAATGGCTTTGGATTGTTTCGGCCACCACAGCAGCGAACCGCGGCTGCATTCGCTCCATCGAATGTCCCGGCGCAGCTCCAACAGATCGAGCAGCAAATAATGCGAGAGGTTAATGCCCTTCGTGTGCAGGCAGATCAGCTGTATTTGGTACGATCTCTGCAAGGAGAATTGGCGAGATTACGAATACAACAAGCCCAGGTAAATCAACCGCCTGCCAGTCATATTGGCCCCAGTGTCAACCAGCAGAGACCACCGAACCCAATGCCACATCCTGCCCAGCTCGCTCAGCTCCAGCACACAGCTCAAGTCTTTACGGCGAATCAACAGCAACAATATCTAGGACCTGGCCATTCGGGATTGCCCCCTGGGATGACACTACCTGAAGGCTGGACAGTTTTACCTCTACAGAGAGTCGGACATCCCAATCCTGCTGGGCCCCACATCACGCATCATATTCCCACCCCCTTTTCCCCCACTCCAACCACAGGCCAAGTCCCTCCTCAAGGCATCATGAGCGTCCCTAACTCATCAGCTAATCTCAGCTCGTCGACTCCTGCAGCACCGGTTTCACAGCTCAACGGACAAACAGCGAGCTCTATCCCATTGGAACCCATCGTCAATGGGCATCATACTCACTCACGACGATCATCGACAGGTGAAAGCAACGATTCAGGGCGGTCTGAGTTTTGTACTACTTTTACATCAGGACCATTATCCCAGGCCCCTCCATCGTCTACAATTCCCAGTTGGGGCTCAGCGTCCGCATCACATGATGCAGAAAGACCTGAACCGATAAGCAGTCCTGCCAATGGCAACGTAGAGCCAGTTAATCACGCTAATGATGACGACGAAGCATCAACAGCTCGAAGGAGAGAAGCGAAGGGCAAGGGCAGAGCCGTGACGGTCGAGGATTTGATCGACGATGTGGATTGAGGATGAGCTCCCTCGGCTCCGGATGCATAGCGCCGGCGTAAGGATAGGGCTGCGCCTATGGCAGATAGACATTGTGTACTATTACGTCGATACCGATGCATTTTTCGCGAGGCGGACTGTTTTGTACCAATCTCCGCTGTTGGATGTGAAGAGCAATCTCCTTGCTGGGGCAACAGCAGCGGTCGAGATTCATGATGGGCGTTCATATGTTCATCGCGACCTTTGGATGGGACACCTCTGCTGCATCAGTCTTCGTCAAATCCTTTTTATTGACGGAGATCTATGCATTTACAAATGAGTATTGATTCACCCTCTGTACACCCGACCCGCTCCCTCCAGAGTGCAAGCCAGCAACCCATGTCCACCCGATATACGGACCAAACCCATCTACACAACATCCAGCTTATCCAAAATAAGCCTCAGCCCCCTCCCCACCCCCCCCTCCCCATCCAACGCCTCAATCATCGCCACCGCCTTCCCCTTCAGCTCCCTCATCGTCTTCCTCGAGTACTCAAAACTCCCCATATCCTGCATATACTTGACCGCGTACTTCTTCACCTCCTCGTTCTCCGTCTTCTGCTTCAGGATGTTGATCAGCTGCAGGTTCTGCGGGTTCGAGCGGATGGCGTGGATGATGGGGTAGGAGAATTTCCCCTCGGTGAGGTCTTCGCACAGGCCTTTGTTGGAGGTGTATTCGGTGGAGGAGAGGTTCAGGTAGTCGTCGCGGATCTGGAAGAGGGCGCCGATGGTGTTGACGAGGGGGACGTAGTCTCTGCAGTTTTGGTCAGATCGTCATGCGCTGCGCGGTTGTTGGAGATATGGAGGGGGACCCGGACTGTTTACTGCTGCTTTCCGCCTGCATGAGCTTCACAGCTAGGCGGAACAAGCCGCCTGTTTTGTTGCCGACCATTTCCAGGTAGTCGTCTTCCGTGGGGCAAGTCAGGGTGTCTCGCCAGAAGAGATCCATGCCTTGGCCTCGATGTAGGTTGATGAGTTCGTCGGTGTAGATCTGTATGGCTTTCGGGCTGTTGAGTTTGAATATCTCCTGCAATGCTTGGAAGTATACGTAGTTCGCGGAATTGATCGTTTGCGCGGTGCCGAAGATGCTATGCGCGACGGGTATCCCTCTGCGCAGCATCGAGGAGTCTTCCACATCGTCGACGCTGTGTTGCTATTGTGTCAGGTCGGCTGTCGGTTTCTTCGAGGGGTTGTGCAGATCGACGTACAGCAACGACGCCGTGTGCAGCATCCCCACCACCTCTGTGATGATCATGAGGCTCCCCTCCGGCACTCTCAGAAACGCATTGAATGCGGCGATGAGCTGTTTCCTAATGTTCTTCCCTGGTTTGTCGTACATGTAATCGAACGGCCCCAGCAGTATCTTCTCTTTTTCCGCAGACCATGTTTGGCCGTTGATACGTGGTGCGATATCGTCAGATGGGCCATTGAACATATCGGAATAATTCGAGTCGGCGGTGGAGTGCGAAGCATGCATCCGATTGCGCTGCGCTATCCAGTCGCCTTCGGATACGGGGGTGAGGACGGGCTTCGTTGGAGAAATAGTGCGCGTGGGGGTGGGGGAGGTGAGGAAGCTGGAATTGATGTTTGTGGAGCTGGTTCGAGGAGGGATGGCGTTGGGGGATTGGAAGTGCTCGGAGACCATGGTTGTGGTGCGCTTTGCGCCTGCAGACAGGCAACCAATGTAGGCAGAGTAGGCAACAGGCTGGTCTGTTCACTCCTGGATTTTACCTGAGGGGAGGGTCAGGGAACTGAACGGAGGTCTTTAGTTCTGCCATGGGATGCCATCTGTACTGTCGCTATCCAGCTTCATGGCACGGGGATACCTTACGCTGTGCCATAGACTGTCACATGCTGAAGTACTCCGCACTAGAAGCACCTAAGTGCTCTACCTTAGATATGACAGGGGTCACGTGATTGGAGTTCTGCTGGAATCGCGACACTAAGGTACTTTCTCTTCCTAGGTGCGTTCGATTGCAATTTTGTTCTATCTGCAGGTCCTTTGAAAGGGTCCCAACTTAGCCAATTCCTTTCCATATTGATTTAATACTTTTCATTGAAAAGCGTCTGCAGAATCTATAACTAACGCCGCTACAAATTTTCGGCGCGGTCCAAGCAGCCTCGAGTGAGGTCCCAAAGTCGGGCTCATTCGTCGTCAAAGGTCCGAGTGTTCCTGTAGCTACCAGGCCTTTGCAGTAACGTCATCGTTCATCAAGTGATACGGTACCGTGGTATCCAGTCCGAAGAAAGAAAATTCATGGTCTCTGGTGTCGTGCCAACCTCGAGACGATATCACCCGCCTCGAGCGAAAAATTGGACCGCTACCATGGATCACATAACTTCCTGAAGCGCCGCTACCCCAGGTTCTGGCATCCTCCAGAGCCATTAGAGGCAGACACTGCCCATAGGTCATTTGGACTTCCTGGCCTTGTCGGCTTTGCGTATAGTATCTCAGAATCGCCGCTTCGGGACCCCATTGGTAATGAATCCGACGAGAAACGCACAGTTCCATCCATGCGATAGGCTGTTCCGAGAAGATACCCTTGTTGGCGACTTCATTCAGGATTGCTGCTGGCAGGACAGTCTCGCGGTAGGTATCGTACGTCTTTCTATACTCTCTTGAGGCGATGATGAGGTTGAGGAGAGTCGGTGGATCTGGGATGGCGTGCAGTATTGAAGCCGTGATCTCGACGGGTAAGGCCTCTAAAACTGAGGTCGCCATTGATTGAGTCCTTTGAATTCGCAAGCGGTTACGATCAGTTGAGCGGCCTCGTGATTTTCGTTTGCGTAAAAGCCTAGTCATGATCACGGAGGGATGTTATATACTGTTTTATTAGTCCCTAGTTTCCTGAGATTGCCAGGTGTCTCAAGAAGTTCATCCCAAATTTCCACTGATGTGGTATCTCTGTTCGCTGGACACCTCATCTCGATCTGGGCTATTCGTCATCTCATCCGTTGGCGGTTGAGCCAAAGTTTGGTCGTTGTTGCGTGGCATCTGAAGGACTTTGCGCTTTTGCTCAGGTACAAACTGGCCGATAAGCAGCTAAAAGGGAAAGAAAACGCCCAGGATGACTGTCCCCATTCTTTGGTCCTCTGAGTAGCGTTTGTGCGTCGTCGATTAACAAAGGAAGTGGATCCCTTACACAACATAACTGCTGCCGGATATATGCCAAAGGAGTGACAATCCTTGGAAAGAGGTGAGTGTTAAACCTTTTCGGATACTTTATGAGATCTACGATGTTCCCTCACACTGCGGCTTGCTGACGACCTCCTCAGGTCTCTTACCCTCCCGGGTCTTTGGGGCTATTGCGGCTGAATCACCCTGTCTGCCATGGGCCGACACTTTCCCGCCCAAGCTACGACATATCTTCCATCCTGGACGATGAGGATACTACTATTGAAGTTGAGGGTTTCAATCCAGATTCTTTTGACCTCTTGCGGTTCGCTGCTGGCAATGTCTTGGCTCGCAAAACTATTGCTGGAAGCTCGATTCAGGTAGCACTATATCGGTTGATACCGCAACAGCCCGTTTCGACCGAGTGGAAGCGAGGAAGTTCGTTCTCGGATCCGCAGACACCATGATCGGCCGTGCTGAAAAAATTGTGGAGACTTAAACCGACAGAGAAATGCCAAAAAGAGGAAGTGACAAGTAATTTTATACAAATTTCAACATGCTTAGCTTAGTCGAGAGCAAGGCAAGAAAAGCAGAAAGTTTGACGACGGATGGTGTCATAGTAGATTCGAAAGGCTTCAGGCTTGACAGGGCGCAAAGATATGTACGTACGAAGCGTCTCTCGCATCAGCTCTATCTATCAGCGACTCCAAGCTTTGCTCGGTAGCTTCTATGAGCGTATCTGCCCCTTGATTTTGCTCTACTTGGGATTGGTGATCACTCCGTGATCAGAACTTTGAGCTCTCAGGGTATAGTGCTTCTTGCTTGAGTAGGGAACTCCTCACAAGACGCTTAGTCTTCCTTAGAGTCCTCATCAAGCTCGCATTCTCGAACCTCCATCCCTTCTCGCCATCCGTGTGGCGTCTCGAAAGACACTTTGAGCAAACCATCACCTTCCTCACGATCGTACGTCCATCTGTTGTTCCCACCCAGGTTCACTACTGCATTCGGACGAAGCCCATAGAATTGCCTAACCTTAGCCGCCAGATAAGCGCCGCATTGGTCCAGGGCCTCTTCTCTCGTATCATAGACCGCTTCAGAATTGGCGGTGACAATTTGAGATTGATTATTGCCTGAGATTGCGTAACGAATCTTCGAGCTTGGGGCTGCGTCCGACATGTTTAGTGTTTCCTTCGTGTCCTTAGTTGTATCGTTTTCTTTCCTTTTAGGTGAACTTAGCTGATGTTGCAGCCCAGCCAGGACTGACCTGTCCGAGTCAACCTTTATATGCAATCGCCACCGGAAAGCAGTCTCGGTCGAAAATATAGCAAACGAACCGTGAGATCCCGTACTCCTGGCGTGTAGGTCAATTGTCAATTTGCTCCTAGCTTGCAAACGTTGGCAGCCATGTCATCAAGTATTAAGATGGGCGCATCAGAATGCAAAACATATCCTATCCCTCTATGAATTAGCATGATCTGCGTTTCCGCTTAGATGGAGTCGATGGATCTCCAAGGCCATCTCGGCCCTCTTTCGGTGAGAGAGATAGATATTCTGACCGTTGTGCCTCTTTAGCTACAGGTATTCCCTGGTCATTCAGTCCACGGGCAATCCACTCTCTCGTTCTTCATGATTGCCAGAGCATGAGTGCACCAATTCTCGCCAGCGAATGGGACAGTCAAGCAACGCAGCAGCTCCTCTCGCGACCAACATTATGACAATGCAAATACCGTACCGCAACCCGCTCCGATGCCATCACATCAACAACGACGGACCAGGCTACTGACCAGCCTCATCCTCATAACATCCAAGAAACCTGATGCGCGTCCCTTCTCGAACACTCAATCAATTCCACAAGCCTCGATAGCGGAATCGACGCCAAAACTCTACAAGAAGGACATCTCAACCGCATACAAAAGCTTCGAACTCTCAACAAACAAACACTACCACCACGACAGCCCCACCCCCAGCCAGCACCCACCTCTACCCATCTCACGCCAGTATCTCTTCCTCCGAAAATTGTCGCCATCGCCTTGTTGCCGTGCCACAGTTGTACGCGCACCTCCAGTCTATCATCCACATCCCGCCGATCGTACTGCCACTCCCTCTGCCCCACTAGATCTACCATCGCTGCAGGAATGTAAATACTGATAACGCGCGTGACCACGTTCCAATGCCTTTTCTTTCGTGGAGAACGCGCGGGTGATGGCGATATGCTCGAGAGAGAGCAAGGATCCGGATCTTGAATGCTTGGGGGGGGGGGATGTTCCGTGTTTTGTGTGTGCAGACATGGGGCGGAGGCGATACCCCACTGGACTACTCTGGTTCAAAGGTTGGGGTTTTATAGAGGCCATTGCTGTGTCGGTAGGTTCTGATTTGTACTCGCCGGCGAAGCAAATGAAGGGGAGTCCCATACGTAAGTCATGACGATGTGATCTAGCTCACGTTTCGGCATACCTAGGTCTGTGGCCTTGTGATCCTGAGGGAAGAGTCGTCTGCAGGTCTCTCAATTACACGTCACGAATGGGGAGGGCACAGCAGCTTTTCGCTGAATGATAGAACCGTTATACAAGTACATTAATCAGTTCACTAGCAGCAAGCCCGGCAAGGAGCGAACATCTTTCATCCATTTCATCGACTTGGGACCTAGCCGAGCCGCCTTGAGCGGCCCCCAGCATCCTCTGCACGGACTCCCCAAGCCCATCCACCCCCTCCTCCACACACGAACGCCACTTCCACCCCACCACCAATCTACTTCCGGCTGCAAGCTCATCTCTGATCTGCTGCTAGATCAGCGACAGCATCAAGATGGAATTTCTCCCTAGCTCTGGCCATTAGATATACATCGCAGTGGGTCAAAGCCTGCTCTTTCGAAGGGAAGGCGGCTATGGGACCTATATTCAATTCGCCGTTGAGGGTCTTCCGTGTCAGAGCGGTTATCCAGATTTTGGAAGCGGTCACTACTGGGGCCTCTGGGACTTTATTGCCCATTTCGGCTGTTGGCGATGGGGAAGGTTGGTGGTTGTAGGGGATGTTGGTTTTGGGATATGGATTTCTGTCAGGAATGACTTGTCTTCTCGGTTGATGTGTTCTGTGTTGGGAGGTGAGGAGGGTGGATAAGTAATAAGTCGATATAAGCCGATATAAACCTATGATGTTAAAAACATCCTGACAGATGCACAGCCATTGTTGGTAGCCACACGGTCAGAGCATTGAGTGCGAAACATCTGCTCAATCTCCGCGACCAGTCAATCAATACAGCAAATCTTCCGCAAGACTCATTAAGCCATTTGCTGGCACCGATGGGTTTCAATCGGCCAGTTCCCTTACAGCCCACAAAGCGCATCTTTTGATTTTCAAGTAAGCGACGCTCCTCAACCACCTGCATTTTGAGCGACACGGTTTCACCGGTCGCTCAGATCATCAGCAAATCAACAAGACGTTGTCGAGAGGGTGGCAAAGGAACGGAAGCTCTAGAAAAGCCCCGTGCTAGCGCTTCGGCATAGCTTACTGGAAACGCTAATGCTGTCCAGACTCAGCACCGTCAATTCTAAAAGATCCCATTGTGAGTGCGGACGCTCAAGTGCTGTCGTATTTCGCCATCAAAAGGGCTGGAGAACGACCAACTCTTGTTCTGCTCTTCCCAATGAACGCAGTTTGCATAGGCTCAGGTATGGATTTGTATGAGTCGATCGGAGAGATAGCTGATGCACTCTTACCCTTTTCCCGAACATTGACTCTCCTACTCGAAGGCGAGACTCTAGGTAGAGGTAGACTGCAGACACCGCAGAGGCGGTAACCGGCAACTTCCGAGTGCTGCTAAGCTTTATCTTTATGAGCATCGTCGTTGGTAAGATTGCTATGTAATGGCGATATTCGTGGTCAAGCAGTAGTCGGTGAGGTGGGAGAGGCAGCGTTCACATTTCGAATCCGTGAGATTAGCTGTTTGGAGGACAAACCGGGAGTACGAACGAGTTAAGGTGGCCATATGATGAGGGAGAATCTATGTTCGCACTGGCGCTCCTGACCTGTTCAATCATGTCGATGTACTCTTGGCTCCTTCGTGACGTGCGCTATTTGCGGTGCCGTCGAGCTGGCAGAAGTCATAGATTGTTCCAGTAGGCGTTAGCGAACCTGTAGTGAGCCGCTTTAATTGTTGGAGCGTCTGCTAATTGACTATCTCCAATTTTTGGTCCCTAGAATCTCCCTCAGTCTTCAGATTTCCCTCTTTCGTATTCCATGTCAAGCCTACAGGGAATTTTCTGTCCCACAGACCATCACCGCTCAAGATAGGACCAAAGACCGTGACTCCAGATGTGAGGGGAATGTCCCCCGGCTCCAGCATCTGAACCGTAGCCTTCGCGCGAGCGGGCGAGAACACATGCCTCGCGTACGGCTGGCTACCTGGATGTTTCCACTACTAAGTGGAGGCCCCAGAGCGGTTTGATAAGTTCGTTTTGCAAGTGAAGACAGTATGTCGTGGCATCCTTGAGAGCGTGGAGGAGCGGATTCTGACTGACGAGGAAGTCTTTGCTGAAGGAACTCCTAATGATGCAGCTGGTTTGAGAGTATTCGCCGCCCTTACGAAAATAGGTCAGATCAATATAGAATCGAAAGTGACAAACAGAAAGATGATTGTCGGAAACGGTTATGAACCGCGGAGAATTTTTTTGTATCGGGAGTAAAGGTATTGGTCGGATCGTCGGGGGGGGGGGGGGAGCGAATTGTGATATATCATGAATGACTCTTTACTTTTCGGCTTTTTCTGGTGGAGCCAGAAGAGGATTCTAGGTCAGTGCAGACTCAATGCATCTCACTCGCGTTATCAAAACGAGATCGCTCCTAGATTATAGCTTTGGGCCTTGGTGGAATATAAAGCGATTTCGACCGTCCGCATCTGTTCTCACATAACCGAGCCTGCCGATCGGTTCGACGAACCTGCTGGAAAGCTGCTCTAGGGTTGTTGCATCCGCTGCATTGGCCACGAAACGGTGGTTATTGACAGTGAGACGACCGACAATGAACCCTTTAGCAGGCGTGTTATTGCGATTGAACTCTACGGTATAAGTCTATAAGATCAAGATCAGACATCTGATGACGAAGGACTGAAGAAGTTTAGAAAACCCACTTCAATGATAGCCTCTCCTTCCGCCTGAGCACTTATTGAGGGTACAGGGACATCCTTTATATATGGTGGTAGAGGATTCTGGCTAGGATATGGGGATTCATCTGGTCTGGGTCGTGAGGAGAGGCAGACAGCATGTTGATAGGTTAGTACGCCACCGTTTGCAAGGATTAGTCCATTCCGGCCGTGTCCAAGTCGCAACTCTCGCACCATGGCTGTTAGAGCCTTGACCAAGGTCAGTCATCCGGTATAGTCGTAGCTTTTGGACTACGATGTTACCGTACATGCATCGAATAGTTATTGCCTGCTCCTCCGAAGGATGTAAGTCCTCCCAGCAGTGTGATTGGTATGCCAGAACCCGTCAATGGTATGTCTAGATGTTGACATGCAAGCTTTGGGACGATGGGGAAGCAGCTATAGAGCAATCAGTTTGCTGAAGGGTAACTGATGCAACAGTACCACTTACGAATAGAGATCATACAAGTCAACCTGCTCCATTCTTAAGCCAGCCTCGTCGAGACAAGCATCTATTGAGCGTGAAATGGACGGGCTCGTGTGGAAATCTGGGCGCTGCCAAACTGTGAAACATACCATCAAATAGGGTACGGAGAATTCGTGCAGAATGAGCTTACATTTGTCCGAGTCTTGAGTACCAGCACCACCAAGGGGATATATCCATTTACTCTCAGGGATACCAAGCTCGGTAGCATATGCGGCTGATGTTAAAATACAGCTTGCGGCAAGATTGACCTTGTTGAATGCATTCATCAGAAGCGGATCTACATATACATCAGCGCATTGGCTTGACAATGAACACGAAACAGGTGGGAGTACATGGAAAGCAGATCATCCGATTCCTACTTGTTACTGTTCCAATTTCTTCTTCGTTTGGAGCTTGCTGGTTATAATTCCAAGAAAACTCATTGCTCTTGGATATCTCAGCAAAATCAGCGTACAGCCGAGCTGACTCTGCGTTGTTTTCTTTAATCGATTGCCCACGATGAGCTCTGAACCCATTCTCATACAATGGATAAACGTGGACGGGGAGACCTATGGAATGGAGAGCCCCGATGCCTACAAGCCGGAATCCATCATGAGCACATAGCACAGCTTCCATGACAGGAAGATACGTACTTCCCTCGGAATTAGGAACAGGGAGCCAGGAACCTGCCTCAATCCCCGGATCCATCTTCGTCCAAGCAGATGGCGTCCTTTTTGCAGCTCTAAACGCGTCCACTGTCATAGAGTCAAGGCGTCAGCAGTTTAGATATACCCATGCTATCACATGCCCTTACGCGAGGCCAGAGCTTCGCCACCAGTGATGATCGCAACCCTACTATTCCCCTGTGATATGCTGCGAGCTGCTTCGTCAAGCAGTCTAATGGGTTGGTTGCCTCCGTGCTCGCTGCAAATTTGGTGCTTTGGTTGGATGTTAAGCCTCTCCGCGAGAAGGCCGGGCAAGTCTGAATGTGGCCATGTCCATGTCGCCACGACACTCAGACTGTCAATACTTGAAAGAAGCTTTCCGCTGGCCGACAACGCAGTGGTAGCGTCCTCTAGGGCGTTCAAGATTGCTTGCATCATAAGGTGCATGGGTTCCACGGCATCTGCGCCATCCTGAGATCTGTTTTTGACGTCGCCAACTCCAATTATCACAGGTATCGGCTGGCCAAAGTCCATCTTCTAAGGGGAAAGTACTGATGAGCAAATAACCTCGCCCACAAACCACCAGACGTTCCTGAGATACGATCTGACGGAGACTAAGAAAAGCCGCGAAGGCTGAGACAACCCGCAAAAGGAGACAACGAATTTGATCGTTTGAAGGCTCTGAGATTAGGAGCAAACGAGACACACAGGGACAGGGCCTGTTTCTCTGCTGCCGGGGTATACCGAGTTAGTTTCTCTTCGTTATCAGACTCTCCGATGCTTAGAGTGGGTTAATCAGGTCAACGGATTGAGAAGCCGTTTAGTGTGTCGACAGTGGCTCCAGCTTGTAGTCAACGGGGCCGCATGAGATGCGATTTATAAAGTGAATTGAGGAGCGCCTACCAAGTCTGAATCTGAGTGGGGGACCCCCGGTTGGACCTCGGCCAAACTTCGCAATGTGCTATCGTGCCAAGCAGGTTTCTATGCCGCAAGCGAAAAAGTGATCGTCCACTTGACCCGCGAAAACACATCCAAAATCTTACTATGCAGGTCTACCATCAACGCAATTTCTTATAATATAACGTTAAACTTTTGAGAGTAGTATAACTTGATATGCTCTACAACTTGTGCGCGATTTTGAGACATAAAAGTATGTGTTGATGCAAGTTCTAAAGATGTCGTTGTTCTAATCGACACATTTTTTGAGAAAAAAATTCAAATTTTTTCTCTTAGGGTTGACAAGATAGTATGTCGCCAAATGTTAAAAAGTAGTATTAGCTTCATTACTAAATTAGTAATTACTAAGTAATACTTAGTAATACTATATAATAATACTACTTTACTATTACTTTACTATTACTATTAACTTTGAAATTTTGTTACTATTACTATTACTATTTACTATTAGTAAAATTAGTATTACTAAGTAATTACTATAGTAATAAAAAATATATATTAATTTATTTAAATATTAAAATTTAAAAGAAGAATAAATATATTATTTATAGGAAAATTAATATTTTTAGTAGCTTTTCGACTATTTTTAGTAGCTTTTTTTTTTAAAAATATTGATTAAAACTATTAGTACTACTAATTAAATCAATAAAATTAAAAAAATTTAACTAAATAATGTTACGAGTCTACGCTAGTATATAGTCTACGCAACGAGAATGTAGCACTAGGAACGATTAGCGACATATGCTCTTTAGTAAAGAGTATATTAAAGAAATGTAATATATTAGCTTAACAATAGCAACTAAACTTAATAGCATACGTACAATATTTTATTATATTAATTAAAATCAATAATTGTTAATTTATCGCAATGATCGATTTTAATGCAACAAGTAATTTTATAACTAAAGCTTTTATTAAAAGAGAAAAGTATTTTATTTAAAAGAAGTTTAACGCATACAATCTAATAATTGTAGATAAAAACTTATTATTTGACGAGAATGAAAGAGTAAATAAAGAGACAAAATCATTATTAATAGCTATTTAGCAACATCACGAGAAACTAATCTTTAATATAGTAGAAATAATTACTCATAATATTGTTCTAGAAATGTCTTGATTAAAGCAACACAATCTAGAAGTTAATTAAAATACACGAATACTTAGATTCGCGCAATGTGATTATGTAATTTACATTCAATCTACGCATTAATAGCGTTCGATAATAGATAAAAGATTAAATCGAAAATCGATCGCAAGTAGCGAATTTGCATTTTTGTAAAAAAACGATTTAACAAAGTTCGATTTAATAAACATTAATAAAGATTAATTAAGTCACAAGATTAAAGTAAGTGAAAAAAATTACGAATCTTCTAGAAGCTTTAAACTATTTAATATAGCGAAGAAATCGCTAAAGTACGTATCACAAATATACAATAATTAAGAGCATCTATTTTAAGAAAAGAAAACAACAAAGATTCTTTCTAAGCATTAATTATGAAATTACGAAATTAGATTTGAACTAGGCAAACAATTTACGTTTGAACTTATATATGTTTTATTTAAGAAGAAGCTTAAAGTACTTCGCGAATACCTAGTAGAAAACGAAAAAAAAGAATTTATTAAAAAATCCTAATCATAGATAGAATACTCGATTCTCTTTGTACTAAAGAAGAATAAAATTCTTCGTCTATGTGTCGATTATTAGAAGCTAAACAATATTACGATTAAGAATCGATATTTACTACTTAATATTAGCGAGCTTTAGAATTAACTATTTGAAGCAAAGTATTTTATTAAATTGAATTTACGAAAAGCGTACAATTAAATTAGAATAAAGGCAAAGAAAGAGTGAAAGATAGCTTTTCGTATACGATATAAATTATACAAATATACGATAATGTCGTTCGAACTCACAAACGCCTCGACAACGTATCAAAAAATAATCAATGATATACTACGATAATATTTGAATCGATTTGTTATAGCATACTTGAACAACATTATAATTTATTCGAAAATTTTAAAAGAGCATGTTAATTATGTCTTCAAAGTATTAGAATGTTTAAACATAAAAAACTTACATCTTAAGTTAAAGAAATGCGAATTTCATCAAAAGAAAATTAACTTTCTTAAATTTGTCGTTAAACGACATGAAATACGCATGAATCTTAAAAAGCTACAAGCAATTAAAGAATAAAAATCATCGATAAATGTTAAGAAAGTACAATCTTTTCTAGATTTCATAAACTATAATAAGAAATTTATTAAAAACTACTTAGCAAACGCGATATTATTGATGAATTTTACGAAAAAAAATACGTCATAATTATAAGAACTTATAAAAGAGAAATCATTTTAAAACCTTAAGCTAGAATGCTTGAAAAAGCTAGTACTAAAAATGTACGATTTGCGATTGTTAAACAAGATTAAAATTGACGCATTAGATTTAATTATCGATGCATGCTTTAGTTAAAAACATGAAAACATATAACATTTAATAACATATCTTTTGAGAAAACTCTCGCTAGTTAAACAAAACTATGATGTTCACGATAAAAAATTACTCGCTATAGTAGTCTCTTTAAAATTATGAAAAGTATATACAAAAGAATTATTAGAACTTACGATTCTTATTGATCATAAAAATCTTGTGCACTTCATTACTATAAAGCAATTAAACAAAAGATAAATACAATAGTTAAAAAGACTTAAATAATACAAGTTTAAAATATAATATATTTTAGACAAAAATAATAATAAAGTAGACGCACTTAATAGAAGAAATGATTATATAAAAACGAAAGAATCGTTTAATTACAACATACTTAAGATTAACAAAAACGAATCATTATTAGCAAATAAACACAAGCTAAATGCTACATTACAAATATTTCAAAATGATACAAAAGAGTTTTTAATAAAGAAAGAAAAACTTCAAATATCTATTAATAAAATCGACGAATGTATAAAAAAGCATTATGACGAATCATTGCAAAGACACTTAAGAGTAACAAAAATTCTTTAGCTTTTACGCTAGCATTGTTAGTTTTTACAAATGAGACAAGTTGTCAAGACATACATTAAACGATATCTTAATTATTAGCAAAACAAACATGATACACATGCGAATTATAACGAAATCTAATATTAGAAATTATTTAAATTGTTATGAAATGAAGTTATAATAAACTTTATTATTAAGTTGTCGAAATTAACGAATTTAACAACTAAAGACAAATATAATTTGATATTAATAATAATTAATAAGCTTATTAAGTACTTACATATTATCGCATGCAAAGAGAAGTTTATCGCAAAACAATTAAGATACATTATATTAAATTAACTTATATAATATCACAATATATTTAAGAGATTAATTAATAATAGAGACAAACTCTTCATATCTAATTATTAGAAAACGCTTTTTCCAATGTTAGATACAAGACTTCGAATGTCTATTATCTATTATTTAATTACGAATAATTAGATAGAAAGAACAAACTAGAGTCTTAAACAATATTTAAGACATTATATTAACAATACTTATAACAATTAGATATCACTTTTATCTATAACACAACTAACATTTAATGCAAAGATTTTAAATATTATTAAAATAACTTCATTCTTCGTTAATTACAACAAGAAATTAAATCTCTTTAAGAAAGAACGTACGCATTTGTTTGCGCAATTAGTTATTAAAAGAGTAACGACATTAAAAAAGATACACGACAACATCTTAAAAATGCAAGAAAGATTAATCAAGTATTAAAATAAAAAACGAAAAATAACATCTTAACTAAAAGAGAGGAATAAAGTATATCTTTTTACAAAAAATCTTAAGACAAAGAAATTAAACAAAAAATTAAATTATGTCAAAGTTAAATCGTTTCTCGTTAAAAAGACTAAGAGATCAATCAACTACGAACTCGATTTATCTAAGAACGCTAAAATATTTCTAGTATTTTATATTTTATTGTTGGAGCTAGCAAACCCAATCACGCCTTTATAGAACACATTTTATTTTTATTCGCAAAAAGAGAATTAATTCGAAATCAAGAAAATTCTACGACAAAAAAATCAAAAGTATTTTATCAAATGAAAAGAATACTTTATCTTAAAGAACACTTAAGAATCTATTAAGAATTTAAAACATTACTAACATCATTTGCAACAATTTCATCAAAAGAAGTTAAAAAAATAAACGATTATTCTTCTATATTATTAGAAAAGACGATCTATTTCGAAGCAAAATTAATTAAGAAACTTAAGAGAGAAGAATCGACGAAAGAACTTAATGAGACTATTTTCTTCAAGTTTTTCAACTCGTCGTTCATCATCGTTTGTTGTTTTTTTTTTAAATAATTAAGTTGACGAAGTAGTCGTTGTTGCTTCACATTCGCTTCACGAAGCTTTTCTTTTAACTTTTGACATTGTTTTTTAAGACGACGTCATCGAACAATATTTAAAAATGCCAAATTACACGAACAATTATCGCGAAGACACTTCACACACTTATTAAAACTCTCTACGATATAACATTGCTTGTTTAAGCGAACGCATTAATAGCAAAAGCGCATTGCGATACAAGAGATGCCAAGTTTTGCAACTTGAATGAGACGACGTTAATAAAAAGAAACTTTGAACTTGACACGAGACATGTTAAAGTTTGCTTTTGAGACGAAAGTCTAAAGAGAAAAAGAATAGTGTTACGAGTCTACGTCAATATATAGCCTACGCAACAAGAATGTAACATTAGAAACGATTAGCGACATATGCTCTTATAGCTTTGCAAGAAAGCAAGAGAAGTATTGCTCTTTTTACTCTCTTAAGAAGCAATAGAAGCACAAGAGTTTGCTTTCTTTGCTTCACGAGAAAGCAAAAGAAGCAAGAAGGATTTCCTTAATATATAGAAACTAGGACACGACTCTCTTATGAATCGTGTTTAACTCATCATAAATTATTACTTATTGTTACTTTAATTCATCGAATCTCTATCAAGATTTATTAAACATAGAAATTGTCTATAGTTGCAAATCCTTGTTACCAAGTGATTGCTTACATTGCCTAAAGACGCCTACAAATCTCTTCAATAGCACAATTCACCCTAATATCTTCGTAGAAAGTATTAGCGTAACAAATAACTAATTAATTAATTGTACTATTTAATAATTTCGCTAGTATCTAAATCTAATTCTAAGATATCTTCTTTAATATCTTCTATAATAGTCTCTTTATTAAATAAAGAGTTCAAAAACTCTAAACTAGTAAATTTAGAATTATTAAACTTTCTATATAAATCTCTCTTATCTTTAATATCTTTAATAAGATTAATTTCTTCGATA
>JAABUS010002914.1_pt1 | contig 29867 bp, 29 predicted proteins | sample 5560161 | NCBI WGS metagenome assembly JAABUS01 (sample SAMN10711885, study PRJNA513376) | rock metagenome | isolation source: Antarctica rocks | place: Antarctica: Victoria Land, Trio Nunatak nord | collected 2016-01-04
CCCAGAACATGGCAACAATCCCACGCGGACTCCTCGACAGCCTCACCGAAGCCGCGTGCTACCCAGCCTGAAATGGCCAAAGTCAAGCTGAGGCGCTGTTGTTCTAAGGTCAAAAAACCAGGCGTAGGATGCTATGCCAAGCGAGCTTCCGCCTGGCTCCTGCCCTGAACCCGCGCTAACCCTTGAACAGGCTCAGCAGGCTTTGCGGGGCCTGGTTGGCGAGCGATAGCGCCTGGGTGCCCAACTGCTGCTTGATCTGCAGGGCCTGCAGCCGGGCCGATTCCTTCGAGAGGTCGGTGTCGATCAGCGCACCGAGCCCCGCGTTCAGGCTGTCGATCTTTGCGCTGTTGAACGTGATCGTCGCATCCAGCAGGTTCGCATCGGCGCCGGTCTGGTTCAGCTTATCCGCCACGCCCTTCAGCGCCGTGGTGAACGCCGTGGCGCCAGTGGTCGCCGTCAGCGCCGTCGAGGCCGCCGCCTGGTCGCCGCCCGGCACAGCGGCGACCGGGGGTGGCCCCGGGCTCGCCGGCACCGCTGCCGCAATGGCTCCGAACGAGTCCGCTCCGCCCGCTGACCGGCTGAACGTCGAGCCGATCAGCGTCGCCAGCGTGTTGGCCAGCCCGCTGCTGTCGGCGGCCGAGATCGTCGCCGTGCTGCCAAGTTCGCTGTTGATCACCGATTTGCTGACACCAGCCGTGGCGCCGCCCGCAACCTTTCCCAGCAGGGTCTGGCCGTTATAGGTCGAGTTATCGACGTAGTTCGCGACCTGGGTCAACAGGGTCTTGTAGGATGCGACGTACTGGTCACGCTGGTCCTGCGCGATGCTGTTATCGGCAATCTTCACCAACAGCGTCTTCGCAGTGTTCACGCTGTCCGAAATCTTGCCGAGCGCGCTGAGCGACGTGCCGACCAGGCCTTTGGCGTTGCCAAGCTGCTCATTCACGCTGGTGAGCGCGCCCACATCCGACCGCACCCGCTGCGCCACGGCATAGGCGCCGCCGTCATCCGTCGCGTCCGCCACCCGCAAGCCGGTCGAGATGCGTTTCTGCGAGGCTTGGAGCGCCGTGTTGGTGGAGTTCAGCGACGCCAGCGCGACCTGCGCGCCGATGTTGGTGTTGACCGAGTTGAGCGACATGACTTTTTTCCCTTCGCTGCCGCTGACCGAACCCGGGCAGCCGCACCTGCTTTTTGCACAGCCACGTCTTGTGGCCCGACGGCACTCTGGCCCATAAACATTGCCATAAAGTGAAGATCGCGCTCGGACGGAGCCTTCATGCCCAACGCAGTCATCCGTGCCGCCCTACTTCTGATCGTCGTCAGCCCGGCACTTGCCGCCGAACCCGTCCTGGATCGCGTCACGCTGTCGTCCGGCGGGGTTGGCCAGTTCGAGTTCACCGCGGACGTCGAGGGCATAGCGACGCTGCCGCTCGCCGTGCCGCTCGACCAGGTCGATGACCTGCTGAAAAGCCTGCGTGTGGACGACCCCGCCGGCGGCCTGCCCAGCGTGCGCTTGCCGGGCCGCGAGCCGTTGGCCGAAAGCTTCCGGCCCCTGCCCTTCAGCCCCACCGCATTCAACAGTCCCGAGGCGCTGCTGGGGGCGCTGATCGGCGAGGCGGTGCGCGTACCCGCGGCCGGGATCGCCGGGCATATCCTCGCCGTAACCCCATTCGAAACCGCGTTGCCCGATCGCGGCGGCATGCTGACCCGGCATCGCCTGACCATCGCGACCGATACGGGGATCGCCACGGCGGTGCTGCAGGACCTGCCCGGCGTCGAGTTCGACTCCGAGCCGCTGCGGCGTCAAGTCGCGTCCGCCCTGACCGCGATCGCGGCGCAGCGCGTGCAGGACCGCCGTACCATGCAGTTGACCCTGGGCGACGGCGCCCGGCGCTTGGTGCGTTTCGGCTACGTCGTGCCGGCGCCGGTCTGGAAGGCGTCCTACCGCCTGACCATCCCGGAGGGCGACACGTCCGGCCCGGCCGCACTGCAGGGTTTTGCGGTCGTCGAGAACCTGAGCGGGCAAGACTGGCGCAATGTCGAGATGCTGCTGACCTCCGGCCAGCCCGTACTGTACCATCAGCCGCTCTATGAGGCCGTGTTCACCACCCGGCCCGAGGCGCCGGTCGAAGTCCTGAACCGCATCACCCCGCAGCTCGACGCCGGGGCCGTGCCGTTCCAAGGAGCTGCACAGAAGCAAGCGCCGTCCGCAATGCCGCCGGCGCCGGTCGCCAGACGGCTGCTGGAAGCGGACGCTTCCCCCGTAGCGGCGCCTCCGCCGTCGGAAACCCGTCAGTCCGTGGCACAGGTCGAGTTCCGGCTGGCCGGCCGGGTCACCGCCATGTCCGGCGAGACCATGCTGCTGCCCATCGTGAGCCGCGAGATTCCCGCCCGCCGCGTGGCGCTGTTCCAGCCCGACGCCGACCCGCGCCACCCGTTGGTCGCGCTGCTGCTGGCCAATGACGGCCCCGGCGCGCTGCCGCCCGGGCTGGTCACGTTGTTCGAGCGCCGGACGGACGGAACCGCGGGCTTCATCGGCGATGCCCGCCTGCCTGTCGTGCAGCCCAGCGCCGAACGCCTGCTGAGCTTCGCCACCGACCTCGCCGTCAGCATCGACACGACGCAAGGCGCCGACAGCCAGGTGACCTCTGGCCGTGCCGCGAACGGTGTGCTGGAACTGCTGCGGCAAGAACGCGCAACGACGACCTACCGCGTTGCGACTCCCGCTGGCTCCGGCCGGACCGTGCTGATCGAGCAGCCGCGTCGCGACGGCTGGAGCCTGGTCGATCTCAGCAGGGACGCCGGCCTCACGCCCACGCAGTACCGCATCAGCCGCGCCATTCCGGCCGGCGTGACCGAGACGGTCAAGGTGGTGCTGGAGCGTCCGCGCAGCGAGCGCATCGTGCTGGCGGATACCGGCACGCCGCGGCTGCTGGCGATGGCGGAGGAGGGCCGGCTATCCCCGGAGCTGCGGGCCGCGATGGTGCGGGCAGCCGGGCTGCGGACCGAGCTCGACCGGCGCAATGCCGCCGCACGCGCCCTGGCCGACCGCCGCGCCGCGGTGGTGACGGACCAGGACCGCGTGCGGAAGAACCTCGCGGCGGTGCCGGCGAACAGCGAGCTCCAGCGCCGCTTCCTCGGCCAACTGCAGCAGCAGGAAGCCCAGCTCGCGACCCTGCAGGCCCAGGCCGACGCGGCGCAACGTGCGGTGGACGACGCCGACGCCGCGCTGAAGGACTACCTGGCGACTTTGACACTGTAGGCCCGGGCATTGCGATAGCCCCGATCCTGGGCCATGCAGGCGGAACGTGCCAGGAAAGATGCCCCGAATGGAAGCCGCGCCCATCCACCCCGACCCGCGGTCGCCGGCCCAGCCGCGCCTGTCCGTGGTCATCGCGGTGTACAACGAGGCGGAGAACGTCGCGTCCGTCCTCGATGAGCTGACCACGGCGCTGGCCGGCCTGCAGCCGTTCGAGGTGCTGTTCATCGATGACGGCAGCACGGACGCCACCGCCGACACCATCGCGGCGCTTGCCGCCACCCATCCCGGCCTGCGGCTGCTGCGGCACGACCGGCGCTGCGGCAAGACGGCCGCGCTGCGGACCGGCATCGCCGCCGCCCGCTCCGAGTGGATTGCCACCATGGACGGCGACGGCCAGAACGATCCGGCCGACGTCCCGGGGATGCTGGCGCTCGGCCTCGCTGCGCCGGGCGCGCCGCCCTTGGTGGCCGGCATCCGGCTCCGCCGCCACGACAAGCTGTCCCGGCGCCTGGCGACCCGCTTCGCCAACGGCCTCCGCCAGGCCGTGCTGGCCGACCACTGCCCGGACGCCGGATGCGGCCTCAAGGCGTTCCGCCGCGACGATTTCCTGCGATTGCCGGCGTTCGAGGGCATGCACCGCTTCCTGCCGGCACTGTTCCAGGCCTATGGCCACCCGCTGCTCTGCGAGCCGGTGTCGCATCGCGCCCGCCTGCGTGGGCAGTCGAAATACACCAATTTCGGCCGCGCCTTGGTCGGCATCGGCGACATGCTCGGCGTGATCTGGCTGCGCAGCCGCACCACCCTCCCGCACAAGGTCATCGAGTCCTGACACCCGGCAAACAGCTCTGGCTGCGACACTACACCGTGCTGGCCCTGGTCGCGCTGATCCTGTTCTTGCCGGGCCGCTTCCGCCTGCCGGCGATCGACCGCGACGAGTCCCGCTACATGCAGGCCACCTCGCAGATGCTGGAAACCCACGACTTCATCGACGTGCGCTTCCAAGACCGCCCGCGCTACCTGCAGCCTGCCGGCATCTACTGGCTTGAGGCCCTGTCCGTCGCCGCGTTCAGCGAGCCGGCCGCCCGCGAGCCCTGGGCCTACCGCATCCCGTCCCTGTTCGGCGCGGTCGCCGCCGTCCTGCTGACGGGGTGGATCGGCAGCACGCTGTTCGGCGCGTCCGCCGGCATGGCCGCGGCGCTGCTGCTGGCGACGTCGCTGCTGATGGGGGTGGAGGCGCGCATGGCAAAGATCGACGCCACCCTGCTCGCCGCCATCCTGGTCGCGCAGGCCAGCCTGCTGCGCATCTATCTCGACGCGGCCGCGGGCGTCGTGACCCGGCGGCGCTGGGCGGCGTTGCACTGGATCGCGCTGGGTGTCGGGCTGATGCTGAAGGGGCCGCTGATCCTGCTGGTCAGTTGGGGCACGATCCTGGGCCTGGTGGCTTCGGAACGCCGGACGGCCTGGCTGCAGGGCCTGCACGCAAAATGGGGCATTCCCCTGATGCTCGCTATCGTGCTGCCATGGTGCGTGGCGATCGGCGTGGCCAGCGGCGGCGATTTCTTCTCGAAGTCAGTTGGCGACAACTTTCTCGGCAAGGTCGCGCAGGGACAGCAGGCACACGGCTTTCCGCCGGGCTACTACCTCAGCGTGTTCGCGGCGAGCTTCTGGCCGGGCTCGCTGTTCGCCGTGCTGGCCCTCCCGTTCGTCTGGACGCGGCGGCGCCGGCCGGAGGTGCGCTTCCTGCTGGCCTGGATCATCCCGACCTGGCTGCTGTTCGAGCTGGTGGCGACCAAGCTGCCACACTACGTGCTGCCGACCTATCCGGCGATCGCCTGCCTTGCCGCTGCAGCCGTGCTGGCGCCGGGCGCCTGGCAGTTCGGCCGGACCTGGCGCTGGATCGGCCGGGTCTATGGCGCGATATGGCTGCTGATCGGCGTGGCGCTGGCAGTGGCGGGGCCGGTGCTATTGTGGGTATTGCAGGGCCAGGTCAACGCGCTGCCGATCCTGGCGAGCCTGGCCGGAACCGCGTTGATTGGCTTATCGGCCTGGGCGGCTTGGCGCCTTCAACCACGCCCGGCAATCGTCTTGGCAGGCGGGGCGGCGCTGGTGCTGTTTGCCAGCGCCTACGCGCTCGTGCTTCCGGACCTTACCACCATTTGGCTCAGCCCGCGGATCGCCGCTGCGGTCGCCGCCGTGCGGCCCTGTCCGGACAGCGTGCTGGCCTCGGCCTCTTACAGCGAGCCCAGCCTGGTGTTCGCAGTCGGCAGAGAAACCCGGCTGGTCAACGCCGCCGCTGCCGCCGACTACCTCGCAGGCCACCAAACCTGCGGCCTGGCCCTCATTGGAACGCGGGAAGACACAGCGTTCCAGGCGCGGCTAGAGGTTCTAGGTATTGCGACCCGAGCCCTAGCCGAGGTCAAAGGCCTCAACTACTCGACCGGTAGCCGGCTCGACCTGACGATCTATGGCGCGGAGCCGCCGTAAGCCAACCCCCGTACCCGGAATGGCGTGATCGCACGGGTCAGAGCGTTGCGAGGCTGTTGCGGGCCGTCTCGATCAACTTTTCCATTTCCACCAATGCACCACCGTCGAGGTCGGTTCGCGCGACCTCCAGATCAGCCTGCACGGTCCCGATCGCCTGTTCCGCGGCGTCGCCAAGTCCGGCTGATCTGGCCTCGCGCAGCGCTGCGATCGCCAAATCGAGGCCGCGCCGAAGCTCGCCGGCGTTGGCCGCGAGCGCCGCCCGATGCACGCGGTCGAGCGCAAGCTGCGCCTCCTCCAGCAAGGCCCGGCCATGATGCGTTTCCACCGACACGACCGCTACTTCTTGGCGCCAAGGGGATACAGGTAGTCCAGCAGGAAATCCTTGATGGACGCTGGCGGCGACGAGGCTTGGTGCTGCTCCTGCTCGGGTATGCTTGCCGGCTCGGCGTTGTCGTTATGCGCGGCGTCGCTGGGTGCGGCGCTGGCCTCGATCTCGGGTTCCGCAGGCGGCGCCTCGATTTGCGGCACCTCTTCGGCGGGCGGCTCGCTGTGGCCCAGCAACGCCACCGTCTTCGATCCGAGCTCATCCGCCTGAACCATCTCCACAACCCGACGCAGCGCGTCGCTGCGCCCCAGCGCATAGGCGCGGTGAAGCGCGTCCTGTATGGAGGCCGCGATCGTTTCAAGTTCGTTGCTTTGCATCGGAATATCTCCCCGGGATACCAAGGCTAGTGCCAGGCTCTATCCGGTGCAACGCCGGCAGACAGCCACAGATTGCATCGCCACTCGGCCAGGATCGACGATCGATGCGTGGCATGCCGCAAAATTGACCAAGGTCACCCCGCCGCACCGCGCGGCATCCGCTATCAATTCCAACCAATAAAACAATGCTGATTTGCTACTTCAAGTAGAGTAATCTGCATCACTGTGATGGAACACGATAGGTGCTGGACGATTATCGATAGGGTGCAAGCAGGCAAGGAGGCAATCGCCAACCCTGATCAGGCTACCTATATGAATCGGGTATGCTTGCCGGTTTACGGCGGGATCAGCCTGCGAGGCGGATGATGGCCTGCATAGACTGCGGATCTTTCGATGGCATTTAAGGGCAAGGCTCCGGGTAGCGGATCGGGGGAGATGTCCCGCCGCACGCAGTTGTTGCGCCCGTCGATTGCGCTCTCGGCCAAACAGGTCAGCGAGGCGCGCCGCATGCGCCGGGCTGGCGCCGAGCCAGAGGCCATCGCTGCAGCAATGGCGCTGCCGCAAGACGAGGTCGAGAAGGCGCTGGTTCAGATGCGCTCCGCTCGGCCCGAAACGACGCGCGGCACGTTGAATGTCACGCTCGCCGCGCATCGGCTGATTATGAAGGAACGAATCGGGGAGGAACCTATCTGGCAGACGATGGACCGGATGCTCGACGAACTCCTCCGTCTGCGCGCCGTTGCTGTCCCACGAAAAAAAACATCCTCGCCACCGCAAGACGATCTACTTTTTACACTGCCTATACCCGGGCCTCGAGACGGCTAGCCCCGCCGTCCAAAATGTGAGACATTCACCTGATGATGTACGCTTTGCACGATGCTGCGGCTGCCTCTCTGCTGCCGGCCCGCGCCTGGGCCCGCGCCGCGAGCACCATACTGCGCGGGGCTCCAGGACCGGACATGCTGACCTGGGGCAGCCGCGCTGCCGTTGCCTGGGCCGATGTGACGAACGATGTGCTGCGCCCGCGCGGCAAACCGGATTGGAACATCAAGCTCAGCCGCGGCGCCGAGGAGCCGCTGCACGAGACGATCGAGCTGGACCAGCCCTTCGTCCGGCTGTTGCGCTTCCAGGCTCCCGGTGCGATCGGCCGGCGCATCTTGCTGGTGGCGCCGATGAGCGGGCACCACGCGACTCTGTTGCGCGGCACGGTGCAGGACATGGTCGATGCCGGATTTGAGGTGTTCGTGACCGACTGGCGAGATGCCAAGATCGTGCCGCTGTTGCACGGCGACTTCGACCTCAGCAGCTATATCGAGACCGTGATCGGCTTCCTGCAGCACCTCGGCCCCAATACGCACGTCGTCGCCGTCTGCCAGCCGGCACCGGCGGTGATCGCGGCCGTGTCGCTCATGGCGGCGCGCAACGACCCGTCGCAGCCGCGCAGCATGACGTTGATGGGCGGACCCGTCGATACCCGCGCCGCGCCGACCGTGGTCACCAAGCTGGCGCAGGAACACTCGATCGATTGGTTCGAGCACCACGTCACCACGACCGTGCCGCCCTGGCACCTCGGCGCGTTCCGGCGCGTCTATCCCGGATTCCTGCAGCTCGCCGCATTCATTTCGATGAATCCGGATCGCCACATCGAGGCGCATCGCCGCATGTTCGACCATCTGGTCCAAGGCGACGAGGACAGCGCAGCCGCGCATCGCCGGTTCTATGACGAGTACCTCGCCGTCATGGATGTGCCCGCGAGCTATTACCTGCAGACTGTCGAGACTTTCTTTCAGAAGCATGACCTCGCGGACGGCCGCATGATGGTGCGCGGTGAGCGGGTGGTGCCGTCGACGATCGAGCAGACGGCCCTGATGACCGTCGAGGGCGAACTGGACGATATCTCCGCGCCGGGCCAGACGATCGCGGCGCAAACCCTGTGCAGCAACATCCCGTTGGAGCGCCGGGTGCAATACCTGCAGCCCGGCGTCGGCCATTACGGCATCTTCAATGGCCGCAAGTGGCGTACGGAAATCCTGCCGCGCATTGCAAGCTTCGTCGCGGCGAGCTGAGCGGAGCTACCGCCAAACCAAAGCTTACTTTCCGCCAGTGATCGACACCGGATCCCAGGATGTCCCGGGTTCCGGGTGTCCGCCAATGTGCTGATAGTTCTGATAGATGCCCATCCCGGTTATGACATCTTTCCACTGCGTAATGATCGAGCGGTAGGTATTACCGTCAAAGCCCTCGCGCTCATGGACGACCCGCATGGTGTGGAACACCTGGCCCAGCACGCGCAGATCCTCGGTGCCGCCGTTGCGGATCGTGTCGTGCCACTGCAGGCCAGGCCCAGCTGAGACGTCGAACGTCACGGATGTTCCGGGCGGACCGGCATAGACCTGTTTGAACGCCTGACGGGCCGCCTCGGCGCCCGGCCAGGTTTTGTTCCACGTGCCGAAATAGAACTCCTCGACGTCGTTGCCACGCTTCATGCGGCAAAGTTCGGGATCAGCGGGATCGGCGCCCAAATAGATGGCTGTCGCTCCGACGCTGCGGTCTACGACGCCGAAAGCGGGCGGGCAAGGCGGCGGCGCATCGGCCGCAAGCACGACAGCAGGCACGAGCCCAAAGGCGAAAGTGGCAGCAATTAGGAATTTTGTCATATTCAGATCTACGATTCAATGTGGCAAAAAAAAGGCGGCACCCGAAGGCACCGCCAAGTTTAGGGAGGAAACGTCCTGCAAACACAATGGCGAACCATCATGCTGCAACCGACACATTGGCGGCGCCTTGTTGGAATGCAAGCCCGGCTTCGTTTGAAATTGCTGCCTCGCGTCACGAGCGCGTTAAAAGGCATCAATCGCGCCGAGGAGCGGGACGGCCGACCGGCGGGGTCCATTCACCGCGCTGCCGCGCCGTCCAGGCATAGCGCGCGTCGCCTTCCAACACATGCAGGCTGTCGTGCAGCCGGTTGCGCTCGAGCCAGCCGACCGCAGCCTCCAGCTCCTGCAGCGTCATTGCCGCCCGGCTTTTGCCCAGCACGCGTTTCAGTACGGCATTATAGCGGTGATAGCCGCCCTGGCCGCGCCCTTGATGCAACGCACCCTCGTCCTCTACCGCCTGCGCCGCCACCATCTCTCCGACGCGCCGGCGCAGGCGGCGCTCGGCAACGCTCGGCAGTTCCATCAATTCGCTCTGCGCGGCAGGAGCGCTGGCGACGAAATCGGGGCCGGGCTTGAGCACCGCGTAGCGCAGCGCCAACGCATTGCTGCTGAGCGGGACAATGCCCTTTGCCGGGTCCGCCGCATCGACACGGCCCTGCAGCCAGAACGGCAGCCGGCCCTGGCGTTTCGGGATGGGTGTCCGCGCAAGGGTGCCCTGCTCGGTCTCGATCCGATGGCGGAACCGGGCGAACAGCGGGTCGTCTGGGTGGAATACCAGGGCGCGCTGCAACGCATACGGCCCAGCGTGCGGATCGACGCGGGTGGCGCGCGCGACCATCTGTTCCAGCCACGGCCGGCTGCGGATATGGGTCAATGCCGCGACGACGGCGACCTCCGGCGCGTCCAGGCCCTCATACGCCATCGCCACCGTTACCAGGATCGTCGGCTCGGACCGCAGGCGAAAGCTCGCCAGCGTCTCCCGCGCGTCGCGCTCGTCGCTGGTCGCCAGCCGCACGGTGTCGTGCTGGGCGCGCGGCAGCCAGGCGCGCACGACGTCCTGGTAGCGCCGGGCCGAGGCCTGGTCCGGAGCGACCACTAGCAGCTTGCCAAGACCCCGCCCCTCCCCGCGCTCCGAACGGCGGCTGGCCCGCAGCCGGCGTGTCGCGTCGAACGCCTGGCGCAGCAGCTCGTCGGCAAAGCCGGTGCGCAGCGCGGTGAACAGCGCCGGCCGCGTGGTCTCCGTCGGCCAGTGGCCGAACAGCCGGTGCGGCCCGACCTCCGCCGGCGAGCCGTCCGGCTGCTTGATTTCGGGATCAAGCCAGCGCGCCTCGCCGTCCAGCGCGCCGAACGTCACCGGCAGCACGGCGCGCTCGGCCAGCGCCTGGGCGCGGCTATAGCCGACCACGGCCCAGCCCGGCGCTGCCATGTCCACCTCCCGCGTCGCCGCCCGCTGCCCGGCGCGATAAGGCAGCCATAGGATGCCGCGCCCATCCGCACGCTCCAGCGTGCCGGACAGCAACAGCCGCAGCCGCGCCGTCTCCAGCAAAGGCTGCAGCGCGCGGCTCCAGCCGGACGCCTCGTCGGCGCTGCCATCGACCAGCGGCTCGGGCGTCATGTCCGACAGCGCCGGCAGGTGGTGCACCTCGTCCACGATCAGCAGATAGCGGTGACGGCGGAACTCGGCCAAATGCAGGTCCGGGGCGGCGGCGATGCCCTGATAGGTCGCGACATAGCCGGCCAGGCCGCGGCACGGGTCCGGATTGTTGCCGGCGGCTCGGACCGACAGGGCATGGCCCAAAGCGGTGCGCCAGGTCGGGTCGGCAAAGGCCTCCTCGGCCTGCAAGCGCAGGCTGTCCCGCGGCACCACCCAGCAGATGCGGTCCACGACCCCGGCGCCGATCAGCGCGGCAGCGGCGATCACCGGCAGCAGGCTCTTGCCGCCACCCGGAGTGACGGCTGCGAGGATGTCGGCGACCTCGGCGGCCTCCCCGGCGGCGATGGCCTGGACGATGGCAGCCACATGGGCCTGGTGGGTGCGAAGCGGTCGAGTCGGCACACAGACTCCGGCAACACGGTCGCCGACACCATGATTCCATTAGGCTCGGCTGTTAACCCCTATTAGCGGATTTTATTCCAGCGTTTGCAGTGAGGGCCGGCTGATGCTGCGTCCCCGCAACAATGGCCGCTCCTCGTGGTTGGCGGTCGCGCTGGCGATCACGCCGGCCCATAGGATCAGCGACAGTGCGCCGGCCAGCCGGGCATGCCGGGTCAGCGTGCCGCCGCCGATGTGTCGCAGGCCGATGCGCTTGGGCATGCTGAATACCGTCGCGTTGGCGATAGCGGCGGCCAACAGGACCAGCTTGGGCAGGAACCAGCTATGGCTGCCGGTCTGGATCGGGTCGTATAGGAACAGCAGCGCGCCCGACAGCATGGTGACCGCGAAGCTCGCGTGGGTGATCGGCAACACGACCCGCGCGAGCGCGTCGAGCGCGATATCGCGGCCCAGCAGTCCCAGCAGCCGCAGGTCCAGCAGCACGATCGCGCCGAAGAACACGGCGGTGCCGCCGACATGCAGCAGCCGCAGCGGCCCATGCCAGCCCTGCAGCCGATAGACCGCCATCCTGGCGGAGCTGGTGGCCAGCCAGACCAGCCAGTCGCTGGGAAGCACCAGGGCTGTATCAGAATAGACGCCGTGCAATCGATTAGGTCCTCAAGACGATCGCGACCGCCGCATACTCAGGCGCGGAGCGCCGCAGCCTGCTTGAACTGTACGACGACGGCCTTGTAGTCGGCGACCGACATCAGCGGGCGCTCTGGCGGCAGCAACGGCCCGGTGACAGCGCGCATTTCCATCAGCTTCGCGCGAGCCAGCACAAGGCCTGGGGAGCCGCGCAGGTCGGGCCGGCCCTCCAGGCGTCGCAGCTCATTGTCGGCATAGGCCAGGTAGCCGCGGCTGTCGTGGTACTCGACCGGCTTCTCGATCCGTCCGCCCTCGATCGACTCGCTGTAGTCCTCGGACGAGATGGTCGCGACCTCCCCCAGCACGCCCAGCATGAAGCGTTCGTTGTCCAGCAGGCCCGCCGGCACGGTGGCGCGCACGGCGGCGACGATGCGGATCACCTTGTCGTATTGCGCAACCGTCGCGGGATCGGTCGGCTTGCCGGCAGCCAGCGCCTCAAGCGCGATCAGCTCGCCGTCGAAGCCGGTGACGCCGCGACGCTTTAGCTCGTCTGCAATGTCGTCGTACAGCTCCCGGATGGGATGACCGAAATGCGGCAGGGCCAATTGGGTCTGGTTGGCGTCGATCAGCTCGCGCCCAACCATCAGGTGGCCCTCCAGCAAGCCCATCTTGAACAGCAGCTCGGCGTGGTCCTCGCTGCTGATGGCAGTATCGGTCACGGCGACGGCGGCGCCGGGCACCACGAACTCGATCCCGCGTGCATAGGCGTGCGCCAGGCGGGGTGGGTGCGCGTTGCAGATCGCGGCGGTGAATTCGGGGCGCAGGGCCGGCGCAGCGCCGGTCGGCTGCGTCGCCGCCAGCCATGTCCCAGCCGCCGCCACCGTCAAGCCGCCCCACGTTGCCGTCCGCCGCTGCCGCATCACATACCCTCCAATTGCAAACCGCTTGCATCTGGGAGAGGGATAATGCAATTAAGAGTCGTTTGCAATAACTCTGGGAAGTATTTCATGCGGATCTATTTGACGGGCGTCACTGCCCTGGCCACCTTGATGGCAATGTCCGTCCCCGTCCGGGCCGACGATCCGCTGACGTTCCGCCTGACGATCAAGAACCATGTTTTCGATCCGGCCGAGCTCGCAGTGCCAGCCGGCAAGCGCCTGGTCCTGATCGTGCACAACGCCGACGACACCCCCGCCGAGTTCGAAAGCCGCGAGCTGGGGGCCGAGAAGATCATCTCCGCCGGGCGCGAGGCCTCAATCCGGGTTGGTCCGCTGACCGCCGGTCACTATCCGTTCGCCGATGAGTTCCACCAGGATCAGGCGCGCGGCGTCCTGATCGCAGCCGGAGAATAGCGCCATGCTGGCAAGCGCGCTGATCGTATTCCGCGAGGTGTTCGAGGCCGGGCTGATCCTGGGCATTGTGCTCAGCGCCACCCGTGGCGTGGCGGGGCGGGCCGGCTGGGTGGCGGGCGGCGTGCTGGGCGGCCTGCTCGGCGCCTGCCTGGTCGCGGCGTTCGCCGGCGCGATCGGCGAGGCCATGCAGGGCTCCGGACAGGAGGTGTTCAACGCCGCCATCCTGCTGATCGCTGCGGTGATGCTGGGCTGGCACAACGTTTGGATGGCGCGGCACGGGCGGGAGATGGCCGGCGAGATGAAGGCGCTCGGCCGCAGCGTGTCGGACGGCAGCCGTACCCTGATGGCGCTCGCCGTGGTGGTCGGCGTCGCGGTGTTGCGGGAGGGGTCGGAGGTCGCGCTGTTCCTGTATGGCCTCACGGTCGGCGGCGATGGCGGGGTTGCGCTATTGGGTGGCGGTGTCCTGGGCCTGCTAGGCGGTGGCGCCGTCGCGGCCCTGCTGTATCGCGGGCTGGTCAGCATCCCGACCCGGCAGCTTTTTCGCGTGACCAACGTCATGCTGTCGCTGCTGGCGGCCGGCATGGCGGCGCAGGCGGCGGGGTTTCTGATCCAGGCTGACCTGCTGCCGGCCTGGGGTGCCCAGATTTGGGACAGCTCGGCCGTGTTGGACCAGAAAAGCATCGTCGGCCGCGCGCTGCACGCTTTGGTCGGCTACACCGACCGGCCGGCCGGGTTGCAGCTTGTGGTGTATGGCGCGACGCTGGCGGCGTTGCTGGTGGCCGGCCGGGCCGCGGCACCCCAGACCGGATCGCACCAGGTCACCACTGCGCCACATCGCGCCCGGGAACCACATCGTGTTTGACGCCAGCAGCCGCCGGGGCGCAAAGAAGGCTCGGCGCCTGGACCCTCCGGGCGCCGGAGATCGGAGTGTTCGATTGAGCGATCTGGCACGGCAGGGCGGCGTTAGGCCAAAGGCCGCCACCGCGCGTCCGGCAAAGGTGGCGGCCCCGCAATTCGACCCGGCGGGACAGAGCATCGAGCGGCTATGCGTGCAACACGGGCTGAAGATGACCGGGCAGCGCCGGGTCATCGCCCGCGTACTGTCCGAGGCCGAGGATCATCCGGATGTCGAGGAGCTGTATCGCCGCGCTGTCCAGCTCGACGCGCACATCTCGATCGCCACAGTGTATCGCACCGTGCGGCTGTTCGAGGAGAAGGGCATCCTACACCGCCGCGACTTCGGCAACGGGCGCTCGCGCTATGAGCCGACCGATCACGGCCAGCACCACCATTTGATCGACGTCGAGACCGGCCACGTGCTGGAGTTCAAGAATGCCGAGCACGAAAAGCTGATCCGCTCGATCGCCGAGCAGCTCGGGTTCGACCTGATCTCGCTGCGGCTGGAGCTGTTCGGCAAGCGCCGCGTCCCCTGAACGCGGACGCGGCCCAGGCGCGGCAACAACGGACCGATGCTTGATCTAATCGTACGTCGCGCCTGCGTCCTCGATGGCGCGGCTCTGCGCACATGCGACATCGGCATCGCGGCCGGCCGGATCGCGGCGATCGGGCCTGCGCTGCAGGGCGACGGCCCGGAGCTTGACGCCGAGTGCTGCCTGGTCGTGCCGGGTCTGATCGAGACGCATATTCACCTCGACAAGACCTGCATCCTGGACCGCTGCCGCGCCGAAGAGGGCACGCTGGCCGAAGCGGTGCGGGAAACGGCGGCGGCCAAGCGGAGCTTCACCGCGGAGGACGTTTACGCCCGCGGCCGTCAGACGCTCGAACGCTGCATCGCCCACGGCACGATGCACGTCCGCACCCACGTAGAGCTGGACCCTGTCGTCGGCATGGTGGGCTTCGACGGTGTCGGCCAGTTGGCGCGGGACTACGCCTGGGCAGTGGACATGGAGCTTTGCGTGTTCCCGCAGGAAGGCTTGCTGAACAATCCGGGGACCGAGGCCCTGCTGATCCAGGCACTGCGCCGCAGCGCTCGGGTACTTGGCGCGGCGCCATACACCGACACCGACCCGCGCGGCCAGATCGACCGCATCTTCGCCATCGCCCGCGAGTTCGATGTCGATATCGACATGCACCTCGACCTTGCCGAGACCACGGACGGCATGCAGATCGAGTACGTGTGTCGGAAGACCGAGGAGTACGGCTGGGGCGGCCGGGTCGCGGTGGGCCACGCGACGCAGCTCTCCTTGGTGCCGCGGCCGCGCTACGACGGGATCGCGGCGCAACTGGCCCGCGCCGGGGTGGCGGTCACGATCCTGCCATCCACCGACCTGTATTTGATGGGCCGCAGCCACGACCACGCGGTGCCGCGCGGCGTGGTCCCGGCCGAGCCGCTGCGGCGCGCCGGGGTGACGTGCTCGCTTGCGACCAACAACGTGCTGAACCCGTTCACGCCGTATGGCGACGGTTCGTTGATCCGGATGGCGAACCTATACGCAAACGTGTGCCACGTCGCGCTACCGGTGGAGCTGGCGGGGTGCCTGGACATGGTCACGGGCTCGGCGGCGCGGCTGCTGCGACTGTCGGACTACGGCATCGCCCTCGGCAATCCGGCTGACTTGGTGGCGATCGACGCTCCGAACCCGGCCGATGCAGTTGCAATGATCGCGCAGCCGCTTTGGGGTTTAAAACGCGGCAGACGCTCCTTTACGCGAGCCCGGCCGGTGCTGCATCGCCCTTGAACAAGTTCACATATGCGGCAAGGCCGCGAACTTGTCGGCTGCTACTCTGCTTTGTGCGCTCGCTTCAACTTTGACGAGCACACAATATGGATTCGCATACGATACTTTGGCTGACGACGTTCATTATGACTGCTGGCGGTTTGTTAATTCTCGCAACCGGCAAGCGTCGCACCCCTGCCGAGGAGTTGCACACGGTGCTGCACGGCATCGTGCCGATCATCGCCGCCTGTTCTTACTTTGCAATGGCCAACGGCCAGGGCGCGGTCATCCTTGGGGCAGACGCGGCTGCGGCGGGGACTGGCACCGGACGCATCTTCTACTTCGCCCGCTACATCGACTGGACGTTCACCACGCCGCTGCTGCTGGTGACGCTGTCCATGACCGCCATGCATTCCGGACACAAGCGGGCCGGCGCGATCGCCGGGGCGGTGCTGGCCGACATTATGATGATCCTGACAGCGTTCTTCTTCGGTGCGTCGGAGGTCACCTGGATCAAGTGGACCTGGTTCCTCGTGTCCTGCATCGCTTTCCTGGGCGTCTATTACGTTATCTGGGTCTCGCAAATGCAGGCCAACGCCTTGGAGCGGGACGATATCCAGGTCACGTACCGCCGCAATGCGGTGATCCTGTCGGTTCTATGGCTGATCTACCCGGTGATCCTGGCTGTGGCGCCCGATGGCCTCAACTACATCGGCGACGCTGCCAGCGTTTTGTACATTGCCATCCTCGACGTGATTGCCAAGGTTGTTTATGGGCTGATGACCGTCGCGTCCGACGCCAAAGCGACCGAGCGCGACCTCGCGGAGGCCGGGCGTACCGCGCCGTTGCGCAAGGCCGCCTAAGGAAATGGGTCCGGCCGCAGCAGTGTTGGCTGAACGGCGGCTGGCTGCCATTCCACGCGCATTTTCCCGGCTGGCCCTGCTTGGAGGGCCGGCCTGCGCTAACCCTGCTGCCTAAGCTGCTCGACGCATGGCCAACGCAGCGGAAGCGTTGGCCACGCAGCCCGTTGACCCCGTGCTGAATACATCAGCCCTGCAAGGCGCGAACCATGGTGCTGCCGAGTGCCGCCGGGCTTTCGGCAACATGGATGCCAGCGATGCGCATCGCCTCGAACTTGGCCGCCGCAGTGTCCTTGCCGCCGCTGATCACGGCGCCCGCATGGCCCATGCGCCGGCCCGGCGGCGCAGTGACGCCGGCGATGAAGCCGACGACGGGCTTCTTTGTCTTGTTGCGGGCGATGAACTCGGCGGCGTCGATCTCGCTTTGGCCGCCGATCTCGCCGATCATAATGATGCTTTGGGTCTCGGGATCGGCCAGGAACATCTCCAGCACTTCGATGAAATCGGTGCCCTTCACCGGGTCGCCGCCAATGCCGACGCAGGTGGACTGTCCGAGTCCGGCTGCGGTCGTCTGGCTGACGGCCTCGTAGGTCAGCGTGCCGCTGCGGCTCACGATGCCGACCGTGCCGCGGCGGTGGATATGGCCGGGCATGATGCCGATCTTGCAGGCCTCGGGCGTGATGACGCCGGGGCAGTTCGGTCCGATCAGCCGGGACTTAGAGCCGGACAGCGCCCGCTTCACCCGCACCATGTCCAGCACCGGGATGCCCTCGGTGATGCAGATGATGAGCGGGATTTCGGCGTCGATCGCCTCCAGGATGGCGTCGGCGGCAAACGGCGGCGGCACGTACACCGCCGACGCCGTGGCGCCCGTCGCTTCCCGCGCTTGCGCCACGGTGTCGAACACCGGCAGGTTCAGATGGCGGCTGCCGCCCTTGCCCGGCGTCACCCCGCCCATGACCTTGGTGCCGTAGGCGATCGCCTGTTCGGAGTGGAAGGTGCCCTGGGCGCCGGTGAAGCCCTGGGTGATGACGCGGGTTTCGGCATTGACCAGCACGGCCATTATGCAGCCTCCTTCACGGCGCGGACGACTTTTTCAGCGGCGTCGGCCAGATTGTCGGCGCTGACGATCGGCAGGCCCGACTTCGCCAGGATCTCCTTGCCGAGATCGACGTTGGTGCCCTCCAGCCGCACCACCAGCGGCACGCCGAGGCTCACCTCGCGCGCCGCCGCGATCACGCCCTCGGCGATCACGTCGCAGCGCATGATGCCGCCGAAGATGTTAACCAGGATGCCCTCGACGTGCGGGTCGGACAGGATGATCTTGAACGCTGCCGTCACCCGCTCCTTGGTGGCGCCGCCGCCCACGTCGAGGAAGTTGGCCGGGCTGCCGCCATACAGCTTGATGATGTCCATCGTCGCCATCGCCAGGCCCGCGCCGTTCACCATGCAGCCGATCGTGCCATCCAGCGCGATGTAGTTCAGGCTGTACTTGGCGGCCTCCAGTTCCTTGGGGTCCTCCTCCGCCTCGTCGCGCAGCTTCTCGAGGTCTGGCTGGCGATACAGCGCGTTGTCGTCAAAGCTGACCTTGGCGTCGAGTGCCACGATGTCGCCGGCCCCGGTCACCACCAGCGGGTTGATCTCGACAATCGCGCAGTCGAGCTCGGTGAAGGCGCGGTACATCGCCAGCACGAACTTGATGAACGAGGCGACCTGCTTGCCCTCCAGCCCCAGGCTGAAGGCGAGCTTGCGGGCATGGAACGGGAAGATGCCGGCGGCCGGGTCCACGGCGACCCGCATGATCCGGTCGGGCTGGGTCTCCGCCACGTGCTCGATCTCCATGCCGCCCTCGGTCGAGGCGACGATGGTGACGCGCGACGTCTCGCGGTCCACCAGCAGCGAGAGGTACAGCTCACGCTTGATGTCGCAGCCGGCCTCGACATACACCCGGCTGACCCGCCGGCCAGCAGCGCCGGTCTGCTTGGTGACCAGCACGTTGCCGATCATCGCCTGCGCCGCCTCCAGCGCCTCGGCCGCGGATTTGGCCAGCCGCACGCCGCCCTTGCCCATGGGATCGTGCTCGAAGTGCCCGGCGCCACGGCCGCCCGCATGGATCTGCGATTTCACCACATACACCGGACCCGGCAGCTTCTCGGTCGCGAGCGCCGCCTCCTCGGGCGTCCAGGCGACGAAACCCTGCAGAACCGCTACGCCATAGCCGCGCAGCAGCTCCTTCGCCTGGTATTCATGGATATTCATTCGGCCTCTCCGCTCGCCGTGGATACGTTTCATGCATACGTTTTCTGGCCCTGGTGGCATACAGCTATTCGGCCGGGCGCTCCAGTCCAGGCGACAAGCCCGGCGGCGCAGCGCGGGCCCATGTTACAGCTCACGGAGAAACTGCTCCACGGCCGCGTTGAACGCCTGCGGCTGCTCAAGGTAGGCGAGGTGCCCGGCGCCCTCCAGTTCGGCATACTGCGCGCCGGGGATGCGGGCGGCCATGCGCTGCATCCCGGACGGCGGGGCGGCGGTGTCCAGCGTGCCGGACAGCACCAGGGTGGGCACAGCGATCTCTGCCAGGGCGTCCCGGCAGTCGAAACCCGACATCGCCATGATGCTGTCCCGATAGGTGCTGTCCGGCGTGTGAGCCAGGCAGTCGCGCGCCAGGGCAATGCCTGCCGGGTCGGCGTCCGGGCCGGTCATTTCAGCAACCATCGCCGGCGCCAACGCCGCCATGCTGTTGCCGGCGTCCAGCGGTCCGAGCCGCGCCGACAGGAACTCCGCCTGCCAGGCCGGGTCGCGGCTGCCGAAGGCGGCGCTGGTCTGCGCTAGCACCACGGCGCGGGCGGCATGCGGCGACATCGTCAGCAGGCGCTGGACGATCATGCCGCCGAGGCTGTGGCCGACCAGCACGGGGCGGTCCAGGCCGAGCTCGTCGATGAACCCGGCCAATGCCGCCGCGAGCGCATTGATCGACACCAGCGGCAACGGCGTCGAATTGCCATAGCCCGGCATGTTCCAGGAGGCCGTCCGGTATGCGGCGCCGAAGTGGTCGAGCTGCGCGCGGAACATCCGCGCCGCGCCGCCGATCCCGTGCAGGAACACGATCGGCACTGCATCCGGAGGTCCGGCCTCAAGATAGCTGATCCCGCCTGTCGAGACGGTCTGCTCGTATTCCTGCTGGGTTTGCTGGTGGGCGGCCTGGGGCACGCTCGCTTCATACTGAACCGCCATGCAGTCGCTCCTGCCGGTTGGTTTGCCCCTTATGAACGCGATTGCCCGGACGAAGGTCAATGCGACCCGCCAATATATTGCGTATTTGCAATTTTCGCACTTAGCGAACGAATTTTCGCCTGACGTTACAAGAAACGTGCTAACACGCGAGGTAGGATCGTTGTCATCGGGACGAATGGTATGTCAGCGCACATCAGGTCAGGTCTGGCATCAGGCCCAAACAGCATTGAGCTTCAGCCGATCCCACGCGACGGTCCGGGCTGGTCCCTGGCCGCCGGCGCAACAGATTGGGCAGTCCGCATAGGATGCGTGATCGCTCTGCTACTCACGCTTCCAGTCATGCTTCTGGCAGGACTTGCCGTTCTGGTCACGTCCGCAGGCCCGACCACGACCCGGTCACCAAGCGTCGACGCCGGCGGCCGGATCGTCTTCCTACGACGCTTCCGCACGACCTACCGGGATGACGGCGGACACGACGCTCCGGCAGGTTCCGCCAATGTCACGCCGGTCGGATGGTTCCTGCGGCTGTCGGGGATGGCTCGTCTGCCGACGCTGGTAGATATCTGGATGAGCAGAAGCGAACTGCTCGCCACAACACGCTCCTGACATCGGGCGCCCAAGCTTTCATTCGCACTTCGACCAGCCGCAGTGGTGGCAGCTCAGGCACCCGGCCTCCCGCACCAGGCCGGGCTGGCTGCACTTCGGGCAGAGCGGGCCTAGCGGACGGTCGGCGGTGGGAGCGAACGCCAGGGCCGGCTCCACCTCTCCCGCCAAACCGGGCAAAAAACCGGTCCCGACCATGTGCCGCTCCAGGATGCCGCCGATCGCCGCAATCAGCGATGGGACATAGCGGCCGTTCTGCCATTGCCCGCCGCGCGGATCGAACACCGCCTTCAGCTCCTCTGCCACGAACGCCACGTCACTTCCGCGGCGGAACACGGCGCTGATCATCCGGGTCAGCGCGACCACCCAGGCGTAGTGGTCCATGTTCTTGGAATTGATGAAGATCTCGAACGGCCGGTGGCGGCCGTCCTGCTCGATGTCGTTGATCGTCACATACAGCGCATGCTCGCTATCCGCCCAACGCAGCTTGTAGGTGGCGCCGGTCAGCTTCTCCTCGCGATGCAGCGGCTCCGACAGGCTCTGGGCCGGCGCAACCGGCTCCGGTTTCGCGGCAGGCGGCGTCACCTCCAGCACCGACCCGGTGATCGCGTTCGGGCGGTAGGTCGTGCAGCCCTTGCAGCCGCTCGCATAGGCGTCGAGGTAGATGTCCTTGAACGCCTCGAAACTGATGTCTTCCGGGCAGTTCACCGTTTTCGAGATCGCGCTGTCAACGTTGCGCTGCACCGCCGCCTGCATCCGCACGTGGTCGCGCGGCGCAAGCGTCTGCGCCGTCACGAAATAGCCCGGCAGCTCCGCCTCCGCCCCGAACAGCGCGCGGTAGCGGCGCACGGCGTGGTCCGAGACCTCTTCTTCCCGCAAGCTGCCATCCGGGTTCTTTACCCGGCGCGTATAGGCGAGGGCGAAGATCGGCTCGATCCCGCTCGACACGTTGTCCGCCCAGAGCGAGATGGTCCCGGTCGGCGCGATCGAGGTCAGCAACGCGTTGCGGATGCCATGCTCGGCGATCGCCGCGCGGACGTCGGCATCCAGCGCCCGCACGGTCTCCCCGGCCAGGTAGGCATCGCGGTCATAGAGCGGGAACACGCCCTTCTCCGCCGCAAGCGCCGCCGACGCCAGGTACGCCGCCCGGTTGATCCGTGCGGTCCAGCGCTCTGCCAGCGCCACGGCCGCGTCCGAGCCATAGGTTTCCCGGCACATGATCAGCGCATCTGCCAGCCCGGTGACGCCCAGGCCGATCCGCCGCTTAGCATAGGCCTCCTGCCGCTGCTGCTCGAGCGGGAAGCCGGAGACGTCGATCGTGTTGTCCAGCATGCGCACCGCGGTGGCGACCAGGTCGTCGAGCGCCGCCTCGTCGAGGCGCGCCGCCTCGGTGAACGGGTCGAGCACCAGGCGGCTCAGGTTCACCGACCCCAGCAGGCAGGCGCCGTACGGCGGCAATGGCTGCTCGGAGCACGGATTGGTCGAACGGATCGTCTCGCAGTAGGCCAAGTTGTTGCGGGCGTTGATCCGGTCGATGAACAGCACGCCGGGCTCGGCATAGGCGAAGGTTGCCTGCATGATGCGGTCCCACAGCGCCCGCGCCTTGACCGTCCGGAACACCTGCCCGCCGAAGGTCAGCGCCCAGTCCAGGTCCGCCTCGACCGCCGCCATGAAGGCGTCGGTGATCAGCACCGAGAGGTTGAAGCTGCGCAGCCGCCCCGGCTCGCGCTTCGCATCAATAAAAAACTCGATGTCCGGATGGTCGCAGCGCAGGGTCGCCATCATCGCGCCGCGCCGCGCCCCGGCCGACATGATCGTGCGGCACATCGCGTCCCACACGTCCATGAACGACAGCGGGCCGGACGCGTCGGCCCCGACCCCGCGCACCAGCGCGCCCTTGGGCCGCAGCGTCGAGAAATCATAGCCGATGCCGCCGCCCTGCTGCATCGTCAGCGCCGCCTCGCGCAGGTTGGCGAAGATGCTGCCGAGGTCGTCCTCGATCTCGCCCATGACGAAGCAGTTGAACAGCGTCACCCGGCGGCCGCTGCCGGCGCCGGCGATGATGCGGCCGGCGGGAATGAAGCGGAACCCGTCCATCGCCGCCATGAACCGCTCCGCCCACAGCGCCGGATCGGCCTCCGGCTGCGCCAACGCACTTGCCACCCGGCGCCAGGTATCGACGATCTCCCGATCGACGGGCGTGCCGTCGGCCTGCTGGAGCCGATACTTTTGTTGCCAGATGAACGTCGCGATGGGGGTGAGCGCGTCCGGCATCGTGGACAGGCCTGCTGCGGATGGATGGTCGAGTGCGGGCATGGTCGGACTCCATGGCTGGGACAGAGCGCCTGGTGAACGCCGGGTCCCTCATGCGGCAGCCAGGGGCCGCAAGTCCAGGGCTAGCTTTCGGCAACGGCCGCTCCCAGGTGAACGGAGCCGCCATGGCTTGGAGAAACCTATGCGTTACAATGTTTTGCTGCTCGCCTTGGCACTCTGCGGCGGGGCGGGCGATGCATCCACAGACATGCCCGGCGAGCATCACCGCATCGACTCGGGCGCACTGCCGAAACCTTTCGAGACCCGTTCGGCCGCCCGCTCGCCCAGCATCGTGCCCCGCCCGCCCGGCGCCACGCTGAACGTTCCGGCCGGCTTCAAGGCGACGCTGCTGCTGTCCGGCCTGGAACAGCCGCGCACCTTGCGCACCGCGCCGAACGGCGACGTGTTCCTAGCCGAAACCGGCGCCGGCCAGCTTCGCGTGCTGCGCGGCAACCAGGCTTCGGTGTTCGCGGTTGGACTTGATGCCCCGTTCGGCATCGCTGTCTGGCCGCCGGGTCCCACGCCGCATTTCGTCTATGTCGCGGAGACCGAGCGGGTCGTGCGCTATCCCTATACGCCGGGCGAGCTGCGTGTCTCCGGACCGGCGCAGGTTGTGGTGGACGGCATCCCGAGCGGCGGGCACTCGACGCGCGACATAGCGTTCAGCCCGGACGGACGCCGCATGTTCCTCTCGATCGGCTCGGCGTCGAACGTGTCCGACCAGGGCGAGGAGGGTCGGGCGGAGGTGCGCGAGTATGATCCGGAGGGCCACGGCGGCCGGCCGTTCGCGACGGGCCTGCGCAACTGCGTCGGCCTGGCCATGCAGCCGAACGGCGCGCTGTGGTGCGCGGTGAACGAGCGCGACGGCTTGGGCGACGACCTGCCGCCAGACTATGTGACGCGTGTGCAGCCGGCAGCGTTCTACGGCTGGCCCTGGTACTACATCGGCGCCCACCCGGACCCGCGCCATCCCGGCAAGCATCCTGAGCTTGCAGCACGTGTCGCCCTGCCCGACGTGCTGATCCAGCCGCACTCTGCGCCTTTGAGCCTGACCGTCTATCCGGCCGACGGCGCCTGGGCCGGGTATCGGGGCGATCTGTTCGTAGCGCTGCACGGCTCGTGGAACCGATCGGCGGTGACAGGGTATAAGGTGGTACGCATCCGGTTGCGGGACGGCGCGCCGACCGGCGAATACGAGGATTTCGCCACGGGCTTCGTCACCGGCCAGAATAGGGTCTGGGGCCGCCCAGTGGGTGTGACCGTCGCGCAGGACGGGTCGCTGCTGGTCAGCGAGGACGCCAACGGTACCGTTTGGCGCATCGCCCGCATATTGCCCTGAAGGTCATTGGGCTCTGAAGATTACTGGGCCCTGACGATTGCCGGCGCAGAAAAATCAGCGAAAATACCAGCCGTCAACAACCCGACCCCGGCAGACGTGTTGCTGGTGCACGTCATCCAGTGCTTCTGCACCGTGGAAGGAGATCCTATGTCCCAGCATCTGCAACAGCCGAGCCCGCTGCCTGATCCTATTCCGCCGCCGGGGCACCAAATCCCGCCGGGACATGATCCGGATGACCCGGCGCCGGTCGAGGAACCGCCGGCCGAGGAGCCTGTTCCAATCCCCAACGGCCCCAGCGAACCCCCCATACGCGTCGCTGGGCTATTCTTCAAAGAAGGCAAAATGCGATGAAGCTGCAAGGCAAGGTTGCGCTCATCACCGGAGCCGACTCCGGCATTGGCCAGGCCACGGCCGAACTCTTTGCGCAGGAAGGGGCGGATGTCTGCATCGGCTACCACACGGATCAGTCCGGCGCCGAGCAGACGAAACGTGTCGTCGAGACGGCCGGGCGCCGGGCGCTAGTCGTGCAATGCGACGTGGGCGACCCGGCATCGGTCGCCACGCTGTTCGAGCATGCGAAGGGTCTCGGCACTCTCGATATCCTGGTGAACAACGCCGGCAAGGGCATGGGCGGCATGCCGGTCGCCGACATGGAGGACGCGAAGCTGGAGCAGATCCTGCGGACCGACCTGATGGGTCCGCTGTTTTGCGCCCGCGCCTTCATCCGCCTGCGCCGCGCCCATGGCGGCAAGGGGCGCATCGTCACCATCAGCTCGGTGGCGCAGCATCTGCCGACGCCTGGCAGTGCGCCATACGGCATGGCCAAGGCCGGCATCGGCTCGTTGACCCGCAGCCTGGCCAGGGAACTGGCAGAGGACCGCATCAACGTGAACAACGTGGCGCCGGGCCTGATCCAGACGCCGATGACGCAGGAGACGCTGGACGACCCGAAGAAGGCCGAGAAGTCGATGGGGGCCATTCCGTGGCATCGCCCTGGACAGCCGGAAGAGATCGCGCGGGTGGTGCTGTTCCTGGCGTCCGACGACGGCGACTATGTGACCGGGCAGACTTGGGTTATGGACGGTGGGCTGACGATGAACTGGGGTGGCGCCTAAACACTCCGCAAGGCCGCGGCGATGCGCGTGATCAGTGCATCGCCGGCGTCCACGGCGTCGGCCATTTGCAGCACGCCGTGCACCATGCCTGGCAGGCGCTGGAATGTACTGGCACCCCGGCGTTCTGCAGGCGATCGGCGTAACGCTCGGCCTCATCGCGCAACGGGTCGCACTCGTTGATGATCAGCAGGGCCGGGCAGAGGCCATGGAGGTCCGGCGCCAGCAATGGGGAGATATCGGGCAGGCTGCGGTCGTGCTCGCCTAGATAGAGGCGCAGGCTTCGATGCAGTTCGTCGATGCGGATCACGGTGCCATCGAATGCACGGCGCGACGGACAGGGTTCATCCTCCCGCAAATCGATGTTGGGATAGAGGACGACCTGCCGACGGAGCGGTAGCTTCTCGTCGCGCGCACGCCGGGCAAGTACCGTTGCCAACAGGCCACCTGCGCTGTCGCCTGCCACCACCAGCCTCGTGGGGTCCGCGTCCAAACCGCCGGCGGCCAGAAAGCGCAGTGCGGCCATGCAATCCTCAGGTGCGGCCGGATAGGGATGCTCGGGCGCCAGGCGGTAATCGACGGCGACAACCTGCCAGCCGGAGCGGAGTGCCAGCCAACGGAGCGGCACGTCATAGCCGTGCAGCGTTCCCGCCACGAACCCGCCGCCATGGCAGAACAGCACGGCCGGCAAGGGCTTCTGCTGGGACGAGCGATAGGCACGCAGCCGGATTGGGTCCATCTAACCTGGGCAGGTGATCTCGACGACATCCAAATCTGGCGGTGGTCCCTGCAGGCGCGGCAGGGCATCGAGTTGCGCCCGGTAGCCGCGGAGCCACTCATCCTGGTCGTCCGGCATTGGCTTTGCCTGGGCCTGCATATCCAGCAGCACCGCCTGCGCCTGTAGGTCGATCATACGTGCAGCGTTCCCGTGTTGCGGCCCATGCAACGGACCCGGTCACACAGCGTTCCCCCGATCCAACAAAGCTGAAGATGGTGATGGATTACGGGCTTAAGGGACGTACTGCGGTCATAACGGGCGCCGACTCCGGCATGGGGCTGGCGACCGCGCGCATGCTGCTGGACGAGGGCGCGCGGGTGGTCATCAGCGACCAGGCCGAAGAAAGCATCGCGGCGGCGGCCCGGGAGCTTGCCGCGCATGGCGAGGTGTACGCGGTCGCCGCCGACCTGACGCAGAACGCCTCAGTCGAACAGTTGCGTGACGCTGCCCTGCAGCATCTCGGGCATGTTGACATCCTGGTGAACAGTGCGGGCGTCACCGGGCCGTTTCACACGATCGACGACGACGCATGGCTGGGCGCGCTGCAGATGACCTGATGGCGCGGTGCGGGTCGTGCGCGGCGGTGCTGTTTCTTTGTTCCCAGCAGGCGAGCTTCATCACCGGAGTCAACCTGCGGATTGATGGCGGGTCGGTCGCGACAGTGTAGGGCAGCAGGCACATCGATCTGTAACAGGTATTTTCCCGGTTGTTGGCAACGATGGGTTAAGGGCTGCGTTGGCAGCTTCGAACCCGATGTATGCTGGGTTTACTTTAACAACGGCCTGCAAAAGGAAACCAACCTATGTCCATCATCGCGTGGCTTGTCTTGGGTCTCATCGCCGGTTTTATCGCCAGCAAGCTGTATGCCGGCAGCGGTCAGGGCGTCGTTCTCGACATCGTCCTGGGCATCGTGGGCGCCTTTGTGGGCGGCTTCCTATTTTCTACTTTTGGTGCGGCGCCGGTAACGGGCTTCAACATTTACAGCATGATTGTCGCCATTATCGGGGCGGTGGTTGTTCTATGGATCTACCACGCCATCGCTGGTCGGCGTGCAATGTAATCAGGGTAGGGTTTGGCCGGGGCAATTGCCCCGGCCTGGTATTTGTCAGTTCTTTGACTCCAGTAGCTGGATTAAAATCACCGAACAGACTAGCGACTTAGATAACAATATCTGATTTCGTGCTAATATGTCAGAATTCTCTGGTGAGATGGCTGGGCTAAATAACTTCTTGCGTGTGATATCTGAGGTGTCTAATGCTTTCTATTAAGTTCCATCCCGAAAAAGCGTGATGTGATACGAGTAAACCTGGACATTGTATGCGTAAGCTCGTTGCAATCCTATGGGTTTTCGTGTGCATTTGTCGGCAATGGATCAACTCCGGCACGATTTCATGGAATGTAACGGTCTTTGTATCTAAGAGATTCTAAGATGGAGGCCTGTGAGACGATGCTGGGCATTGCAGGCCAATTGACAATCTCCATCAGCTTGCTTGCGGCGGGATGCGGGGTTAATGAAGGGGTCGCGTTGCCAACACCGGGCGACCTTTCGGGCATCCGGCGTCCAGCCTCGCCTAACACATGCCTTGCAGGACCGGCAAAGTTTGTGCCGTCCCCAGATCTGCCGACTGGCTACTATGATATTGCACCGGAACAACTTCTTGCGGTCGTGCAGGGGGTGATCGTGACACAGCCGCGAACCACGGCGCTGGCACTCGATACGGACCGGCTGCGGGCCGACTACGTGGTGCGAAGCCGCGTATTCGGCTTTCCGGATATTGTGCTGACGCAGGTTTTACGAGCAGCAGATGGTCAGAGCGCTTTGGTGCTGTATTCTTACAGCTTAAAAGGACGCTACGACTTTGGCGTGAACCGCAGCCGTGTCATCGCTGTTTTGACCGCGTTGGAAGCGGCCCTGGTTCGTCAGCGTTAGCTTGCCTGCGGAATAGCAGAACACTTGCCTTCAATAACACAAGCTTTAGTGGACAAATTGCGGTGTGGGGCCTATCGGTCGTCTTGACCAAGACGATTCGGCCTTTGATGACCGGTTCAGCGCATCGAGAGAGAACCATTGCTGACTGAATGGTTGGGATGCGCGCATCGAAGTTATGCTTCCCTAAAATTTATAGCCACATGAGAGCGGATGCCCGACTCAGACGAAAACCTCCCCCTGTCCCAGAACGACAGTCAATCTACCGAAAGCCGCATGCGCCGTGCCCTGGGATTACAGGGCCCGGCCCGTCAAGCACCGCAGCAACGCGCCGATCAGGCTCGGCCACGTCACCGTTTTGTGCAGGATGGCGGCGTGCCGGTTGTCGTGTTGAACAACCGGAGCGACAACGATCCCACAACTCCATTCAAAGCGCGTGTTGCGGAGTTGGATGCCGCCTTGGACGCTGAACGTACTGCCCATGGCACAACGCGGCGTACGTTGCACGAGGCACTGGGCAACGTTCAGGCATTGCAGACCCGGTTGGCCCACGCTGAGCTGGCGCACGAAGATGCCCTGGCCATGGAACGGCGCGCCCGCAAAGAGGCCGAGGATAATCTGCAAGCAAATATGGCTGCCCAAACTACGCAAGCAGTCACCCCGTCTCCAGTTGCCGCTCCGGTGACTCCGGTTGGGAAAGCAAAGCTGACATCGCGCAAGGCACCCAGAGTGCCGCGGGCAGCCAAAGTGGCCGAGCCACAGCCAGTAAAGTGGTGGCTTCCGAGTTTTCGGGAAAAGGTGCGCTGACGCTATACTTGTTGTCATTGGCCGGCGGCGCTTAGGGTGACACGTGGCTGCTGGGAGATTTATGGCCGAGCTTGATATCCTGACAACCGCAGCTCTGCCTTTCGGTATCCGCTCGCGGTTTGTCTCGGACGTCAATGGTCTGCGGATACATATGCTTGAAGCCGGAAGTCCTGGCCGGCCCTGTATCCTATTGCTGCATGGCTTCCCGGAACTCGCCTATAGTTGGCGCAAGGTCATGCTGCCGCTGGCTGAAGCCGGGTTTCACGTCGTGGCGCCTGATCAGCGTGGTTATGGGCGCACAACGGGATGGGACTCGGCCTTTGACGGCGACGGCCGACAATTTTGCATGCTGAACCTGATGCGGGACGCGCTTGGGCTGGTTTTTGCGCTCGGGCATCGCTCGGTTGCCGCGGTCGTAGGCCATGATTTCGGCGCCTCGGTCGCGGCCTGGTGCTCGCTGGTCCGTCCCGATGTGTTCCGGTCTGTCGTGCTGATGAGCGCCCCGTTTACCGGGCCGCCTTGCTTGCCATTCGATACGGCGCTGCATCCGCCTCCGGTCCGCCCGGCCAAAACAATCCATGACGAGCTCGCATCGCTCGACCGGCCACGCAAGCATTACCAATGGTACTACTCCACCGCCGCCGCAAACGAGGACATGTGGCAGGCGCCCCAGGGCGTGCACGCGTTCCTCCGCGCCTACTACCATGTCAAAAGTGCGGATTGGCCCGGCAATCATCCTTTCCCGTTGCATTCCTGGACAGCAACGGAGTTGGCGAAGCTACCGACATACTACGTGATGGATGCTGGCCTGGGCATGGCCGTAACCGTCGCGGGCGCGGCGCCGTCCGACGCGGCGGTCGCGGCATGCGCCTGGCTGCCTGAGGCGGAGCTTGCCGTCTATAGCGCAGAATATCGCCGCACTGGCTTCCAGGGCGGGTTGCAATGGTATCGCTGCCGGACCCTCGGCGCCTTCGAAGCCGAACACCAAACGTTTTCCGGCCGCACGATCGATGTACCGTCCTGGTTCATCGCTGGCGCTCGCGATTGGGGCATCCATCAAGTGCCCGACGCGCTCCAGCAGA
>JAABUS010002915.1_pt1 | contig 29865 bp, 41 predicted proteins | sample 5560161 | NCBI WGS metagenome assembly JAABUS01 (sample SAMN10711885, study PRJNA513376) | rock metagenome | isolation source: Antarctica rocks | place: Antarctica: Victoria Land, Trio Nunatak nord | collected 2016-01-04
CCACCTTCGGGGTCGAACCGAACGTGGCGGTGATGCACCAGGTCGTCACCGCCCAGCTGGCCGCCCGGCGGGCCGGCACCCAGAGCACCCGCACCCGGGCCGAGGTGGCCGGCGGCGGGGCCAAGCCCTGGCGCCAGAAGGGCACCGGCCGGGCCCGCCAGGGCTCCATCCGGGCCCCGCACTGGCGCGGCGGCGGGGTCACCCACGCCCCCAAGCCCCGCAGCTACGCCCAGCGGACCCCGAAGAAGATGATCCGCCTCGCGCTGCGCTCGGCCCTCTCGGACCGGGCCGCCGAGAGCCGGGTCCTCGTGGTCGACTGGGACTTCGACGCCCCCAGCACGCGGGCCGCGGTCGCCGCCCTGGCCGCCCTCGACGTGTCCGGCCGTGTGCTCGTCGTCCTCACCGTCGAGGACGAGGCGGCCTGGAAGAGCTTCCGCAACCTCGGCCGCGTGCACGTCTGCGAGGCCCGAGAGCTCAACGCCTACGACGTGCTGGCCAGCGACTGGGTCCTCTTCACCCGGGCCACCCTGCCCAGCGCCACCGTCGCCGCCCCCGACGCCGACGCCGACGCCCCGAGCGAGACACCGGTAGTGATGGGCGACGCTGCGAAGTCCGCCAGGCGGAGCAGCTCTGACGATGAGGGCCGGATCGGCGAAGCCGGCTCCGCCGGAGGCGGAGCAGATGGCAAGGCTGCGAAGTCCGCCAGGCGGAGCAGCTCTGACGACGAGAGCCGGATCGGCGAAGCCGGCTCCGCCGGAGGCGGAGCAGACGATGCGTGATCACCGAGACGTCATCTTGCGCCCCGTGGTGAGCGAAAAGTCCTACGGGCTGATCGAGGCGAACGTGTACACGTTCGTGGTCGACCCCCGGGCGTCCAAGCCCGAGATCTCCGACGCCATCGAATCCATCTTCGGGGTCACCGTGGCCAAGGTGAACACCCTGAACCGCAAGGGCAAGACGACCCGCAACCGGCGCACCGGCCAGACCGGCAAGCGCCCCGACGCCAAGCGGGCGATCGTCACGCTCGCTCCCGGCGACTCCATCGAGCTCTTCGAGGCATAGGACCATGGCCCTCCGCAAGCGCAAGCCCACCAGCCCCGGGCGCCGGTTCCAGACGGTGTCGGACTTCGCCGACATCACCCGAGACCGACCCGAGAAGTCGCTGGTCGCCCCCCGGGCCGGTACCGGCGGCCGCAACAACGCCGGCCGGAAGACGGCCCGCCACAAGGGCGGCGGCCACAAGCGCCAGTACCGCCAGGTCGACTTCCGGCGCACCAAGGACGGCGTGCCGGCCAGGGTGGCCGCGGTCGAGTACGACCCCAACCGCAACTGCCGCATCCTCCTGCTGCACTACCTCGACGGCGAGAAGCGCTACATCATCGCCCCCCGCAACGTGAAGGTGGGCGACCTGCTGCAGTCGGGGCAGGGCTCGGAGATCCGCCCGGGCAACGCCCTGGCCATGCGCTACATCCCGGTGGGCACGACCGTCCACAACGTCGAGCTCAAGCCCGGCGGCGGCGCCAAGATGGCCCGTTCGGCCGGCTCCAGCGTGCAGCTCGTGGCCAAGGAGGGCGACTTCGCCACCCTGCGCCTGCCGAGCACCGAGATGCGCCGGGTGCCGATCGACTGCCGGGCCACCGTCGGCGAGGTCGGCAACGCCGAGGCCGAGCTGGTCAAGGTGGGCAAGGCCGGTCGCAACCGCTGGAAGGGCGTCCGCCCCCAGACCCGGGGCGTGGCCATGAACCCGGTCGACCACCCCCACGGTGGTGGCGAGGGCAAGACCTCGGGCGGGCGCCACCCGGTGTCGCCGTGGGGCAAGCCCGAGGGCCGCACCCGGGACAAGACCAAGCCGTCACAGAAGCTGATCGTGCGCCGCCGCCGTACCCGCGGCACCAGGAGGTAGGCGACATGCCCCGTTCGCTCAAGAAGGGCCCGTTCGTGGACGACCACCTGCTGTCCAAGGTGGACGACCTCAACACCAAGGGCGAGAAGAAGGTGGTCAAGACCTGGTCGCGGCGCTCCACGATCATCCCCGACATGGTGGGCCACACCATCGCCGTCCACGACGGGCGCAAGCACGTGCCCGTGTACATCACCGAGTCGATGGTCGGCCACAAGCTCGGGGAGTTCGCCCCCACCCGCACGTTCCGGTTCCACGCCGGCCAGGAACGCAACACCAAGGGCCGGCGCTAGTGGCCTTCGGCGTCAAGACCAACGAGCGGCCCGGCACCAGGGCCCAGGTCCGGTACTCGCGCGTCTCCGCGTACAAGGCCCGGGAGGTGCTGGACCTCATCCGGGGCCGCCACGTCAGCGAGGCCGACGACATCCTGCGCTTCGTCGAGCGCGACGTGGCCATCGTCATCCGCAAGTGCCTGGCCTCGGCGGTGGCCAACGCCGCCGCCAACGACAGCCAGGACCCCGAGACCCTGTTCGTGTCGGCCTGCTTCGCCGACGAGGGCCCCACCCTCAAGCGGTGGCGGCCCCGGGCCAGGGGGCGGGCCACCCGCATCCGCAAGCGCACCTGCCACATCACCGTGATCGTCAGCCGCCTGCCCGACGCCGAGCTGCGCCGCTGGCAGGACCGCCAGGCGGCCTCGGTCCCGGCCGGCCGCACCCGCCGCCGGGCCACCCCCGCCGCCGATCGCCGGGCCCGTGTGGCCCGCAGCCGCAAGAAGGAGACCACCGTGGCCGAGGACGAGCCCACATCGCCGGTGCCCGGCGAGCCCACCCCCGAGACCATCGAGGTGGCCGAAGACGCCGCCGGCGAGGGCGCCGGCGCCGGGGAGGGTGCGGGGACGGGCGCCGAGGAGGAGGCAGGCGCGGACGAGCTTGCCGAGTCCACCGAGCTGGCCATGCCGGCCGAGGCCGAGATCGCCCTACAGGACGCCGCCGCCGAAGCCGACGAAGCCGGCCCCGACGAGGAAGAACTGTGATGGCTGCGGAGTCCGCCAGGCGGAGCAGCGCTAACGATGTGACCCGGATGGGCGAAGCCTCGACCGAGGAGCATCGCGACGAGGGAGCAAGGTAATGGGCCAGAAGGTCAACCCCTACGGGTTCCGGCTGGGCGTCACCACCGACTGGAAGTCGCGCTGGTTCGCCGGTCGCAGCGAGTACGCCGACTTCATCATCGAGGACTGGAAGATCCGGGCCCTGTTGATGGGCGACCTGCCCCATGCCGCCATCAGCCGGGTCGAGGTCGAACGCACCCGGGACCGCCTCCGGGTCGACGTCCACACCGCCCGGCCCGGCATCGTGATCGGCCGCCGGGGCGCCGAGGCCGACCGTCTGCGGTCCGAGCTGGCCAAGATCACCGGCAACCAGAAGGTCCAGCTCAACATCCAGGAGATCAAGCAGCCCGAGCTGGACGCCGCCCTGATCGCCCAAGGCGTCGCCGACCAGCTGGCCGGCCGGGTGGCGTTCCGCCGTGCCATGAAGCGCGCCGTGCAGAACGCCCAGAAGGCGGGGGCGCTCGGCATCCGGGTGCAGTGCTCAGGTCGCCTCGGTGGAGCCGAGATGAGCCGGACCGAGTGGTACCGCGAGGGCCGGGTCCCGCTGCACACCCTCCGCGCCGACATCGACTACGGCTTCCGAGAGGCCAAGACCACCGCCGGTCGCATCGGCGTGAAGGTCTGGATCTACAAGGGCGACATCCTCCCCTACAAGACCCAGGGCGAGGACAAGATCACCCGGGAGGCGGCCATGGCCGTCGGTGAGACCTCGGGGGCGGCGCGACCCAAGCAGGTGGTGTCGTCGTCGGCGGCCCGCCGTCGCCCGGCGACCGAGGGCGCGCCCGGTGACCCGGCGGTGGACCCGGCGGCCGAGGCCACCGAGGCCACCCCGCTGGTGAAGGAGGCCGACCCCGAGCTCGAGCGCCTCCTCGCCGAGGAGGAGGAGATCGAGCGGTCGGTGCGCGAGCACCACGAGACCCCCCACTTCCGCCCGGGGGACGCGGACTGATGCTCATGCCCCGGAAGGTCAAGCATCGCAAGCAGCACCGCGGCCGGCGCACCGGCGCGGCCAAGGGCGGCACCGCCGTCACCTTCGGCGAGTACGGCATCCAGGCCCTCGAGCCGGGCTGGGTGACCGCCCGCCAGATCGAGGCCTCCCGGATCGCCATGACCCGCCACATCAAGCGCGGCGGCAAGGTCTGGATCAACGTGTTCCCGGACAAGCCCGTGACCGAGAAGCCGGCCGAGACCCGCATGGGGTCGGGCAAGGGCAACCCCGAGCGCTGGGTGGCCGTGGTCAAGCCCGGCCGCGTGCTCTTCGAGCTCTCCTACCACGACCCCGTGGTGGCCCGTGAGGCCCTCGACCGGGCCATCCAGAAGCTGCCGATCAAGGCCCGGATCATCACCCGCACGGAGGGGTTCTGATGGCGCGAGCCGATTCGGTCACGAACCTGGACGACACCAGCCTGGTCGAACGCCTGGTGGAGGCGAAGCAGGAGCTGTTCAACCTGCGCTTCCAGCACGTCACCGGTCAGCTGGACAACTCCAGCCGCCTGTCGGCGACGCGCCGCCAGATCGCCCGCATCACCACCGAGCTGCGGGCCCGCGAGATCGCCGCCGCCGAGGCCCTGAGCACGGAGGACGCCTGATGGACGACACCGAAGCCCGACCCAACCCCCGCAAGGTGCGCGAGGGCGTGGTCACCTCCACCGCCATGGACAAGACGGTGGTGGTCCACGTCGTCGACCGGGTCCGCCACTCGCTCTACGGCAAGACCATGCAGCGGTCCAAGAAGCTCTACGCCCACGACGAGGCCAACGACGTCCAGGTCGGCGACCGGGTCCGCGTCCAGGAGACCCGCCCGCTCTCGAAGCTGAAGCGGTGGCGGGTCACCGACGTGGTGGAAAGGGCGAAGTGATCCGATGATCCAGCAGGAGACCCGGCTACGGGTCGCCGACAACAGCGGCGCCAAGGAGGTCCTGTGCATCAAGGTGCTCGGGGGCTCCAAGCGGCGCTACGCGTCGATCGGGGACATCTTCGTCGCCACCGTGAAGGACGCCATCCCCGGCGCCGGCGTGAAGAAGGGCGACGTCGTGAAGTGCGTCGTCGTCCGCGTGAAGAAGGAGAAGCGCCGGCCCGACGGCTCCTACATCCGCTTCGACGAGAACGCCGCCGTGCTCATCAACGACCAGCAGCAGCCGCGCGGCACCCGCATCTTCGGGCCGGTCGGGCGCGAGCTGCGCGACAAGCGGTTCATGCGGATCGTGTCCCTCGCCCCGGAGGTGCTGTGACGTGAGCGGCCTCAAGATCAAGAAGGGCGACCGGGTCCGGGTCCTGACCGGCAAGGACCGCGGCAAGGAAGGCGTGGTCATGCGGGTCCTGCCCAAGGAGAACAAGGTGATCGTCGACGGGGTCAACGTGGTCCGCAAGTCCCAGAAGGCCCGCACCGCGACCATGCAGGGCGGCATCATCGACAAGGACATGCCCATCCCGGTGCCGAACGTGGCCGTGGTCAGCCCGGCCGACGGCCGCCCCACGCGGGTGGGCTACAAGATCCAGGCCGACGGCACCAAGATCCGGGTGTGCCGGCGCACGGGAGCCGAGCTCGGATGAGCGCCACCGACACCACCGCGGCGGTCACCGTGCCCCGCCTCAAGACCCGCTACGGAGCCGAGATCCGCGACCGCCTCCAGGCCGAGCTGGGCCTCGACAACGTCATGCAGGTCCCCCGACTCACCAAGATCGTGGTCAACATGGGCGTCGGTGCCGCCGTGGGCCAGCCCTCGCTGCTCGAGGGCGCGGTCAACGACCTCACCGTCATCACGGGCCAGAAGCCCCTCGTCACCCGGGCCAAGAAGTCGATCGCCGGCTTCAAGCTCCGGGAGGGCAACGCCATCGGCGCCAAGGTCACGCTGCGGGGCGACCGGATGTGGGAGTTCTTCGACCGGCTCATCAGCCTGGCCATCCCCCGCATCCGGGACTTCCGGGGCCTGCCCGCCAACTCCTTCGACGGGAACGGCAACTACACGTTCGGCGTGACCGAGCAGCTCATCTTCCCCGAGATCGACTACGACCGCATCGACACCACCAGGGGGATGGACATCTCCCTCGTCACCACCGCCCGGACCGACGCCGAGGGCAGGGCGCTGCTCGCCGCCTTCGGCTTCCCCTTCTCCCGTGAAGGACTGACCTGATGGCCAAGAAAGCCCTGATCAACAAGGCCAACCGCAAGCCCAAGTTCAAGGTGCGGGCCTACACCCGGTGCCAGCGCTGCGGCCGACCGCACTCGGTGTACCGCAAGTTCAAGCTCTGCCGGGTGTGCCTGCGGGAGATGGTCCACGCCGGGGAGATCCCGGGCGTCACCAAGGCCAGCTGGTGAGGGGGGATAGCCGATGACGATGACCGATCCGATCGCCGACATGCTGACCCGCATCCGCAACGCCAACGTGGCGATGCACGACGACGTGCGCATGCCCTCCTCCAAGCAGAAGGAGGCGCTGGCCGACATCTTGAAGCGGGAGGGCTACATCACCGACTTCGTGGCCGAGGACGACCCCACCCGGCCCGGCCGCGTGCTCACCATCACCATGAAGTACTCCCCGGAGCGGTCCCGGACGATCTCCGGGCTGCGGCGGGTGTCCAAGCCCGGCCTGCGGGTGTACTCCAAGGCCGAGAAGGTGCCGCGGGTGCTCGGGGGCCTCGGCGTCGCCATCGTCTCGACCAGCCAGGGGCTGCTCACCGACCGCGAGGCCCGCTCGCGCCGCGTCGGCGGGGAGATCCTGTGCTTCGTCTGGTGAAGGCAGGCCTCTGATGTCTCGAATCGGCAAAGCCCCCATCCCCGTGCCGAGCGGCGTCGACGTGACCGTCGAGGGCCGCCACGTCACCGTGGTCGGCCCGAAGGGCAGCCTCGGTCGCCGCATCCCGGGCGACATCTCGATCCGCCGGGAGGGCGGCGACCTCCTCGTGGAGCGGCCCGACGACGAACGGGGCAACCGCGCGCTGCACGGCCTGGTGCGCTCGCTCGTCAACAACATGGTGCTGGGCGTGAGCCAGGAGTTCACCAAGGAGCTCGAGATCATCGGCGTCGGCTACCGGGCCACGCTCAGCGGCGACACCATCGACCTGGCCCTGGGGTTCAGCCACCCCGTGCGGGTGCGGGCGCCCGAGGGGATCGCCTTCGAGGTGCCGACGCCGAACCGCATCCTGGTCCGCGGCATCGACAAGGAGCAGGTGGGGCAGGTGGCCGCTGACATCCGGGCGCTGCGCAAGCCCGAGCCCTACAAGGGCAAGGGCGTCCGCTACGCCGGCGAGCACGTGGTCCGCAAGGCCGGCAAGACAGGGAAGTAGGAGCCACCCGATGAGCGATGTTGCGAAGCAGAAGCGCGAGGCCCGGATCCGGCGCCACCGCCGCGTCCGCAAGAAGGTGCGGGGCACGCCCGAGCGTCCCCGCCTGGCCGTGTTCCGGTCGAACCGCCACATCTCGGCCCAGGTGATCGACGACCGTTCGGGGGCGACGCTGGCCTCGGCCTCGACCACCGAGGCGGAGCTGCGGGACGCCGGGAGCAACGTGGCCGCCGCCTCCCGAGTGGGCCAACGGCTGGCCGAGCGGGCCACCGCCGCCGGCGTGACGACCGTCGTGTTCGACCGCGGCGGCTACCTCTACCACGGCCGCGTCGCGGCACTCGCCGAAGGCGCCCGTACGGGCGGACTGGAGTTCTGAACTGATGGCACGCAACCCTTCCGACAGCGGCCCACGGTCCCGGGGGAACGACGCCTCGCTGCGCGACTCGCGGGTGATCAACATCAACCGGGTGGCCAAGGTGGTCAAGGGCGGCCGGCGGTTCTCGTTCACCGCGCTCGTCGTGATCGGCGACGGCAACGGCCGGGTCGGCCTCGGCTACGGCAAGGCCAAGGAGGTGCCCCTCGCCATCCAGAAGGGCACCGAGGAGGCCAAGAAGAACATGTTCTCGGTGGCGCTGGCCGGCTCGACCGTCACCCACCCGGTGATCGGCCGCATGGGCGCCGGCCGGGTGCTGCTCAAGCCGGCGGCGCCCGGCACCGGGGTGATCGCCGGTGGCGCCGCCCGGGCCATCCTCGAGGAAGCCGGCATCCACGACGTCCTGTGCAAGTCGCTCGGCTCGTCCAACCACATCAACGTCGCCCGGGCCACCATCGCCGGGCTCCAGGCCCTCAAGCGGCCCGACGAGGTGGCCCGCCTGCGGGGCCTCTCACCCGAGGAGTTCGTCCCCAAGGGCCTGCTCGACGCCTACCGGGAGACCCAGCGGGGCCCGCACCGGGTCGAGGAGGTGCGGTGATGGCCGAGCTCAAGGTGACCCAGACCCGCTCGACCATCGGCGCCAAGCCCAAGCAGCGGGGCACCATCCGGGCCCTCGGCCTCGGCCGCATCGGCCGGTCCAACACCCTGCCCGACCGCCCCGAGATCCGGGGCATGTTGGCCCGGGTCCCCCACCTGGTGACCGTCGAGGAGATCGAACCGTGAAGCTGCACGACCTCACCCCCGCCCCCGGCTCCAACACGGCCAAGCGCCGCGTCGGACGAGGCATCGCCGGCCGACGGGGCAAGACCGCGGGTAGGGGCATGAAGGGCCAGTCGGCCCGAGGCCAGGTGCCCACGAACTTCGAGGGCGGCCAGATGCCGCTTCACATGCGGGTGCCGAAGCTGAAGGGGTTCAAGAACCCGTTCCGCGTCGAGTACCAGGCCGTCAACCTCGACACCATCGGCGCCACCGGGCTCGACCGAGTGGATCCCGCCGTCCTCCACGGTCGCGGCCTGGTGGGCAAGGGCGCCCTGGTGAAGGTGCTCGGGCGGGGCGAGCTCGACCGCCCCGTCACCGTCGTGGCCCACGGGTTCTCGGCGTCGGCCGAGGCGGCCATCACCGCAGCGGGCGGTACGGTGGAGACCCTTCCCCTCCCGTGGGGCGAGCGCCGGCCGCCGGCCAAAGGCAACCACCTCACCAACCGCTAGCGCCGGCCCTCCGTCGCCGAGCCCCCAGGAGCCTCGCCGTGCTGTCGAACATGAAGAACATGTTCAAGGTCCCGGACCTGCGCAACAAGATCGCGTTCACCTTGTTCATGCTGCTGCTCTACCGGCTCGGGTCCCACGTGCCGGTCCCCGGCATCGACGTCGGCGCCCTCGAGCAGCTCCAGAAGCAGGCCGAGAACGGCGGCGTGCTCGGCTTCCTCCAGCTCTTCTCGGGCGGGGCCATCACCCAGTTCGCGGTGTTCGCCCTCGGGATCATGCCGTACATCACCTCGTCGATCATCATGCAGATCCTGGCGGTGGTGATCCCCAAGCTCGAGCAGTGGCAGGAGCAGGGGGCGGTTGGCCAGCGCAAGATCACGCAGTGGACCCGCTACCTCACGGTGGCCATCGCCATCATGCAGTCCACCGGCCTCACGTTCCTGTTCCACAACGGTGGCGGCGGCTTCAGCGGTGGCAACCCGACCAACACCGACCTCTTCGCCGGGAAGTTCAACATCCCCCGGGTGCTGCTCGTGGTCGTCACCCTCACCGCCGGCACCGCCCTGCTCATGTGGATGGGAGAGCTGATCACCCAGCGGGGCATCGGCAACGGCATGTCCCTGCTCATCTTCGCCTCGGTGGTGAGCCGGCTCCCGGCCAACTTCGGGGCGGTGCGGGCGTCGGAGGGCACGGTGGCCATGGTGCTGATCATCGGCATGTTCACCGCCGTGTTGGTGGCCATCGTGTTCATGGAGCAGGGCCAGCGCCGCATCCCGGTGCAGTTCGCCAAGCGGGTGGTGGGCCGGCGCATGTACGGCGGCCAGAGCACCTACATCCCGCTGAAGGTCAACAGCTCGGGCGTGATCCCCATCATCTTCGCCAGCTCGGTGCTGTACCTGCCCATCATCTTGTCCCAGGTCCTGCCGTCGGAGCCGCCGTTGGGTGACCAGGGCGGCAACTGGGCCTACACCGCCCAGAAGTTCATCGACACCCACTTCGTGCGGGGCACGAGCCTCTTCTACCTGGCCACCTACGGCCTGCTCATCATCGGCTTCGCCTACTTCTACACGGCCATCCAGTTCGACCCGCACCGCCAGGCCGACCAGATCCGCAAGCAGGGCGGCTTCATCCCCGGCATCCGCCCCGGCCCGCAGACCGAGCGCTACCTCGGCAAGATCCTCAACCGCATCACCCTCCCCGGGGCCCTGTTCATCGCCGCGGTGGCCCTCATCCCCGCGTTCATCCTGGGCCGGGCGGTGGGCGGCCAGACCGGCACGCAGCTCGGCTTCTTCGGCATCTCGATCCTCATCGCCGTGGGCGTTGCCCTCGAGACCATGAAGCAGATCGACAGCCAGCTGATGATGCGCAACTACGAGGGCTTCCTGAAGTCGTGACGAGGTCCCGGTGATCTCCGGGGTGCGCATGGTGATGCTGGGGCGGCAGGGGGCAGGCAAGGGCACCCAGTGCGTGCGCCTGGCCCGTCACTACGTGGTCCCCCACATCTCCACCGGCGACATGCTGCGCCTGGCGGTGAAGGAGGGCACCGAGTTCGGCGTGCGGGCGAAGGCGTTCATGGACGCCGGCGAGCTGCTCCCCGACGAGGTGATCGTGGGCGTGGTCGACGAGCGCCTCAACCAGACCAGCACCACCCGGCGGGGCTTCGTCCTGGACGGGTTCCCCCGCACCGTGCCCCAGGCCGAGGCCCTGGCCGAGATCACCCGGCCCGCGCCCCTCGACCTCGTGGCCGACCTGCAGGTCGATGCCGAGGTGGTCCTGGCCCGCATCGCCAGCCGGCGGTGCTGCCTGGACTGCGGCGCGATCTACTCGGTGTCCGATCCCCCGAAGTACCCCTGGCACTGCGACAACTGCGGCGGCGACGTCGTGCAGCGCGACGACGACACCGAGGACGCCGTGCGCCGTCGCCTCGACCTCTACGACCGCGAGACCGCCCCCGTGATCGGGTGGTACGGGGAACGGGGGCTGCTGGTGGAGGTGGACGGCCTGGGCTCGGCCGACGAGGTGTCGGCCCGGCTGGTGGCGGCGGTGGACGAGCGGGTGGCGGCGACGAGGGCCTGATGCTGCTGTCGAGGGGGATCCCCCAACGCCGACCGGAAGAGCTGGCCGCCATGCGCAGGGCCGGCCGCGTGGTCGCCGAGATGCACGAGCGCATCCGGGCCGCCATCGCGCCCGGCGTGTCCACCGCCGACCTCGACCGCGTCGGGCGGGACGTGCTGGCCCGACGGGGCGCCACCTCCAACTTCCTCGGCTACCACGGCTACCCGGCGGTGATCTGCACGTCGCCGAACGAGGTGATTGTCCACGGGATCCCCTCGCCCGACGTCGTGCTCGCCGACGGCGACATCGTGTCGGTCGATTGCGGCGCGGTGGTCGATGGCTGGCACGGCGACGCCGCCTTCACCGCCCCGGTGGGCTCGGTCGGCGCCGAGGCAGCGCGGCTGATCGAGGCTGCCGAGCAGGCCGTCGCCGCCGCCGTCGCCGCCATGGTCGACGGCGGCCGGCTCGGCGATCTCGGGGCGGCCGTGTCCGGGGTGGCCGAAGGGGCCGGGTTCGCGGTGGTGCGGGAGTACACCGGCCACGGCATCGGCACGGCCATGCACGAGGAGCCGAGCGTGCCGAACCACGGTCGGGCCGGCACCGGTCTGCACCTCCGCACGGGCAACGTGCTGGCCATCGAGCCCATGCTGTGCGCCGGGTCGGCCGTCACCGCCGTCCTCGACGACGACTGGAGCGTGGTGACCGCCGACGGCTCCTGGGCCGCCCACACCGAGCACACCGTGGCCATAACCTCCGACGGCCCCGAGGTCCTGACCCGGCCCTGAGGGCCGGCGCGGGCGCCTGGCCCGGGAGTTGGCTGGAACCCGGTCGCCCCGGTAGGATCACCCTTCGCCCCGGCGGCCGGTCGTACCGCGCCCACCGTGCCGGGCGCCGTTCCACGCCCAGGAGACTTCAGGAGTCGTCCGCTGCCCAAGCCCAAGGAAGACGCGATCGTGCTCGAGGGCACCGTGGTCGAGCCGCTGCCGAACGCCATGTTCAGGGTGGAGCTCGAGAACGGTCACAAGGTCCTTGCCCACATCTCCGGGAAGATGCGCATGCACTACATCAGGATCCTCCCGGGCGATCGCGTGCAGGTCGAGCTCACCCCCTATGACCTCTCCCGCGGCCGCATCACCTACCGCTACAAGTGAGTCCCCGATGAAGGTCAGACCCAGCGTCAAGCCCATCTGTGAGAAGTGCAAGGTCATCCGCCGCCACGGGCGCGTGCAGGTGATCTGCCAGAACCCCCGCCACAAGCAACGGCAGGGCTGAGAGGAACCCATGGCACGAATCGCCGGCGTCGACATCCCCCGAGAGAAGCGGCTCGAGATCGCTCTCACCTACGTGTTCGGGATCGGTCGCACCACCGCCCAGCAGATCTGCGGGGCGACCGACATCGACCCCGACACCCGGGTCCGGGATCTCACCGACGAGGAGGTCAACCGGATCCGCGGCTGGATCGACAGCAACGACCTCAAGGTCGAAGGCGACCTGAAGCGCGACGTCCAGCAGGACATCAAGCGCAAGATGGAGATCGGCTGCTACCAGGGCCTCCGCCACCGCAAGGGCCTGCCCGTCCACGGCCAGCGCACCCACACCAACGCCCGCACCCGCAAGGGCCCCAAGAAGACGGTGGCCGGCAAGAAGAAGGTTCGCAAGTAATGGCCAAGCCGAAGCCGGGCGGCCGCCGCCCCCGCAAGCGCGAGCGCAAGAACGTCACCTACGGGGTGGCCCACATCAAGAGCTCGTTCAACAACACCATCGTCGCCATCTCCGACCAGGAGGGCAACGTGCTGGCGTGGGCGTCGGCCGGCAACGTCGGCTTCAAGGGGTCCCGCAAGTCGACCCCGTTCGCCGCCCAGATGGCGGCCGAGCAGTGCGCCCGCCGGGCCATGGAGCACGGGGTGCGCAAGGTCGACGTGGTGGTGAAGGGCCCGGGCTCCGGTCGGGAGACGGCGGTGCGGTCGCTCCAGAACACCGGCATCGAGATCACCGGCATCAAGGACGTCACCCCTGTCCCCCACAACGGCTGCCGCCCTCCCAAGCGGCGCCGGGTCTGACGGGGGAGGAGCCAGATGGCCCGTTACACCGGTCCGGTCTGCCGCCTCTGCCGGCGCGAGCGCATGAAGCTGTACCTGAAGGGCGCCAAGTGCGACACCATGAAGTGCCCGATCGAGCGGCGGCCCTACCCGCCCGGTGAGCACGGCCGTGCCCGCCAGCGCCAGGGTTCCGAGTACCTCATGCAGCTGCGGGAGAAGCAGAAGGCCCGCCGCATCTACGGGCTCATGGAGAAGCAGTTCCGGAACCTCTACGTGGAGGCGAACCGCCAGTCGGGCGTCACCGGCGAGAACCTGCTGCGCATGCTCGAGCAGCGCCTCGACAACGTCGCCTACCGGGCCGGTTGGGGTTCCAGCCGGGCCCAGGCCCGCCAGTTCGTGCGACACGGCCACGTGCAGGTCAACGGCCGCCGGGTCACCATCCCGAGCTACCAGGTCCGCAGGGGCGACGTGGTGGAGCTGCGGGACAAGGCCCGGGCCATGATCGTGGTGCGCCACAACCTCGACACCCTCGACCGCCAGATGCCCCCCTGGCTGGAGGGCGGCGACGGCGGCTTCACCGCCACCGTGCGCGACCTGCCGATGCGCGAGCACATCGACGTGCCCGTGCGTGAGCAGCTCATCGTCGAGCTCTACTCCAAGTAATCGTCGTCGACCGCCCGTCGGGCGGTCTCTCAGGAAGGCATCTCATGCTGGTCATCCAACGGCCGACGGTCGAGGCGCTCGCCGAGGGGGAGGGCAACCGCCAACGGTTCGCCATCAGCCCGCTCGAGCCCGGCTTCGGCCACACCATCGGGAACTCGCTGCGCCGCACCCTCCTGTCGTCCATCCCGGGGGCGGCGGTCACCTCGGTCCGCTTCGACGAGGCGCTCCACGAGTTCGACACGATCAGCGGCGTGGTCGAGGACGTCACCGACATCATCCTCAACCTCAAGGACCTGGTGCTGACCTGCGAGTCCGACGAGCCGGTGACCCTGCGCCTCGACGCCAAGGGCGCGGCCGAGGTGACGGCGGCCGACATCTCCACCACCGCCGACGTCGAGATCCTCAACCGGGACCTCCACATCGCCTCGCTGAACGGCAAGGGCAGGCTGGCCATCGACATCACCGTGGCCCGGGGCCGGGGTTACGTGTCGGCCGATCGCAACAAGGACTCGGCGACCATCGGCATCATCCCGGTCGACTCGATCTTCTCGCCGGTCCGCCGGGTGACCTTCGACATCGAGCCCACCCGGGTGGAGATGGACACGAACTACGACCGCCTCGTGCTCGACATCGAGACCGACGGCTCCATCACGCCCCGCGAGGCGCTGGCGTCGGCGGGGGAGACCCTCCGGGCGCTGGTGGGCCTGGTGGCCGAGATGAGCGACGATCCCCAGGGCCTCGAGCTGGGCGAGACCAGCACGAGCGTGGCCGGGTCCCCCGACCTCGAGCTGCCCATCGAGGACCTCGACCTGTCCGAGCGGCCCCGGAACTGCCTGAAGCGGGCCCAGGTCAACTCGGTCGGCGAGCTGCTGCGCAAGAGCGAGGACGATCTCCTGGCCATCACGAACTTCGGCCAGAAGTCCCTCGACGAGGTCATCGCCAAGCTGGACGAGCGGGGCCTCTCGCTGCGGGGACGGGACTGACCGGTGCCGGCCACGCCCCGCAGGTCCCGCCGCTTCGGCGGTGACGCCGCCCACCAGCGCCTGATGATGGCCAACCTGGTGTCGTCACTGGTCGCGGCCGAGGGCATCGTGACCACCGAGGCCAAGGCCAAGGCGCTGCGGCCGATCGCCGAGAAGGTGATCACCAAGGCCAAGTTGGCCCACCTCGACCCGTCCTCCCGGCTGCACCGCCACCGCCAGGTGGTGTCCTACCTCGGCGACAAGGAGGTGGCGGCCAAGCTGTTCGACGAGGTCGCGCCCCGCTACGCCGACCGCAACGGTGGCTACACCCGCATCCTCAAGCTCGGCCCCCGCCACGGCGACAACGCCCCGATGGCCAGGATCGAGCTGGTCTAGCCGGGCCCGGCGGCCGGTTGCCGTCGTCCCAGAGCGCGGTCGGCCCTGTGGAGGGGCCCGGTCCATCCGCTGGGCGATCCGCCACGCCGTGGTGCGGGCCAGCTCGGCTTGCGGGGCTCCGTCACTCCCTACAGGGCTCCGTGAGCTCCGCATCGGTACATGACGTCGTGTTCCACGTCGCGCCGAAAGCCGCGAAAACGGGAGTCCGTCTGTCGCACAGGAACGAGGGTGGGGCCTCTCTACGGTTGTGGAGGTGACGGTCGTGGAGGATGCCCGCGTGGCATTCACGAGCTTCGTCGCGGAGGTCGAACCTCGGCTCCGCCGGGCCTTCACCTTGCTGCGCGGCCCCGACGACGGCTGGGACGCGACCGCTGAGGCGCTGGCATGGGCCTGGGAGAACTGGTCGACGCTCCAGGAGATGGCCAACCCGGTGGGCTACCTCTACCGGGTGGGGAGCAGTCGCACGCGTCGCCGGCGGCCAAGGTGGAGTCCCAGGCACGCCGACGTGGAAGGGCCCAGCTTCGAACCCGGCCTCGGCCCCGCCCTCTCACGGTTGTCAGAGCGGCAGCGGACCACCGTCGTGCTGGTGCACGGCTGCGGCTGGACCCACCAGGAGGTGGCGGAGGCGCTGGAGCTCTCGAGGTCGTCGGTAGGGACGCACGTGGCCCGGGCGATGGCACAGCTGCGCAAGGAACTCGGAGCAGATGGCGATGGTTGACCTGGCTGATCAGATCCGGGCCTGGGGCAACGCGGTGGCGGCACGAGGCCGTGAGCCCGTGCGGGCCGAAGACATCCTGGACCGAGGTCCGCTCACACTCCGGGCAGCCTCTTCGCGGTCTCCCCGCCTGCGGCGTCAGCGTCGACGCCAGCTCGTGGTGGTGGCGGCTGCCGCCTGTGTCGTGGTCGCGGCCATCGCCATCGGGATCGCCGGATCCGGCAACGACACGCCTGACCGGGTGAGCACCGGCGCCTCGACCGCCGCCACCGGCGAGGACCAGCAGCCGGGGCCAAGGTCGGGCGAGGTGACCTTCGACCGGCTCGGCATGCACACGGCGGTCGCCGAGAAGATGGGAACCCTCCGGTCGGCGTCGACCCCAGAGGAGCTGGCCGATCTGTGGTCGGACGCGGGCCTGGCGCCCCGCCCGCCCGCCATCGACTTCGACAAGCAGGTGGTGGTGAGCATCACGATTCCCGATGACGCCTGCCCACCGACACTGGAGGCGTTCGACCGCGACGGCGCCACCATCACACCGCGCTTCGTCGAGACCGCCCCCGTATGCAACAAGCCCCTCATCCCGAAGACCTACGTCGCCGCCCTCGACTGGGCCAGCACCGGGTCGTCGTTCCGGCTGTTCCTCGAGGGCCAGCCGAGCTACGAGTTCGGCGACACCTACCTTCCGGTCAAGCGGCCTGAATCCGCTCGATCAACGGCTACGACCAGTCCCGGCGCCACCTGTCAGGCCTCGAGGCCGGAGGCCACCGCCTCGACGATGGAGATCCGGGTCTTCTTCCTGTGCGGCGTGTCGGGGGTCGATCCCATGGTTCCGGTGATCCGTCGTGTCCCGAGGACCGCCGCCGTGCTCCAGGCGACGGTCGAGGCATGGGTACGCGGGCCCACACCCGAGGAATCGGCGGCCGGGCTCACCTCGCCGGTACCGACCGAGGCGGCCCAGGCCGCAGTTCAGGTGACGATTCGAGATGGCCTCGCCCTGGTGGAGATAGCCAAGGACCTGCGCTCCATCAACAATCTCCTCGCGACGAGTAACGCGTCGGGCGCGTTCTACCGTGCTCTGAGCGCCAACGCCTTCCAGTTCCCCAGCGTCCAGGCCGTCGCCCTGGCGGGGCAGTGCCCAGGGGAAGTGGAATGCCTTGAAACGCCGGATGGACCACAGGTCGTACCGACGACTCGGGTCGACTGGGAGCGTGCGGAGGTGCCGTGCCCACCCCCGTTCCCAACCGGCTCATCGTGTCGATGAGCAGCGCACCGGCCCTGGCGCTTCTCGACTCCCGCAGCCACCTCGGGTCGAGGGCCGCTGGATCAGGATGCAGGACTTGGCGGTGCCGGTGAGCTCCCGGAGCTTTCGGCGCAACGTGGAACAGGACGAGTAGTCCCCAGCCGCGACGTGGTCGGCTCGACCCCGGACGGTCTGACCGGAGGGGCGGCCGCCCAACGCGGCCTCGCTCGGCTCGCCAGCGCGGCGGGTAACTTGGGTGGGCGACGAGGTTCTTGGTGTGTTGCGCCGCGCTGGCCCGGAGTGGGACCCCGCTCGGCCGCTCGAGGAGCAGACGGGCTGGGGCGAGCACGCGTCGTCGGATGCCACCGTCCGAGCCACCCTGGGTCGCGACCCGTGGAGCGGCTCCCACCTGGTCGTGGACACGACCGACCCGTGGACGATCCGGCTCGACGGGCGGCGCGCCTAGTCGATCTTGGCGATGAGGGCCTTGGGGGCCACGACCTTGTAGGCGTCGGTGGCGATGCCTTCGATCTCGTCCCACTCGGGCTCGCGGTCGAGGCGGACTCCCAGCCAGCCCCGCCCGCCGACGTAGGGCGGCACGAAGAACCGGTCGGGCTCCTCCTCGGTCAGCTGCGCCTGGACGCCCGGCGGCGCCGCGCACCAGAGGGCCAGGCGCCCGTCGCCGTGGTGATCGTCGAGGTACATCACGAACGTCTTCTTTCCCCGCACGAACCAGGTGGGGGAGCCGTGGCTCAGCCGCTCGGTCACCTCGGGCAGCGACAGGCAGATCGCCCTCACCCGCTCGAGGGGTGCGTCCCCGCCGCTCACGCCCCCAGTCTGGCCGAGGGGCCAGCGGTAGGTTCGGACGCCTGTGACCCTGTTCGACCCGAGCCCCGATGCGCTTGGCCCGTCCGGGCCGACGGTGCGGGTCCGGCTGACGGTCGCCTACGACGGTGCCGGGTTCTCCGGCTTCGCCGCCAACGTCGGGGTGCGGACCGTCGCCGGCACGCTGGCCGAGGCCATCGGCCGGGTGCTGCGCCACCGGGTGGAGCTGACCTGCGCCGGGCGCACCGACGCGGGGGTGCACGCAGCCGGCCAGGTCGTCACCTTCGCCGCCGCCGGGGAGACCACCGAAGGCCTCGACCTCGACGGCCTGGTGCGGGCGGTCAACCACCTGTGCGGGCCGGCCGTCGCCGTCCGGGATCCGGCGGTGGTGGCCGACGACTTCGACGCCCGCTTCTCGGCCACGGCCCGCCGCTACCGGTACCTGGTGCTCAACCGGCCCGATCCGGACCCCTTCCGGGCCCGTTTCTCATGGCACGTCGAACGCCCCCTCGATGTGTGGCCCATGACCCTGGCCTGCGACCCTTTCGTGGGCGAGCACGACTTCTCGGCCTTCTGCCGGCGCCCCAAGCGCCCCGGCGGCGAGCCCGCCTCGTTGGTGCGACGGGTGACCGAGGCCGTCTGGACCGACGACGGCGACGGGGTGCTCCGCTTCGAGATCGAGGCCGGCTCCTTCTGCCATCAGATGGTGCGGAGCATCGTGGGCACGATGGTGGCGGTCGGGGCTGGCAGGAAGCGGGCCGGTGACGTCGCCGCCATCGTCCGGGGCGGTGACCGGGCCGCCGCCGGCGACCTGGCCCCGCCCCACGGGCTCACCCTTCTGAGCGTCCGGTACCCCGGTTGGAGCTCCTGACCGGTCCGCTCCGGGCTAGACAGGCGCCATGGCCGCGCTCACCGAGGTCCCCATCGCATCCCTGTCCCCGGCCCGCTTCGAGGAGGTCCTGGCCGCCGAGGTGGGCCGTGACTTCCTCGAACAGGCGGCCGAGGCCACCCGCGCCCTCGAGGGCCGGGTGGTGTGGAACATCAACTCCACCGCCCGGGGCGGCGGGGTGGCCGAGATGCTCCAGTCGCTGCTCGCCTACGCCCGGGGCGCTGACGTCGACGCCCGCTGGCTGACCATCGGCGGTGACCCGGAGTTCTTCCGGGTCACCAAGCGGCTGCACAACCGGCTCCACGCCAACCCCGGCGACGGCGGGCCGCTCGGCCCGGCCGAGCAGGACGCGTACCGCCGGGTGCTGAGCGCAGCCGCCGACGAGCTCAGCGGGCTGGTGGCGGCCGGCGACATCGTCGTCGTCCACGACCCCCAGCCGGCCGGGCTGTGCCAGACCCTGACCGAGCTGGGGGCCAAGGTGGTGTGGCGGTGTCACGTCGGCATCGACGCGCCCAACGAACTGACCCGCGAGGCGTGGGACTTCCTCCGCCCCCACGTCATCCCGGCCGACGCCTACGTGTTCTCCCGGGAGACGTTCGTGTGGGAGGACCTCGAAGACGCCAAGGTCGAGGTGATCGCGCCGTCCATCGACGCTTTCTCGGCCAAGAACCAGGAGCTCACCGAAGATGCCGTCGCCGCCATCCTGGCCACCACCGGGCTGGTGGCCGGCGACGCCACGGGGCCGGCCCGGTTCACGCGGGAGGACGGCACGCCCGGCCGGGTCGACCGCCGGGCCTCGGTCACCGAGGTCGCGCCTGTGCCCCCGGGGGCGCCGATCGTCACCCAGGTGTCGCGCTGGGACCGCCTCAAGGACCCGGTCGGGGTGATCGTCGGCTTCGCCGAGCACGTCCCCACCGACAGCGGCGCCCACCTGATCTACGCCGGTCCCGAGGTGGCGGCCGTGTCCGACGACCCCGAGGGGGCCGAGGTGCTGGCCGAGGCCACCGCCGCATGGGAGGGGCTAGGTGACCAGGACCGGGCCCGCATCCACCTCGCCGCCCTGCCCATGGCCGACAGCGAGGAGAACGCGGCGATGGTCAACGCCCTGCAGCGGCGGGCCACGGTGGTGGTGCAGAAGAGCCTGGCCGAGGGCTTCGGGCTCACCGTGGCCGAGGCCATGTGGAAGGGCCGCCCGGTGGTGGCGTCGCGCATCGGCGGCATCCAGGACCAGATCACCGACGGAGAGACAGGCGTCCTACTCGAAGACGCCTCCGACCTGACCGCCTACGGCGGCGCCGTCGCCGGCCTGCTGGCCGAGCCGGAGCGGGCCGAGGGGCTCGGCACCGCGGCGCGGGAGCGGGTCCGCGACCGGTTCCTCGCGTCCCGCCACCTCGTGCAGTACATCGACCTGTTCGAGCGCTTGAGCTGACCTGCGCAGCGGGCCTGGTCAGGCCAGGAGGTCGACGGTGTAGCCGTCGGCCCGCAGCCGGTCGACCACGGCCAGGCGGTGGCCGGGGTCGCGGGTCTCGAGGGTGAGCAGCATCTCGACCTGGTCGACGCCCACCGCCACCCCCGCCCGGTGGTGCTCCACCCCGAGCACGTTGAGGCCGAGGACGGCGACCCGGCCGGTGATGTGGGCCAGCGCTCCGGGGCGGTCGGGTACGACGATGCGCACCCGGAGGAAGCGCCCCGCCGCCGACAGGCCGTGCTCGATCAGCTTCATCAGCATCAGCGGGTCGACGTTGCCGCCCGAGAGCACGGCCACCACCGGTCCGTCGCCGCGGACCTTGCCGGCCAGCACCGCGGCCAGGCCCACGACGCCGGCCGGTTCCACCACCGCCTTGGCCCGTTCGAGCAGCAGGATCATGGCCCGGCCGATCTCCTCGTCGGAGACGGTGACCACCTCGTCGACGAGCGCCGACACGTGGGCGAGGGTGAGATCGGAGGGGGTCTTCAGGGCGATCCCGTCGGCGATGGTGTCGACGCGGTCGAGGCGCACCGGCGCGCCGGCGGCGAGGGAGGCGGCCATGGCCGCCGCCCCCTCGGCCTGCACGCCCACCACCCGCACGCCGGGACGGGTGGCGGCCAGGGCGGCGGCCACCCCCGAGATCAGTCCACCGCCGCCGACCGGCACCACCACCACCTCGGCCTCGGGGGCCTCGGCCGCCATCTCGAGGCCGACCGTGCCCTGGCCGGCGATGACCCTGAGGTCGTCGAAGGGCGGGACGAAGTGGGCGTCGCCGACGGCGGCCGCCGCCCTCGCCACGTCGAGGCAGTCGTCGACGGTCTCGCCCACGAGGTGGACCTCGGCGCCGTAGCTGCGCGTGGCCTCCACCTTGGTCGGGGTGGCCGAGGTGGGCATGTAGATGGTCGCCGGGATGCCGGCCAGGGAGGCCGCCAACGCCACCCCCTGGGCGTGGTTGCCGGCGGAGGCGGCCACCACCGGGGTGCCGTCACGGGCCAGGGCGGCGATGTGGGTGTAGGCCCCCCGGATCTTGAACGACCCCGTGCGCTGGCGGTGCTCGGGCTTCAGCCACACCGTGCGCCCGCACTGACGGGAGAGGGTGTCGGTGACCTCGGCGGGGGTGGGACGGAGCACCCCGATGAGCCCGGCGGCGGCGGCGCGGATGTCGTCGATGCCCACCAGGGCGGTGCCGATCGTCACCCCGCCCAGGGTAGGCCCGCGGCCATTTGCCGGACCGAGACCGCCACCCGTAGGCTTGCCCGTCGGCCCCGCCGGCGGTGCGACCCCGGCCGCCCGCCATCCAGCACCTCGAGATCGGAACCGTGCGCGTGCCCACCTACACCCCGAAGGCCAGCGAGATCGAGCGCAGCTGGTACGTCGTCGACGCCGACGGCCTGGTGCTCGGGCGCATGGCCACCGAGGTGGCCCGGCTGCTCCGGGGCAAGCACAAGCCCACCTTCACCCCCCACCTCGACACCGGTGACCACGTGATCGTGGTGAACGCGGCCAAGGTCGTCCTCACCTCCGACAAGGCCGACAAGAAGCTGATCTTCCGCCACTCGGGCTTCCCAGGGGGCATCAAGCAGCAGACCTACGCCGACCTGCTGGCCAAGCGGCCCGAGGACGCCGTCCGCCGCACCATCCGGGGCATGCTCCCGAAGAACCGCCTCGGCCGCCAGATGTTGCGCAAGCTCAAGGTGTACGCCGGCCCCCAGCACCCCCACGCCGCCCAGCGCCCCGTCCTCTTCGACCTGGCCTCCCGCCGGCCCGGCGCCTAGGAGCCCCATGCCCAAGCCCCTCGTCCAAGCCACCGGCCGCCGCAAGCAGGCCGTCGCCCGGGTCCGCCTCCGCGACGCCGTCGACGGCGAGGGCGGGGGCAAGATCACCGTCAACGGTCGCGACGTGGCCGAGTACTTCCCGTCCGACACCCACCGGATGGTGCTCACCGAGCCCCTCCGGGTCACCGAGACCACCGACCTCTACGACATCGACGCCACCATGGACGGCGGCGGCGTGTCGGGCCAGGCCGGCGCCCTGCGGCTCGGCATCGCCCGGGCCATCATGGCCCTCGACGAGGATCTCCGCCCGGTGCTCAAGCGGGCCGGGTTCCTCACCCGCGACGCCCGCGAGAAGGAATCGAAGAAGTACGGCCTGAAGAAGGCCCGCAAGGCTCCGCAGTACTCCAAGCGCTGATCAGCGCCGACCGGGGCGGGGGCGAGCGATGTCGTTGAGGTTCGGCACCGACGGCGTCCGGGGGGTGGCCAACACCGAGCTCACCCCCGAGCTGGCCGTGTCGCTCGGGCGGGCGGCGGCGCGCGGCCTGGGCTCGGGCTCCTGGCTGCTGGGTCGTGACACGCGGCGATCGGGGCCGCTCCTGGCGGCGGCGCTGGCCGCCGGGCTCGCCTCCGAGGGCGCCACCGTGGCCGACGTCGGGGTGCTGCCGACCCCCGGGGTCGCCCACCTGTCGGCGGTCCACGAGCTGCCCGCGGCGGTGATCTCGGCGTCGCACAACCCCTTCGCCGACAACGGCATCAAGCTCTTCGCCGCCGGCGGTCACAAGCTGCGCGACGACACCGAGAAGCGGCTGGAGGCGTCCCTGGCCTGGCTCGAGCGCGAGGGCATCCCCGGTGCGGCCGACCGGCCGTCCGGCGCCGACATCGGGGTGCTGGCCGGCGCGCCGGAGGCGTGGGAGTCCTACGCCGACCACCTCGAGGCCGACGTGCTCGACGGGCGCGCTCTGGCCGGCTTGCGGGTGGTGGTCGACTGCGCCCACGGGGCGGCGTCGGTCGTCGCTCCCAGGGTCCTGACCGCCCTCGGCGCCGAGGTCACCGTGCTGAACGCCGAGCCCGACGGCACGAACATCAACGTCGGGTGCGGCTCCAACCACCCCGAAGCCCTCCAGCAGGCGGTGGTGGCCCGCGGCGCGCAGGTGGGCCTCGCCCTCGACGGTGACGCCGACCGGGTGATCGCGGTCGACGCCGACGGCCGGGTGGTCGACGGCGACCACATCCTCGCCGTGTGCGCGGTGGACCTCCACGAGCAGGGCCGGCTGGCCGCCGCCACCGTGGTGGTGACGGTCATGACGAACCTCGGCTTCCACCAGGCCATGGCCGAGCGGGGGATCTCGGTGGTGGAGACGGCGGTGGGCGACCGGGCCGTGCTCGAGGCGCTCGAGGACGGCGGGTTCAGCCTGGGCGGCGAGCAGTCGGGCCACGTCATCTTCCGGGAGCTGGCGACCACCGGCGACGGGCTGCTGACCGGGATCCGGCTGGTCGACGCGGTGGCCCGGAGCGGCCGGCCGCTGGCCGATCTGGCCTCGGTGATGACCCGTCTGCCCCAGGTGCTCCGCAACGTGGCCGTCTCCCGGCGGGACCCGGCCCTGGTGGAGCACCTGGCCGGCGAGATCGCCGCCGCCGAGGAGGCCCTCGCCGGCACCGGCCGGGTGCTCGTGCGCCCGAGCGGCACCGAGCCCCTCGTGCGGGTCATGGTTGAGGCCCCCACCGCCGAGGCCGCCGCCACCGTCGCCGACCGCCTGGTCGAGGCGGTGGAACGTGCCACCGCCTGAGGGGGGTCAGCCGGGCCCGCCGGGCCCGTTCGAGATGAGGTAGTTGCCGGTCTCGGGATCCTTGGTGAACTGCAGGCGGACCGTGTCGCGGCTCCGCCGGCCGTCTTCGACGTAGTCGTAGGTCACGGTGGCGGTGTCGCCCGCGGTCTGCACGTCGGTGACCGTGACCGAGTCGAACCGGTTCCAGAACCTCGTGTAGGAGTCGAACCCGCCGGCCGAAGCCTGGTACTCCGGCGTGAGCCAGCTGAACGGCACCTCGAGGTTGTCCTTGTCGTTCACCAACCCGTAGTAGCGGGTGGCGGTCTCCCTCACCGTCGCCGCCCCGGGGGCCCCGGCGGTGGGCGGCACCGTCGTCGAGGTGGTCGTGCTCGTCGAGGTGGTCGAGGGCGTGGTCGTGGTCGTGGACGTGGACGTGGACGTCGTCGAGGTCGATGTCGTCGATGTGGAGGACGACTCGGTCGAGGTCGTGGGTTCAGTGGTCGTGGTCGACGCCTCGGTGGTGGTGGTCGTGTCGCGGCCGGCGCTGGTGTCGCCGTCGGTGGACAGGGCCCGGGCCACCAGGAAGGCGAGCAGGCCGAGGACGACGATGCCGGCCAGGACACCGAGGACCAGGGCCCGCCGGTCGGGCGGGGACGGCTCGTCGAGCTCGACGTACTCCTCGACCACCGGGGCCTCAGGAGGCGGCGGGCCCCCGGCGCCGATCAACATGGTGGAGGGGCCGGCGGTGGCCACCGCCGTGGGCTCGGGCTCGGGCTCTCCGGCCCCGGCCGGGAGCGGGAACGCCACCGCCGCAGGGGCACCGACGGCGGCGGAGAGCTCCTCCTTGAACGCGGCGGCCGAGGGCGTGCGGGCGGCGGGGTCCTTCACCATGGCCCGCTCGATGGCGGTGGCCACGGCGTCGGGCACGCCGGCGGGGCGCAGGTCCGGGGGTGGCTCGGTGACCACCCGGGCCACGGTGGCGGCCAGCGGCTCGCCCTCGGTGACCGAGAACGGGGGCTTGCCCCGGATGGCGGCGTGCAGCGTGGCCGCCAGCGAGTACACGTCCGATCCCGGGACCGCCTTCTGGCCCGAGAGGATCTCCGGGGGAGCGAAGGTGACCGTGGCCGTGACCAGGCCGGTGGCGGTGCGGGTGGTGTCGGCCAGCCGGGCGATGCCGAAGTCGCCGAGCTGGGGCTCGGCGTAGGCCGAGTACAAGATGTTGGCCGGCTTGACGTCCCGGTGCAGGACGCCCACGCCGTGGGCGGCGCAGAGGGCGTCGGCCACCTTGGTGCCGACCTGCACGGCCTCCTCCCAGGGGATCGGTCCCTGACGCAGGCGGTCGGCCAGGGAGCCGCCCGGCAGGTAGGGCATCACGAGGTAGGGGTGGCCGTCGGCGGTGACGCCGGTGGCGTACACCGGCACCACGTTGGGGTGGTGGGAGACCGATCCCATGGCCGCCACCTCCCGGCGGAAGCGCTGGTCGGCGGCGGGGTCGTCGGTCACGCCGTCGAGCACCTTCACCGCCACGGTGCGGTTGAAGTCGGTCTGGCGGCCCCGGTACACCGTGCCGAAGCCGCCCCGCCCGATGCGCTCCAGGTCCACGATGCCGGCCAGCTCCGGGGCGCGCGGGCCGGCGGGCGGCGAGCCGGTGCTGGACATGGTCGCCCATGGTACGGCCCGCTGACGGGGAGGGGTCCCTCGCTCGCTCTCTGGGGCCGGGCCGGTCCCACCACTACCATCGCAGGACCGCAGCCGACCTCCGGAGGCCCCCGTGTGCGGCATCATCGCCGTTGCCCGGCGCCGCAGCTCCCGCCGTCCCCCGGACGCCGCCGAGGTGCTCGCGCTGGTCGAGTCGGCGCCCGGCGCGCTGGCCGCCGTCGCCGCCCAGGGCCTGACCCCCGCCACCGACCTGATCGCCGCCGTCGAGAGCGCGGCCGACGGCATCGACCGAGCCGATGCGCTGCTGCGCGGCACCCCCGGTGTGCGAGCGCTCATCACCGACCGCTCCCTGGCTCCGGCCCTCGATGCGCTGTTGGACGACGTCGGCACGGCGGTAACCACCATCGAGGAGGCGCTCGACCGCGACGGCGCTGAGGATCCGGTCGCGCTGGAACGGGTGAACGCCGCGCTGGTGCACCTCAAGGACGCCGCCTGGGCCGTCCAGCGGGATCGCCTCCGCACCGCCGCCGCCGTCGCCGAGCTGGCCGGCTCGGAGCCCGGGCCGGCCGCCGTCGAGGCGTTCACCTCGGTGCAGCTCGCGCTCTCGGCGCTCGACCGCCTGGAGGTGCGCGGGCGGGACTCGGCCGGGGTGCACCTCCTCGTGCGGGGCCACGGCCTCGACCCGGCCGCCCCCTCGGTGGCCGCGCTGCTGGAGCCCCGCACGCGGGACCCGCTGTTCGGCTCGGGATCGGTGCGGGTGGCGGGCGACTGTCTGAGCTTCGTGTACAAGGCGGCGGCCGAGATCGGCGAGCTGGGCGACAACACCCGGGTGCTGCGAGCCGCCATCGCCTCGGACCCGTTGCTGCACCGTGCCGTCGACGCGGAGGCCGCCGAGGTGGTCGTCCTGGGCCACACCCGCTGGGCCAGCGTCGGGATCATCTCCCAACCCAACGCCCACCCCCTCAACGCCGACGAGTTGGACCAGCCCGGCGGCCCGTACGTCACCGCCGCGCTCAACGGTGACGTCGACAACTTCGCCGACCTGAAGGCGGCCGAGGCCCTCCGCATCCCCGCCGAGATCACCACCGACGCCAAGGTGATCCCCACCCTCGTGTCACGACGCCTCGCCGCCGGCGACGACCTGGTCGACGGCTTCCGCCGCACCGTGGCCGGCCTCGACGGATCGGTGGCCATCGCCGCCAGCGCCGCCGACGCCCCCGCCGACCTCCTCCTGGCGCTGAGGGGCAGCGGCCAGGCCCTCTACGTGGGTCTGGCCGACGACCTCTTCCTGGTGGCGTCCGAGCCCTACGGGGTGGTGGAGGAGTGCGACCGCTACCTGCGCATGGACGGCGAAGCGCCGTCGGACCCCACCAACCCGGCCAGCCGGGGTCAGCTGGTGCGGCTCTCGGGGGCCGCCGCCGGCGAGCTCGAGGGCATCGACCGGCGCAGCTATGACGGCACCGTCCTGCCCGTCGGTCCCGATGACCTGGCGACGGCCGAGATCACCACCCGCGACATCGACCGGGGCGAGCACCCCCACTTCCTGCTCAAGGAGATCTCCGAAGCGCCGGCCTCGTTCCGCAAGACCCTGCGGGGCAAGCTCGTCGACCGGGACGGCACCCTCGCCGTGACCCTGGGCCCGGACACGCTGCCCGACGAGCTCCGTGACGGGCTGCGCGACGGTCGCGTGGGGCGCGTGGTGGTGATCGGCCAGGGCACGGCCGCGGTCGCCGGGCAGGCCCTCGCCCGCGCCCTCGGGGAAGCCACCGCCGGCACCTCGCTCCGGGTCGAGGCCATGCTGGCCACCGAGCTGTCGGGGTTCGGCTTGCGCCCCGACATGTCCGACACGCTGGTCGTCGCGGTCAGCCAGTCGGGCACCACCACCGACACGAACCGGACCGTCGACCTGGCCCGGGCCCGCGGCGCCCGGGTGGTGGCCATCGTGAACCGCCGCTCCAGTGACCTCACCGACAAGGCCGACGGTCTGCTCTACACCTCCGACGGGCGCGACGTGGAGATGAGCGTCGCCTCCACCAAGGCGTTCTACGCCCAGGTCGCGGCCGGCTTCCTGCTCGCCTACGCCGTCGCCGACCTGGTGGTCGACGATCCCGGAGCGGCCGCCGAGCGCAGCACGGTGCTCACCGCGCTGCGGGACCTGCCCGACGCCATGGAAGCCACCCTCGCCCTCCGCCCGGCCATAGCCCGGGCCGCCCAGCAGTTCGCACCGTCGAAGCGCTCGTGGGCGGTGGTGGGATCCGGGCCCGACCGGGTGGCGGCGGCGGAGCTGCGGATCAAGCTCTCCGAGCTCTGCTACAAGTCGATCGCCTGCGACGCCGTCGAGGACAAGAAGCACATCGACCTCTCCGCCGAGCCGCTCATCCTGGTGTGCGCCACCGGCCTGGTCGGATCGAACGCCGAGGACGTGGCCAAGGAGGTGGCCATCTACCGGGCCCACTCGGCCACGCCCATCGTCATCGCCTCCGAGGGCGAGGCCCGCTTCGGCGCCGCCCTCGCCGCGCTGACCGTCCCCGCCGTCGACCCCCGCATCGCGTTCGTGCTGTGCACGGTGGTCGGCCACCTGTTCGGCTACGAGGCGGCGCTGGCCATCGACTCCCAGGCCGTCCCCTTGCGCCTGGCCCGGGCCGCCATCGAGGAGCGGGTGTCGGTGCCCGGTGGCGCCGACGACGGCGACCGGCTCCTCGGCGAGCTGCGGGCCGAGCTGGGCCCCCTCGCCGTGCGCTTCGCCGACGGCGTCCGCGCCGGCGCGTACGACGGCCACCTGGAGGCGGGCACGGCCGTCCGGCTGGCGTCGCTGTTCCGCTACGCGAACGGTGTCGCCCCCCTCGAGGCGTACGAGGTCGAGTACGGCCGGATCGGCACGCCCAGCGCGCTCGTCGAGGACCTCACCGGCGCGCTCACCGTCGCCATCGACGAGCTCACCCGCCCGGTCGACGCCATCAAGCACCAGGCGAAGACGGTCACGGTCGGCATCTCCCGTTCGGACGAGAACCTGGTGCAGGTGCCCCTGGTCCGCAGCACCCTGGACGTGGGCGCCGCCCGGGATCGGCTCAGCTACCGGGCGCTGCGCACCCTGGCGGCGCTCGACCCGGCCGTCGTCGAGGTGGTCGGCTACACCCGCTACCGGATCGACGGTGACGTCGAGGGCCACGAGGCCACCATCACCGTCGTCGACCGGGGCGGCATCTCCCGGGACCTGCCGCTGCGCACCGAGAAGAACCCGGTGCTCCGGGGCACCAAGCACCGGGTGGCCACCGAGCGGGAGGTCACGGTGGCGGTGGGCCGGAGCGACGGGCGCACCGTCGTGATCGTGCCCGAGAGCAAGGGCAACCAGTGCACCGCCCTCACCCTGTTGCACGTCCGCTTCCACGACCGGCTCCCGGCCGAGGCCGCCCGGGCGGTGCTCGAGCAGTACAGGGGGCGCTACTCGGCCCTCAAGGACGCGGTGACCGAGACCGAGCCGACCTTCCGCGACGACCTGCTCGGCGAGGTGCCCCTGGTGGAGCTGCTCACCGCCCCCGTGTACGTGCTGGCCGAGCGCTGGCGGGCCGGTTGACGCGGGCGTGATCGGGGTGGGGATCGACACGGTGGAGGTGGACCGCTTCCGGCGGGTGGCGGCCCGCACCCCGGGCGTGCTCGACCGGCTCTTCACCGACGGCGAGCGGGCCTACTGCGAGCGCCGCCGTGATCCCACCGAGCGCTTCGCCGCCCGCTTCGCGGCCAAGGAGGCGGTCATGAAGGCCATGGGCGTGGGGGTCGGGGCCTGCAAGTGGCGTGAGATCGAGGTGGTGCGGGCACCGTCGGGCCAACCGTCGGTGGCCCTGGCCGGAGGCGCCGCCGCCCTGGCAAACCGCAAGGGCGTGACCGGCTGGCGCCTCTCGCTCACCCACACCGCCACGGTGGCCGAAGCCGTCGCCGTCGCCCTCTGACGCGCGGTGATCCCCGTCCTGACGCCCGAGGAGATGGCGGCGGTCGACCGGGCTGCGCCCGAGCCGGTCGAGCTGCTCATCGAGCGGGCCGGGGCGGCTGTCGCCCAGGCCGCGCTGGACCTCCTCGGGGGCGCCTACGCCCGACGGGTGGTCGTCATCGCCGGCAAGGGGAACAACGGCGCCGACGGGCGGGCGGCGGCGGGCCGCCTCCGCCGCCGTGGGGTCCGGGTGGAGGTGCTGGACGCCGCCGCCCTTCCCGCCGCGCTGCCCCTGTGCGACCTCGTGGTCGACGCCGCCTACGGCACCGGCTTCCGGGGCGAGCACCACCCACCGCCACCCCCGCCCGGCACCCCCGTGCTCGCCGTCGACATCCCCTCCGGCGTGTCCGGGCTCACCGGGGTCGCCGGCGGCGAACCGCTCAACGCCACCCGCACCGTCACCTTCGCCGCCCTCAAGCCCGGCCTGCTGCTCGGCGACGGTCCGGCGCTGGCCGGTGAGGTCACCGTGGCCGACATCGGCCTCGACGTCTCCGGCGC
>JAABUS010002916.1_pt1 | contig 29849 bp, 32 predicted proteins | sample 5560161 | NCBI WGS metagenome assembly JAABUS01 (sample SAMN10711885, study PRJNA513376) | rock metagenome | isolation source: Antarctica rocks | place: Antarctica: Victoria Land, Trio Nunatak nord | collected 2016-01-04
TTCGAGATGAGGTCTCCCACAGGGTCAACCTGGTAAGGCCCCCGACCAGACGATCGGGTTGATAGGCCGGAGGTGGAAGTGCGGCAACGCATGTAGCCGACCGGTACTAATAGGCCGAGGGCTTGATCACATATTTTGTGCTACGCGTCCACTGTGCGGTTCTCGAGATACGGCCGACCACGTTTCGTCGGCCCGTCTCCAGCGGGTTACGGCGGCTATAGCGAAGGGGAAACGCCCGGTCCCATTCCGAACCCGGAAGCTAAGCCCTTCAGCGCCGATGGTACTGCGTGGGAGACTGCGTGGGAGAGTAGGACGCCGCCGGACATCTTTCGACACCAGGGCCACCTCCACAGGGGGTGGCCCTGGTGTCGTACGGCCAGGGCTGTGGAGGCTCGATGGATCGTTCCTCGGGAGGCCCGCGCGCGCCCCGGCCGACGCGAGGGCGCCAGGGGCGGCCGTCCAGGGTTGCGCCCGCGGCTGCTGCGGGGAGCTCCGTCCGGGGTGGCCCTTCCCGGCGCGACCGACCCGCGGCGGCGGCCCGCCAGTCGGGTCCGCCCCCGCCGGCCGTGGCCGAGGACGTCGACGTGGACGAGCTGCCGGACGAGGTGCGGCGTGACCTTCGCGCACTACCGCCGGCCCTGGCCGAACGGGTCGGACAGCATCTGGTGATGGCCGGTCGCCTTCTCGAGGAAGACCCCGCTGCCGCACATGAGCACAGCGTGGTCGCTCGGGGGCTGGCGGCGCGGGTGGCGGCGGTTCGGGAGGCCGCCGGGGTCACGGCCTATCGGGCCGGCCGCTACGCGGAGGCGCTAGGGGAGCTTCGCGCGGTGCGACGCATGACCGGATCCAGCGACTATCTGCCGGTGATGGCCGACTGTGAGCGCGGTCTGGGTCGCCCGCAGCGGGCGCTCGCGCTGGCGGCGGATGCCGACGTGTCCCGCCTGGATCGGGCCGGCCAGGTCGAGATGCGCATCGTGGCTGCAGGAGCGCGGCGGGACCTGGGTCAGCTCGAGGCCGCGCTGGTGCTGTTGCGAGAGGGGACCGAGCCGGACCCGACGACCGTCGAGGACCCGATGCCGCGGCTCTGGTACGCCTACGCCGACGCGCTTTTGGCTGCTGGCAAGATCGACGAGGCGAGAGAGTGGTTCCTGGCTGCGGCCAGCGTCGATGACTCCGGCGGCACCGATGCCGACGAGCGGCTGGCCGACCTCGATGCCGGCGGCCCGGGCATGACGCCCGAGTCGCGCGAGCCGGACAGGCGCCCGGGGCCCGAGCTGGCCTGAGCTGTCCACAACGGCGCGGTCAGGCAGCGCTGCCCACAGACCAGGCGTCTTCGTGCCTGCCGGCCGGACCCGCGCGCCATCCTCTTCCGTGACGTCGGCGCGCAGGGGAAGGAGCCAGGGTGAAAGCGCACAGCGCATCGGAGACCTCGGCCGAGGGCGTAGGGCCGGCGGCGAAGCCCCGCAACGAGGTCGTCCTCGTGGGCCGGTTGTCCGCGCCGCCCGAGGTGCGGACCCTTCCCAGCGGCGACGTGCTGAGCGCCTTCCGGTTGGTGGTGGCCCGACCGCCCGGCGGCGGCGGTCGACCTGCCGCGACCCCGTCGGCACGAGCAGCGGGGGTGGACACGATCGACTGCGTGGTCTGGCGGGGCAACCTACGCCGCTCGTCGACGGGCTGGGCCCCCGGCGACATCCTCGAGGTCCGAGGAGCTCTGCGCCGACGCTTCTGGCGCTCCACGGGTGGGCCGGCGAGCCGCTGCGAGGTGGAGGTGGCCGGTGCCCGCCGACTCCGCCGGGCGTCCGGCTGACGGGCACCGCTCAGGGGTCGAACGGGCGCAGCAGCAGGCCGGTCCGGGGCTTGGGGGTGAACAGCGTCGACTTCCTCGGCATCCGTTCCCCGGCAGCAGCCACCGCGACGACGGCCTCCACCGGCGTCGGATTCAGGAGCAGGGCCGTGCCGGCACCGCCGGCCGCAGTCACTGCGGCCGGCACGTCGTGGGCGAAGTCGACGACGTCCTCGGTGTCGGTGAGCCCCCACAGGCCGGATATGAGCAGCCGGTGCGCCACGGTGACGTCAAGGTCGCGCCAGGCCGGGGAGCGGTCCTGCGGTACCGCGCGGTCCACCGCCTTCTGCTCCGGCGCGGTCAGGAGGAACCGCTCGTGGCGGTCGACAAGCAGGAAGGCCACACCGTCGTCACCCGCCCGCCGCAGCGCCTCCACAGCGGCGTCGAGGTCGAGGGCCAGGCGGCGCACGGCGAAGGCGCGTTGCGCTCGACGGGCCGCTTCCTCCACGGGCAGCGTTGCAACCACTCGGTGGATGGCGTGCACCTGGGGGCCGAAGCTCGTCGCGTCCACCAGAAAGGCCAGCCCGAAGTCCCATCCGCCGGCGCCGGCGCCGGCGCCGTGCCGGTCGCTCTGGTGCTGGAGGTAGGTCGCATAGCGGTGGTGACCGTCAGCGATGACGGCTCGGCGGGTGAGCAGGTCGCCGGCCACCTCGTCGAGCCCCGCGCGGTCGCGGAGCGGCCACAGGCGGTGCGTCACGCCGTCCTGTGTCGTCGCGGTGACCTCCGGCTCCCGGTCGCCGGCGGCGAGAACGGCCGCCGCCGCCGCCCCGCCACCGTCGTAGACCAGGAAGATGGGCTCCAGGTTGGCTCGGGTGGCTTCGGTCAGCGCCAGCCGGTCGGCCACCGGACCCGCCATGGTGTTCTCGTGTGGCAGCACCACGCCCGCGTCGGGCGGGCTCAGGCCGAGCGCGCCGACCAGACCGCGCTGCGTGTGGCCGGCGACCGACTCCTCGTAGACGTAGAGCGCCGGCTGCGCATCCAGGGCGAGCGTGCCGTCCGCCCGCCAGCCGGCCAGCGTCCGCGCCGCCCGGGCGTAGCGGCTCGCCGGCCCGGCGTCGTCACGTGGGAGGATGAGCCGTACGACGTTGTGCGGGCTGGCCGCCTCCAGCCGGGCGTGCTGCTCGTCGTCGATGACGTCGTAGGGCGGCGAGGTCATCGCGGCCAGCGCCGGCCCGTCAGCGGCGTAGCGCAGGGCGCGGAACGGCGCGAGAACCAGCCCGCCCGGGTCCGGCAGCGCGCTCGGCACCGGACGGGTCATGGCGGGATGCTACGGGTGGGGCAGAGGGAGGCGGCGTGGTCGACCATGCGGACGAGGCCGGCGACACCGTCGAGGGAGGCGCTGCGCCGGCCGACGTGTCGCCGAGCGGCGAGGTCTATGACTGGTACCTGCGCGGGCTGAGCCTGCTCGACAGCGGCAACCCCGCCGCCGCGGTCCAGCTGCTGGGGCACGCTGCGGCGGCCGAGCCGCGCTCCAGGAGCGTCCGCGAGGCGCTGGCGCGGGCGCAGTTCGATGCCGGCGACTTCGCGGAGGCACGGGAGAGCTTCGACTGGATCACCCGGGCCGACCCGGCCGATGACTATGCCCAGTTCGGGCTCGGTCTCGCCGCGGCCAAGGTGGGCGACTACCGTAGCGCCGTCGAGCACCTGGCGTTGGCTGCGGCCATGCGACCGGACATCGCCCATTACGGCGTAGCCCTGCGGGGAGCGCGGGCCGCTCTCACCCGACGGTGACGGGGGTGCTCGGTGCCAGCGAGCAACCACTTCACCAGGGCTACGACGCGGCGTTGATCGATCTCGACGGCGTGGTCTATCGAGGGCCGCTGCCGGTGCCCGGGGCCGCCGAAGCGATCGCGGCGGTGCGTGAGTCCGGCCTGCGGGTCGCCTTCGTCACCAACAACGCCTCCCGCGCCCCGGCGGTGGTCGCGGCCGCCCTCACCGATCTCGGCATCCCGGCTTCGCCGGCCGACGTCGTGACCGCGGCCCACGCCGCGGCCGCCCTGCTGGCGGACCGGCTGCCGCCGCCCGCCGTCGTCCTCGTGACAGGGGCGCCCGCGCTCCACACGGCGGTGGCCGAGGCCGGCTTCACTCCGGTCCGGTCGGCCGACGACCGCCCGGCCGCCGTCGTGTCCGGCTACGACAGCTCCCTGGACTACGGTCAGCTGGCCGAGGCCACGCTGGCCGTCGGCGCCGGCGCCCTGTGGGTCGCGGCCAACCTCGACAACACCCTGCCCTCGCCGCGCGGGCTGCTGCCGGGCAACGGCGCACTGGTGGCCGCGGTGGCCGTGGCCACCGGACGACGGCCGCTGTGCGCCGGCAAGCCGGCGCGGGCTCTCTACGACGAGGCGATCCGGCGTACGGGTGCCCAGCACCCACTGGTCGTCGGTGACCGCTTGGACACTGACATCGCCGGCGCCGTGAGCGCTGGCCTGGACAGCCTGGTCGTGCTCACCGGGGTGGCTCGTCCGAGGGACCTGCTCGAGGCAGCACCGTTGGCACGGCCCACCTACCTCGCCGCCGACCTCTGCGGCCTTCTGGTCGCGCACGAGGCTCCACGCCTGGCAGCCGGGAGCGCCCGGTGCGGGCAGTGGTCGGCCGCACTGAAGGGCTCCACCGTGGAGGTGACTCGGACGGCGCCGCTCACCGTGCCGGCAGCGGCGGGAGATCTCGACGGGCTGCGGGCGGCCTGCCTGGTGGCGTGGGTGGCGGTCGACTCCGGTCGGCAAGGCGCAGACCTGCGGGTCGTCGGCTTGGCGTCGAGCTGCTAGCGGTCCTCAGAGCAGCCGGCGCAGCCGGAGCAGGTCCAGCATGCTGGCTTCTACCTTGAGCCGACCGTGCGCCCAGGCAGAGCCGAAGCCGAGGCGGCCGTCGGTGAGGGCGACTAGATCGTCCGACCCGACGGTCAGGCGGATCTGAGCCGGCGGCGCGCTCCCGGCCGCGGTGCTGGCCATGTCGCTCAGGGCGCCGTCCTGGAGCTGGCCGGTGAAGGTGAGACCCAGGTCGGGAACTGTGCAGCTGACGGAACGATCCACGATCTGCCGCGACCGGTCGCCCGACTCGCTGCCGGCCAGGGTGGCGGCGACACGCTGCAACGCCGCCTCACACTGCTGCTGGGTCGCCATCCCTGGGCCTTCTCCTCCTCGATCCGCCGCGGCGGACCGTATCGCAGGTAGGCCCGGCGGCCGGCTCGGAAGGTAGCGTCTGCGCGGTCGGCCCTTCCGGCCGTCGCCCGGCGAAAGGGGCAGCTCGTGAGCCAGGAGCCGGTAACCGCCGGTGCCCCGACACCAACCGGGGAACCGAGGGTCGATGCCGCGCTGGACTGGTTGGCCGAGCTGGGCGGCGTACCGCCGGCCGAGCGGGTGCGCGGGTACGACGAGGTGCACCGCCGGCTCGCGGACACGCTGGCCGATCCCGACGAGGGCTGACACGGTGCCGCGTCGAGCCCGCCTCGATGCCGAGCTCGTACGCCGCGGGCTGGCGCGTTCGCGGCAGCAGGCGGCTGAGATGGTGGCCGCGGGACGGGTCCTGGTGAGTGGATCAACCGCGACCAAGGCGGCCACGGCCGTGTTGCCCGACGATCCGGTTCGCCTCGCGAACGGCAACGGCGACGAGTTCGCATCGCGGGGCGGGTACAAGCTCGCCGGTGCTCTCGATGCCTGGGGCACGCCCGGGCCGCCGGTGTCCGGCCGGCGGTGCCTGGACGCCGGGGCGTCCACCGGCGGCTTCACCGATGTCCTGTTACGCCGGGGGGCCGGGCGGGTGGTTGCCGTCGACGTCGGATACGGACAGCTCGCATGGTCGCTGCGGACGGATCCACGGGTGGTGGTGCTGGACCGGACCAACGTCCGCGGTCTCACGCCCGAGGTGATCGGCGGTCCGGTCGCGCTCGTGGTGGCCGACCTCTCCTTCATCTCCCTCGCCCTGGTGCTGCCCGCCCTGGCGGGGTGCGCCGGTCCGGACGCAGACCTTGTGCTGCTGGTCAAACCGCAGTTCGAGGTGGGCCGGGCGCGGCTCGGCCGCGGCGGCGTGGTGCGCGACCCCGGCCTACGGGCGGCGGCGGTGACGTCGGTGGCCGCGGCAGCCGGCGGGGTCGGCCTCGGTGTCGCCGGCGTGACGGCGAGCCCGCTGCCGGGTCCGGCCGGCAACGTGGAGTACTTCCTCTGGCTGCGGACCGACGCGCCGCCGCCGGATCCGGCCGCACTGGGCCGGGCGGTGGCGGCAGGACCGCAGTGAGGTCCCGGGAGATCCTGCTCGTGGCCCACACCGGGCGCGAAGCCGTCCGGCGCAGCGCCCGCCAGGTGGTTGAGCGGCTCAGCGACGCCGGCATCGGCGTCCGGGTGCTCCCCGGTGAGGCGGCCGAGCTGGCCTGCTCGCCGGCCCAGGTGCTGGCGACCGAGGGCGGTGCGGCCGACGGCGTCGAGCTGGTGCTCGTGCTCGGCGGTGACGGCACCCTGCTGCGCGCCGCCGAGCTGGCCCGGCCGGCCGGCGTCCCGCTGCTCGGGATCAACCTCGGGCGAGTCGGTTTCCTCGCCGAGGCGGAGCCGGGCGATCTCGCCGCAACCCTGGACGGCGTGGTCGAGCGGGGCTACGACGTCGAGGAACGGATGACCCTCGACGTGAGGGTGCGCCGGGACGGGGCCGTGGTCGCCACCGAGTGGGCGCTCAACGACGCCTCGGTGGAGAAGGCCCCGGCGGACCGGATGCTCGACGTGCTGGTCGAGGTCGACGGGCGGCCACTGTCGAGGTGGGGCTGTGACGGGGTGGTGGCCGCGACACCGACCGGTTCCACGGCGTACGCCTTCTCGGCCGGGGGGCCGGTGGTCTGGCCGGAGGTGCAGGCGCTGCTGCTGGTGCCGATCAGCGCGCACGCGTTGTTCAGCCGAGCCTTGGTGGTCGCCCCCTCGTCGGTGCTGGCGATCGAGATCTCGACCGACACCGTCGGCGGCGGCGTGCTGTGGTGCGATGGCCGGCGGACCGTGGAGCTGCGCCCAGGCGCCAGGGTGGAGGTGCGCCATGGCCGTTCGCCCGTGCTCCTCGCCCACCTCCAGTCGCGGCCCTTCACCGACCGGCTCGTCGCCAAGTTCGCCTTGCCGGTCCAGGGTTGGCGCGGCCGGCCGGTCTGAGGGGGCGCCGCGGTTATCGTCGAGGCGTGCTCGAGGAGCTGCGCATCCGCGGTCTCGGCGTGATCGAGGACGCCGTCGTAGAGCTCGCGCCCGGCCTGACCGTCCTGACCGGTGAGACCGGCGCCGGCAAGACGATGGTGGTGCACGGCCTCGCCCTGCTCTTCGGCGGGCGCGCCGACGTCGGCCGGGTCCGGCCGGGCAGCGGCTCGGCCATGCTGGAGTGCCGGATCGCGGTCGACCCGGCCGGACCGGCCGCGGCGCGCGCGCTCGAGGCGGGGGCCCAGCTCGACGACGGCGCCCTGCTGATCCGGCGCACGCTCAGCGCGGAGGGGCGCTCGCGAGCGGCGGTGGGCGGTGCCGCCGTACCGGTCGCGCTGCTGTCCGAGCTGGCCGCGGAACTGGTCGCCATGCACGGCCAGTTCGACTCGACGGCGCTGCTGCGGCCGGGTGCTCAGCGGGCAGTGCTCGACCGGTACGCCGGCGCGCCGGTCACCGCACCGCTGGAGCGCTACGCCGCGGCATACGAGCAGCTGCGCGCCGTCGAGGCCGCGCTGGAGCGCCTCGGGACGCTCGAACGCGACCGGACGGGCGAGGCGGCGCTGCTTCGCTCCGGGCTGGCAGAGGTGGCGGCGGCCGCACCGGTCGAAGGCGAGGACACCCGGCTGGCCGCGGAGGTGGAGCGGCTCGGGCACGCGGACACCCTGCTCCAGGCGGCGGTCGCGGCTCATGCGCTGCTGGCCGGGGACCCGACCGTGGGAGACGAGGCCGACGCCGGCGGCCTTCTCGCGGCAGCTCGTCGCGCCCTCGGTGCCGCCGCCGGTCACGATCCCGCCCTGGCGGAGCTGGCGGCACGGGTCGCCGAGCTGGGTCACCTGCTCACCGACGTGTCGACCGACCTCGCGGCGTACGCCGCCTCGGTGGAGGCTGATCCGGCCGGGCTCGGCGCTGCCCAGTCTCGGCAGGCAGTGCTGGCCGGCCTGCTCCGCCGGTACGGCCCGGACCTGCCCGCCGTGCTGGCCTGGGCCGCCGCCGCGACCGAACGGCTGGGCGCGCTGGAAGGCGTCGAGAGCTCGCGAAGCGAGCTGACGGTCCAGCGAGCAGGGCTGCTCGCGGTGCTGGAGCGCGATGCGGCCGTCCTGACCGGCGCCCGGACCGCCGCGGCGGAGCGCCTCGCGACCGAGATCAGCGCCGAGCTCGCCGACCTCGCCCTGCCACAGGCACGGCTCACCGTGGCAGTCGAGTCGGCGGCGGCGGACGGCGACGGCCGGGCTCTCGGGCCGACCGGGATGGATCGGGTGCAGATGCGCCTCGCTGTCCACCCCGGCTCGCCGCCGCGCCCGCTGGGCAAGGGGGCCTCCGGCGGCGAGCTGTCCCGGGTGATGCTGGCCGTCGAGGTGGTGCTCGCCGAAGCCGACCCCGTCGCCACGATGGTCTTCGACGAGGTGGACGCCGGCATCGGCGGCCGCGCGGCGGTCGAGGTGGGAGCCCGGCTGGCCCGGCTGGCGCGGACCGCACAGGTGCTGGTGGTGACCCACCTGCCGCAGGTGGCCGCCTTCGCCGACCGACACCTGAGGGTGGACAAGTCCGGCAACGGGGCGGTGACCCGCAGCGGCATCACCACACTGGACGACGCCGGCCGGGTGGTCGAGCTGTCGCGGATGCTGGCGGGGCTGGAGAGCTCGGCCCTCGCCCGCGGGCACGCCGAGGAGCTGCTGGCCGCGGCGGCCGCGGCCAAGTCCAGACCGCAGCCCCCGAGAAGGCCGGTTCTGGCAGACTGGCCTGGATGAGGATCGGCACCTTACGGCGGGGCCGGCAGCCACCGCTGCCCGGCGTCGCGGGTGTCACCGGCGTCGCCCGGCTGGACCGGCGGACCAAGAACCTCACCAGACGTCTGCAACCCGGTGACGTGGCGATCATCGACCATGTCGACCTCGACCGGGTCAGCGCGGAGGCGCTGGTCGCGGGAGGCGTGTCCGCCGTGGTCAACGTGGCTCCGAGCACCAGCGGGCGCTACCCCAACCTCGGCCCCGAGATCCTGGTGGCAGCCGGCGTTCCGCTCCTCGACGACACCGGACCGGCCATCTTCGCCGTCGTCCGCGAGGGCGACCTCGTGCGGGTGCGGGGGGACAGCGTGTACCTCGGCCACACCCGTGCCGGGCGTGGCACCCGGCAGACGGGCGAGAGTGTGGCGGCGGCGATGGCCGAGTCGCGGGCCGGGGTCGCCGTGCAGCTCGAGGCCTTCGCGGCCAACACGATGGAGTACCTGCGCCGCGAACGCGACCTGTTGCTCGACGGGGTCGGCGTACCGGAGACCCGCACCAAGCTCGAGGGCCGGCACGTGCTCGTCGTCGTGCGCGGCTACAACTACCGGGAAGACCTGGCCGCCCTGCGGGCCTACATCCGTGACTTCCGGCCGGTGCTGATCGGCGTCGACGGCGGTGCGGACGCGCTCCGCGAGGCCGGCTACCGGCCGGACATGATCGTCGGCGACATGGACTCCGTCTCCGACGCGGGGCTGCGCTGCGGAGCCGAACTGGTGGTGCACGCATACCGGGACGGACGCTGTCCCGGCCTGGTCCGGCTGCAGGAGCTGGGACTCGATGCCGTCGTCTTTCCGGCGGCCGGTACCAGTGAGGACGTCGCCCTGCTGCTGGCCGACGACCGGGGTGCGGACCTCATCGTTGCGGTCGGCACACACGGAACGCTGGTGGAGTTCCTCGACAAGGGTCGCGCCGGCATGGCCAGCACGTTTCTGACCCGGTTGCGGGTGGGCGGCAAGCTGGTGGACGCCAAGGGCGTCAGCCGGCTCCACCGCAGCTCGATCTCGACGCCGGCCTTGCTGCTGCTGGTGGTCGCGACCCTGTTGGCCCTGAGCGCCGCGGTGGGGGTGTCCTCGGCCGGCCATGCCTACCTCGGACTCCTGCTCGACAAGTGGGACGGCTTCGTCTACTGGCTGCGCGGGCTCTTCTGACGTGATCGACTTCCGCTACCACCTCGTCTCGATCATCGGCGTCTTCCTGGCACTGGCGGTCGGCATCGTGCTGGGCACCACGCGACTCAACGGCGCGGTGTTGGACAACCTCAACGGGCAGATCACCGGCCTGCGCACGGACAAGCAGGACCTGCGGACCGAGCTCGGCCAGACCCGGGACGTGGTGGCCAGTGACTCGGCGTTCGTCAAGCTGGTGCTGCCGAAGCTGGTCACCGGCCAGCTGGACGGGCAGCGGGTCGCCGTACTGAGCGCACCGGGTACGCCGGACAGCCTGCGCCGCGACGTGGTGACCGCCGTGCGGCAGGCAGGCGCCACGCTGACCGTGCAGATCCGGATCAGCCCCGACTACGTGGATCCCCAAAAGGACTCCACGCTGGCGACCCTGGCCACCGAGCTCGTCGCGCCCGCCCGCGATGTCCCCAGCGGCAACGGCGCCCGGCGCGCCGCGGTCGAGCTCGCGTCGGCTCTCGTGACCAAGCCCGGTGAGACGCCCGAGTCGGGCCGCGATGCCGCTCGTGTGCTCCGGCTGTTCCAGCAGGCCGGAATGATCAACCTGGACGGCGGCAACGCCGGCGGGGCCACCCTGGCCGTACTGCTCGCCGGGCCCGGGGTGAAGACCAGGAGCGACACGGCGGAGAAGTCTGCAGCGATCCTGCTGACCCTGGCCTCCGCGCTGGACGGCCGGAGCGGTGGCGTGGTGATCGGCGGCCCGCTCACCGCGGCCACCAATGCGGGCCTGGTGGCCGCTGCTCGCAGCACCGACGGGGTGAACAAGACGGTGGGCACGGTGGACTCCGTGGACCTGGCTGTGGGTCAGGTGGAGACGGTGCTGGCGCTGGTCGCCCAGCTGCGCGGGGACACGGTGGCCTGGGGTGCCGGCCCAGGAACCACTCCGCCCACCCTCGCTCCATCGTGACCCGGCGGGCGGGGAGCTTGCAACGTCGGTTGCTGCGGGCCAGTGGTGCGGCCGCCACCGGAAGGGTGGTGTTCGGCGTACTGGTCGGTAGGGCGTCGTCGGCCCCCGGCTGGTCGGCACCCAACTACCGGGGGCAGCCGGTCTCGATGCTCGCGGGTCCGGTGGCGGTCCTTGCCGGGGCGGCATGGGGGGCCGCGGCCGGTTCGGTGCCACGACGGCTGCGACTCGCTGCCGTCACCGCCGGCTGCGGCGCGGCAGTGGTGGGTCGGTACGACGACCGGTACGGCGCCCCGTCGGCCAGGGGCCTCGTCGGTCACCTCGACGCTTTCCGCAGCGGCCGGGACCGCACCGGCGTGATCAAGATCGTCGGCATCGGTGCCAGCGGGCTCGCTGCCGGTGCCCTGGCCCGCCCGGCGCTCGTCGACGTCCTGCTGGCCGGCGGCGTCGTCGCGGGGACGGCGAACCTGGTGAACCTGCTGGACGTTCGCCCGGGGCGCGCGCTCAAGGGCGTGCTCCTCATCGGGGCTCCGTTGCTGGGCCCCGGGCCGGCCGGTGACCTGCTGGCCGGGGCCCTCGGCGCCGCCGCCGCCATGCTCCCGGTCGACCTCGCCGAGCGGAGCATGCTCGGCGACGCCGGCGCCAACGGCCTCGGCGCCTTGCTCGGGGTGGCCCTGACCGAGGGCCGGAGCCGACGCCACCTCACCGTGGCGCTGCTCGCCCTCGGCGGGCTCACCGCAGCCAGCGAGGCGGTCAGCTTCTCCGCGGTGATCGACCGGGTGCCACCTCTGCGGCGGCTGGACCGGCTCGGGCGCCGCCCGCCGTCGCGATGACCGGTACGGCGCCACCACGTCCCGTCCTCGGCGGTGGCCTGGTCCGGGCGGCGCTCGGCATCGCCGCGGTGACCGTCCTCGCCCGCGTCCTCGGCTTTGGCCGGGTGGTGGTCTTCTCCCACAGCGTCGGGACCACCACCTGCCTCGGGACCGCCTACTTCACCGCCAACACCGTGCCCAACCTCCTCTTCGAGGTGGTGGCCGGCGGTGCGCTCGCCGGGGCCGTCGTACCGGTCCTGGCCGGACCGGTGCAGGGCGGGGATGCCGGCACCGCCGGGCGCATCGCCTCGGCGCTGCTCGGCTGGACGCTGATCGTGCTGACGCCGCTCGCGGTGCTGGCCGCCGCGCTGGCGCGGCCGATGGTGGGGTTGTTCTTCGGGCCGGGATCGGCTGGTTGCGACCGCGCGGGCGTGACCTCGCTGGCGGCGCGGATGCTGGTGGTCTTTGCCCCGCAGGTCCTGCTGTACGGCGTGGGCATCGTGGCTGTCGGCGTCCTGCATGCACACCGGCGCTTTCTCGGTCCGGCGCTGGCGCCGCTGCTCTCCAGCGCCGTTGTGATCGCGGCCTATCTCGCGTACGCGTTCCAGTCCGGCGGCCACCCGAGCGACCTGCGGGAGCTGTCCACCGCCCGGGAGCTCACCCTGTCGGTCGGGACGACGCTCGGCGTCGCGGTGCTCAGCCTGTCCCTGCTCGTGCCGCTGCGGCGGACCCGGCTGCGGCTGCGGCCGACGCTCCGGTTCCCACCGGGCGTCGCGCCGCAGGTGCGCCGGCTCGCGCTGGCCGGGCTGGCCGGGCTGGCAGCGCAGCAGGTCTCGGTCGCGGTCGTGCTGCGGCTGGCCGACACCGCGCAGCCGCGGGGTGGCATCGTCCTCTACAACCTGGCCTGGACACTGTTCCTGCTCCCGTGGGCGGTTCTCGCCGTACCGATCGCCACCAGCGCGTTCCCCGCGCTGTCTGGGCGGGCGGCGGCCGGGGACGCCGACGGCTACGCCGGCACCGCCGCCACCACCACCCGCGGCATCGTGCTCGTCACCGCGGCGGCGGCGGCGGCGCTGGTTGCCGCGGCGCTCCCTGCGGCTCGGATGCTGGTGCTCGGCACGCCCGGGGACCCGAACCCTGCCGAGCTGGCCCGCGCGCTGGTCGCCTTCGCTCCGGGCCTGCTGGGCTACGGGCTGGTGGCGCACCTCAGCCGGGCCCTCTACGCCGGGGGGGAGAGCCGGGCCGCGGGGGTAGCCACCGTCGCGGGCTGGCTGACGGTGGCGGTTGCGGACGTCGCGCTGGTGGGTGCCCTGCCGGCCGGCTGGACCGTCGCCGCCCTCGGCGCCGGGAACACCATCGGCATGACGGTGGCCGGGCTGCTGATGCTGCGTTCGCTGGGCCGCAGGACCGCGGGGGCGGGGCTGGCCGGCGTGTCGAGAGCTCTCGCCGTGGCCCTGCCGGCCGCCGCCGCCGCGACCGTCGTCGGCCGGCTGCTCGCCGGGGTGCTGCCCAGCGCCGGCACCCTGGGCAGCGCGGCGGCCGCCGCGACGGTGGGCGCCGCCACGGTCGCCGTCTTCGCGCTGCTGGCGGCGTCGGCAGGTCGCGGGGACCTGCGGGCGTTGCGGGAGCTGCGCCATGGCTGACCTGTCCGGACTGCGGGTGAGCCTGGTGCTGGCCACCAGCACCGGCGGGGTCGGTCGACACGTCCGGTCGCTGGCCGCCGGGCTGCCGGCGTATGGCGCCGAGGTCACCGTGTGCGGGCCGGCCGCGACCGGCGAGATGTTCGCTCTTCCCGAAACCGGCGCCCGGTTCGTCCCGGTGCAGATCGGCACCTCGCCGCGGCCGGTGGCCGACGCCGCTGCGGTACGCCGGCTCGCCGCTGGGTTGCACCGCGCAGACGTGGTCCATGCGCACGGCCTGCGCGCGGGGCTGCTGGCCGGCCTCGCCGCCCGGCCGCGCACGCCGTACGTCGTCAGCTGGCACAACGCCTTGCTCGGGACGGGCGTACGCCGTCGCGCGATGGTGGTTCTCGAGCTGCTCGTCGCCCGCCGTGCCACCGTGACGCTGGCCGTCTCGGCCGACCTTGCCGACCGGGTCCGTGCGCTGGGGGGGCGCGATGCCCGGCTGCTGCCGGTGCCGGCCCCGCCGCTCGACCCGTCGACGCAGCCGGTGGCACAGGTCCGGGGGGAGCTGGGCGCGGCCGATCGGCCGCTGGTGCTGGCCGTGGGCCGGCTGCACTCGCAGAAGGGGTTCCCCACCCTCATCGAGGCTGCGTCCCGCTGGGCCGACCGGGCGCCGCCGCCGCTCGTCGCCATCGCCGGCGAGGGGCCGGCGCGCGAGGAGCTGGCCGCCTCCATCGCCGCCGGCGGCAACGCCGTCCGGCTGCTCGGCCACCGCAGCGATGTCGCCTCGCTGCTGGCGGCGGCCGACGTGGTGGTCCTGCCCAGCCGCTGGGAGGGTAGCCCGCTGGCCGCGCAGGAGGCCCTGTCCGCAGGTCGGCCGCTCGTGGCCTGTGCCGTCGGCGGCGTGCCCGACCTGGTAGGCGACGGTGCCGTGCTGGTTCCAGCGGGAGACCCTGCCGCTCTGGCGGCAGCGGTGTCCCGGTTGCTGGACGACCCGGCCGCCGCCGCCACGCTGGCCGCCCGCGGAGTGGCGCGGGCGTCGGCGTGGGCGGACGAACCGGCCACGGTCGCCTCGGTGGCGGGGATCTACGCGGAGCTCTGCGGACGGCGACGATGAGATGGGCCGCGGTAGGGCTCGCCGGGCTGCTCCTCGCGCCGCTGGGCGCCGCCACCCCTGCTGGCACCGGATCCACCCCGGCTCGGGCCGGATCCACGCCGGCAGCCGTGGTCGTGGTCGGCGTACCGGGGCTGCGATGGGGCGACGTCACCGCCGCCGGTACGCCGACCCTGTGGCGGCTGGCTGTGAGCGCTTCGGTGGGCTCGCTGTCGGTCGCCGCCGCCCGGCCCGTCACGTGCCCGGCCGACGGCTGGCTCACCCTGGGTGCCGGCAACCGGGCCCGCGGGCCGGCTGCGGCCGCCGGCGCCTGCCCGGCGGACCCCGTCGTGGCCGGCGGAGCCGACAGCGGCCCCGCCGACGTTCCCGGCTTCGACTCCCTGGTGCGCGACAACCGGCGCCTCGACTACGGCACCGAGCTCGGTGCGCTGGCCGCAGCGCTGCGTCGTACCGGCGGCTGTGTCGCCGCGGTCGGGCCCGGGGCGCCGCTGGGGGCCGCCGGGCCGGAGGGGCGGGTCGACGTCTCCGCCGGCGGGCTGCCCTTCGCCGGCACCTACACCCGCTGCCCGGTGACGCTGGTCGGCCTGCCGGCGATGACCGCCGACCGGGCTGCCGCCGCTGCCGCGGCTGACGCCGCGCTGCGTTCGGTGGATGGCGCCCGCCCGCCGGGCTCGGAGCTGATCGTCGTCGGCCTGTCCGAGGCGCGCGCGGACGGGGCTCGACTGCACGTTGCGATGGCGGTTGGCGACCGCTACCCGCGCGGCACGCTGACCAGCGCGTCGACCCGCCGGCCGGCGTACGTGCAGCTGATCGACGTCGCTCCCACCGTGCTGCGTGACCTCGGCCGACTGCCGCCCGACTCCATGGTGGGCCAGCCGTGGGCGAGGGTGGCAGGCGGAGCTGCGAGTACGGCGGCTCTGGTGGCGGCGCTGTCGGACCATGACCTGGCCGCTACCGGGCAGCAGCGGCTGACCGGCCCGTTCTTCGAGGCGCTGGTGGCGGGGCAGTTCGTGCTCTACCCGCTGGCCGCGCTCGCTGTCCGCCGCCGGCGGGCTGCGCCCGGACGGCGGCGGGCGCTGCGATGGGTCGAGCGTGCCGCGCTGGCCGGCGCCGGGGTCCTGGTCGCCACCTTCCTCGCCAACCTGGTGCCGTGGTGGCGGGCCGGCCACCCGCTGGCTGCCCTGCTGAGCGCCGTGGCGGTCGCGGACGGCGCCGTGGTTGGGATGGCGCTCGCGGGCCCGTGGCGCCGATACGTGCTGGGACCGGCTGGTGCCGTAGCTGGTACCACCGCGGCGGTGCTGGCGCTGGACCTGCTCACGGGCGCCCGGCTACAGCTCTCCAGCCTGGCCGGCTACTCACCGCTGGTCGCCGGTCGGTTCGCGGGACTGGGCAACATCGGCTTCGGCGTGCTCGGCACCGCCGCGCTCCTGCTCGCCGCGGCGCTGGCCGCTCGACGCCCCCGCCGTACGGCGGTCCGGGTGGTCGCCCTCGTCGGTGCGGCCGCGGTGCTCGTGGACGGGGCACCGACGCTGGGTAGTGACGTCGGCGGCGTACTCGCGCTGGTGCCGGCGTTCGCGCTGCTCGCGATGCTGGTCGCCGGGGTCCGGGTGACCGGCCGGCGGCTGCTGGCCGCAGCCGCCGCAGCCGCCCTGGTCGTTCTCGGCTTCGCCCTGCTCGACTACGCCCGCCCGCCCGACCTCCAGACGCACCTGGGCCGCTTCGTCGGCCAGCTGCGCCACGGCGGCGCGGCGACCGTCGTACGCCGAAAGCTCACCGCGGAGCTGGACACGCTCACCACCAGCCTGCTCACCCTGCTGGTGCCGGTCGCGATCGCGATCGTGGTCGCTGCCCTGGCGCGGCCGCCGCGGTGGCTGCGGGCGGCCTTCGCGGCAGCCCCGACGTTGCGAGCCGGCCTGGTCGCCACCGTGGTGATGGGAGTGGTCGCGGCGCTCGTCAACGACTCCGGGGTGATCATCCCAGCGGTGGCGATGACGGTGGCGGTCCCGCTCGCCATCGCGGTGTCGGCCGCCGCGCAGGGGGAGCGGGATGTTACTGTCGAGTTCCGTGGCAGGGCCGACCGGCCCGTGCAGCAGACGCACTGACCACGGGAGCCCGGATGCCTGCACCGTCGCCGACCCGGCATGTCTTCGTCACCGGGGGCGTCGCCTCCAGCCTCGGCAAGGGACTCACCGCTGCCAGCCTCGGCATGCTGCTCAAGGCACGCGGCCTGCGGGTAACCATGCAGAAGCTCGACCCCTACCTCAACGTCGACCCCGGCACGATGAACCCGTTCCAGCACGGCGAGGTCTTCGTGACCGAGGACGGCGCCGAGACCGACCTCGACGTCGGCCACTACGAGCGGTTCCTCGACGAGGACCTGCACGGCTCCGCCAACGTGACGACCGGCCAGGTCTACTCGTCGGTGATCGCCAAGGAGCGGCGCGGCGAGTACCTCGGCGACACCGTCCAGGTCATTCCCCACATCACCAACGAGATCAAGTCCCGGGTCCGCGAGCTGGCGGGCGACGACGTCGACGTCGTCATCACGGAGGTGGGCGGCACCGTCGGCGACATCGAGTCGCTGCCCTTTCTGGAGGCCATCCGCCAGGTCCGCCAGGACGTCGGCCGGGACTCATGCTTCTTCCTGCACGTCTCGCTGATCCCCTACATCGGCCCGTCCGGCGAGCTCAAGACCAAGCCGACCCAGCACTCCGTCGCTGCGCTGCGCTCGATCGGCATCGCCCCGGACGCCATCGTCTGCCGGTCGGACCGACCCATCCCGGCGGCGCTCAAGCGCAAGATCAGCCTGACCTGCGACGTCGATGGTGAGGCGGTCGTCTCCGCCACCGACGCGCCGTCGATCTACGACATCCCCAAGGTGCTGCACAGCGAGGGGCTCGACGCCTACGTCGTACGCCGGTTGCGGTTGCCGTTCCGGGACGTGGACTGGACGGCCTGGGACCACCTGCTCCGCCGGGTGCACGCGCCGGCGAAGGCGGTCACCGTGGCGCTGGTAGGCAAGTACGTCGACCTGCCGGACGCCTACCTCTCGGTCACCGAGGCACTGCGGGCCGGTGGCTTCGCGGCCGACGCCCGGGTGGAGATCCGCTGGGTGACCAGCGACTCCTGCGAGAGCGCCGAGGGCGCGGAGCGTGAGCTGAACGGGGTCGACGGCGTGCTGGTGCCGGGCGGCTTCGGCGTACGGGGGATCGAGGGCAAGGTGGGTGCGGTCCGGCATGCCCGCGAGAACGCCATCCCGACCCTCGGCCTGTGCCTGGGACTGCAGTGCATGGTGATCGACGTGGCCCGGCACCGGGCGGGGCTCGCCGCCGCCAACTCGGCGGAGTTCGACCCGACGACACCGTTCCCGGTCATCGCCACGATGGCCGACCAGCGCGACGTCGTCGCCGGCAAGCGCGACATGGGCGGCACCATGCGTCTGGGCAGCTGGCCGACGAAGCTGCTGCCCGGCTCGATCGCCGGCGAGGCGTACGGCGAGCCGAACGTCGACGAGCGGCACCGGCACCGCTACGAGGTCAACAACTCCTATCGCGGCCGGCTGGAAGAGGCCGGGCTGGTGTTCTCCGGCACGTCGCCGGACGGCCGGCTGGTGGAGATCGCCGAGCTGTCGACCGCCGAGCACCCGTTCTTCGTCGGGACACAGTTCCACCCTGAGCTGCGGTCCAGACCGACCCGGCCGCACCCCGTCTTCCGCGCGTTCGTCGCCGCGGCGGTCGCCCGGGCCGAGCGCCGGGGGAGCGCGGTCGCCGGCGTGACGCTGCTGGACAGCCAGCCGGCGCGTACCCGTTCGTGAGCGTCTCGGACTCGCGGGCCTCCTATCCGGTGGAGCGCAGCGAGGAACACTTTCGCGGGGCTGTCGTCCGGGTCCGGACCGACGCCGTGCGGATGGCCAGTGGCGCGGTCGTCGACCGCGACGTCGTCGTCCACCCGGGCGCGGTGGCTGTCATCGCGCTGGACGACGAGGAGCGGGTGCTGCTCGTGCAGCAGTACCGGCACTGCCCTGGCCGGCTGCTGTGGGAGCCGCCGGCCGGCCTCCTCGACGTGCCCGGCGAGCCGGCTCACCAGACCGCCGCCCGGGAGCTGTACGAGGAGGCCGGCTACCGCGCTCGCGACTGGAGCGTGCTGGTCGACACGTTCAACTCGCCCGGCATGTCGGACGAGGCGATGCGGATCTACCTCGCCCGCGACCTGAGCCCGGTGGCCGAGGCGGATCGCTTCGCCGGGCAGGACGAGGAAGCCGACATGCCGGTTCGCTGGCTGCCGCTGGACGAGGCCGTGGCCGGCGTACTGGCCGGCCGGCTGCACAATCCTGCCACCGTCGCCGGCGTGTTGGCCGCGGCGCACGCCCGTGCCGCCGGCTACCGCGGTCTCCGCCCGGCGGATGTCGCCTGGCCGGAGCGACCCACCGGCATACTCGGCTCATGACCGCCGACTCGTCCCGCCGGGATGGCGACCAACGACGGACGCCCACCCGGTTGTGGCTTGCCGAGGCGGCGGTCGTGGTCATGACCGTGGGCCTCGGCTGGTATGTCGTGGTCGACCAGGCGCGCTCCGACGGCTGGCTCGGCGGGGGGACGGGGTGGATGGCGCTTCTCGCCGCGGTCTCCACCGCCGGAGGTGCCATCGGACTGACTGCGGCGTACCAGGATCGGGTCCGGCTCGCGGCGTTGGGACTGGCGTCTGCCTCGGTCGCCCCGACGGGATTCGCCTACCTGGGCAACCTTGCCCTGGTCCTGCTCGCCTTCTCGGAGCTGGTGCGCCCGCAGCTGCGGCTGGTCCGTCATCGGACCAGGGCGTCTTAGCCCGGATCGCCTATCCCGTGCCGTTACGGCTGGTCACAGTACGAAGCCCGCGCTGCCGATGCACACGCGGACGACGCTTCCGTCATCACGCTGTCGGACAACGGCTGGGGCGCGCTGGTCGCCTGGCTGGCTGGACCGCAGCACACGCACCGGATGCCGTGGAACCGAGGGGGCGCAACGGTCACGGGGGAGCGCCCGCCGGGGAAGGTGGTCCTTCGCGGAGTCCGGCCGCTGGCTGCGGCCGAGGCCGAAGAGATCGACCACGACATCGACTCGTACCTGACGGACGCCGGCGCGCCGCCACGGCTGCCGGTTTCGCCTGGCGTCTCGTGCTGCCGCCCGGCATTGCGTCCGAAGACGAGTTCTGGTCGACGCTGAACGTTGCGCTGCGGGCAGAGGGCGCCCGAAGCGCAGCACCCGCGGGACATCACCGCGGCTCTCGGCCGGATTCTGGACCGGCTGTACGACGCGGGGGCGGCTACGGGTCGGGGGTCAGGCCCAGCGCCGTGAGCTCCAGCTCCGCCAGCGCCCGTACGGCCCCCGGTTCCTGCCGCAGGTAGGCGCCGGCCGGGTCCGGACCGAGCCGAGCCAGCGAGGACAGCGGCTGGTGAGCCAGGGCGCGGATGGCGAAGAGGTCGAGGTCGCCTGCGGTGTCACGTAGGCGGTCGGCGGCGGAGGCGGTGCGGATCCAGCGCAGCCGGTCCGGCAGATAACGCAGCAGTACGGCGAGGATCGGCGCGACCGCTACGACCAGTGCCAGCGCCAGTGCCAACCGGGATACCGCCGCCTGCTGGCCAGCGCCGGCGTCGGCCAGCCGCTGGCCGGCGTCACCGGCCGCCCGCAGCGGACCGCGAAGGGCGTCCTTGACCACCGGAATGTCATCGACCTTGCGGGACGCGTCGCCGAGGGAGTCCGACAGCCGGCCGCCGGCGCTCTGCAGCGCTGCGCCGGGGACTCCTAGCTTCTCCACCAGGTCCCGCACCACGAAGGCGATCTTGACCCACAGCAGCACCCAGGCCAGCGTCAGCACGTCCAGCACGATCTGCCGGCCTCGCCGGCCGGGCACTTCGGCGTAGAGCTTCATGGAGACGGCTCTGCCCGCCCCGGCCGGCACCGACCCGGCGAACGCGCTTCGGTGATCGCAGCGTGCACGGTACGGGTGTCGACGACATGCCAACGCTTCGCGGGTCGGGTCTGCGCGGTGGGTTGCGCAAGCGGCGGCGGACCGGTTGAGGGCTGCCTACACTCGGCTCCCGCGGCCAGCGGGACTGCTGGTTCGCATTGGACAGGAGGGCGCACCGCCGTGAAGGTCGGGATCCCCCGCGAGGTCAAGGACCACGAGTACCGCGTCGCCATCACCCCGGCCGGGGTCAACGAGTTCGTCCGGTTCGGGCACGAGGTCTACGTCGAGAAGGACGCCGGGATCGGCTCCTCGATTCCCGACGACTACTTCGCCCAGGCCGGCGCGAAGATTCTCGGCAGCGCCGACGACGTGTGGACCGAGGCCGAGCTGGTGCTCAAGGTCAAGGAGCCGGTCGCCCAGGAGTTCCATCGGATGCGCGCCGGCCAGACCCTGTTCACCTACCTGCACCTCGCTGCGTCCCGCGAGTGCACTGACGCGCTGATGAGCTCCGGGATCACCGCGATCGCCTACGAGACGGTCCAGCTGCCGGACCTCTCGCTGCCGTTGCTCGCGCCGATGTCCGAGGTAGCCGGCCGGATGGCGCCACAGGTCGGCGCCTACACCCTGCAGCGCGACTCCGGCGGCCGTGGCGTGCTGATGGGGGGCGTCTCCGGCGTGTACGCCGCCAAGGTGGTCGTCCTGGGTGCCGGCGTCTCCGGCATGAACGCGGCCGCCATCGCCCTGGGCATGCAGGCCGAGGTGCTGCTGCTCGACCTCAACGTCACCAAGCTGCGCGCCGCCGACCGGATCTACCAGGGCCACCTGCAGACCGTGTCCTCCAACGCCTATGAGATCGAGCGGGCGTGCCTCGACGCCGACATGGTGATCGGCGCGGTGCTGGTTCCGGGGGCCAAGGCGCCGACACTGGTCAGCGATGAGCTGGTGTCGCGGATGAAGCCCGGCGCGGTCCTCGTCGACATCTCGGTCGACCAGGGCGGCTGCTTCGAGTCGACCCGCCCAACGACGCACTCCGACCCCACGTACAAGGTCTCCGAGTGCCTCTTCTACTGCGTGGCCAACATGCCGGGCGCGGTCCCGCACACCTCGACGTACGCCCTCACCAACGTGACGCTGCCCTACGCACTGGCGATCGCGGAGCTCGGGGTCAGCGAGGCGGTGCATGCCCACCCCGCGCTGGCGCTGGGGGTCAACGTGGTGGCCGGCTCGGTGACCTACCCGTCGGTCGCCGAGGCGCACGGCCTCGGGTCGGTCGAGCTCGCATCGGTGCTGCACTGACCGCACCGGCCGCCGGCATCCCGGTGACCGCGGCCATCCGGAGCTATCTCGACCACCTGACCGTCGAGCGCGGCCTGGCGGCCAACACGCTGGCGGCCTACCGACGCGACCTGCGCCGCTACGCCGAGCTGCTGGCCGCCCGCGGCCGTACGACGCTCGCCGACGTCGGAGAGGCCGACGTCGGTGAGTTCCTCGCCGGGCTGCGCGAGGGCGACGCCAACCATCCGCCGCTGGCCGCCGGCTCCGCCGCCCGGGCAGTGATCGCGGTCCGCGGTCTGCACCGGTTCGCCCTGCGGGAAGGGCTGAGCGCCAGCGATCCGGCCCGCGAGGTGCGGCTGCCGAAGCCACCCCAGCGGCTGCCCAAGGCGATCCCGGTGGCCGAGGTCGGCGCGCTGATCGAGGCCGCCGGCGCTGACCAGACCCCGACCGCGCTGCGGAACTGCGCTCTGCTGGAGCTGCTCTATGGCACCGGCGCCCGCATCTCCGAGGCGGTGGGCCTGGCCGTCGACGATCTCGTCCCCAGCGAAGACGTCGTCCGGCTCGCCGGCAAGGGTGGCCGGGACCGCGTCGTACCCGTCGGCAGCTACGCTCGCGCGGCCCTGGACGCCTACCTGGTTCGCGGCCGGCCGGTGCTCGCCGCGGCCGGCCGGGGAAGTCCCGCGCTGTTCCTCAACGCCCGCGGCGGACCGCTGTCCCGGCAGAGCGCATGGACGGTGCTGCGGGCCGCCGCCGCCCGCGCCGGGCTGGGCGCCGCCATCTCGCCGCACACCCTGCGGCACTCCTTCGCGACCCACCTGCTCGACGGCGGCGCCGACGTACGCGTGGTCCAGGAGCTCCTCGGCCACGCCTCGCTCACCACCACGCAGGTCTACACCCTGGTCACCGTCGACCGGCTCCGGGAGGTCTACGCAAGCGCCCATCCGCGGGCGCTCGGCTGAGTTGCCCGCCCCGGTAGGTTTACCGCCATGTCGACCTCCGGCTCCGACACGACCCTCGTGGAGGCGCTCGGTCCGACCGGCCGGCCGATGGTGCACCTTCCCGAGCCGGCGCCGCTGCGCACGCACGGGCCGGCCCGGGTGATCGCGCTGTGCAACCAGAAGGGCGGCGTCGGCAAGACCACGACCACCATCAACCTCGGTGCGGCGCTGGCCGAGTACGGCCGGCGGGTGCTGCTCGTCGACTTCGACCCGCAGGGTGCGCTCTCGGTCGGCCTGGGCTTCCAGCCCAACACCCTCGACCGCACCGTCTACGACGCCCTCCTGGACAAGGATGTCGCGGCGGCCGATGTGGTGCTGCAGACCAAGGTCGAGGGCCTGGACCTGCTGCCGAGCAACATCGACCTTTCCGGCGCGGAGCTGCACCTGGTCAACGAGGTGGCCCGGGAGCAGACGCTGGCTCGGGCGCTGCGGCCGCTGCTGCCGCGCTATGACGCCGTCCTGATCGACTGCCAGCCCTCGCTCGGCCTGCTGACCCTCAACGTGCTGGCCGCCTCCGACGGCGTCATCGTGCCGCTGGAGTGCGAGTACTTCGCGCTGCGCGGCTTCGCGCTGCTCATGGACACGATCTCCAAGGTCCAGGAGCGGCTCAACCCGGCGCTGCAGGTCGACGGCGTCCTCGCCACGATGTACGACGGTCGCACCCTGCACGGCCGCGAGGTGCTGGCCAGCGTCATCGAGGGCCCGCTCGGCGACAAGGTGTTCCACACCGTGATCCGCCGTACGATCCGCTTTCCCGAGACCACGGTCGCCGGCGAGCCGATCACGACGTATGCGCCGAGCTCGCCCGGCGCCGAGTCCTACCGGGCGCTCGCCCGCGAGGTGCTCGCCGGGTCCCTCACCCGGTGAGCGCACGGCGCGGTCGCTGATCCATGCTGTACGCACTGCGGCATCCGGTCGCGCTCCTAGCGCTGCTGGCCGGGTTCCTGGTCGGCGTGGTCGCCCACGGACTCGCACAGGCGCTCGTCGCCGGCCGCCTCGGGGAGCCGTTTCTCGGCGGCGGCCGGAGCCGACTCGACCCGCGTCGACACCTGGACCCCTTCGGCGCCATCGCCGCCGCGCTCGCCGGCCCGGGCTGGGGCGCTACTCCCGAGCTCGACCGGCTGCGGATGCGCAGCCCCCGGCGCTACGCCGGCGCGGTCCTCGCCGGCCCGGTGGCCAACCTGCTGCTGGCCGCGGCCGGGATCGGGGGCTACTTCCTGGCCGGGGGAGCGGGGTTCGTGCTCGACGGCTCGGTGCTGGCGTCCGGCGTACGCGGCTCGGTCACCCTCGAGTCGGCCGCGCAGACCGCGCTGCTGCTGTTCGGTCTCGAGAATCTCGCAATGGGGCTGCTCGCGCTGGTGCCGCTACCCCCGCTCGATGGCGGCCGGGTGCTCTTCGCCCTCGGGCCGCACAGCTCCAGTTGGCAACGCGCCGAGTACGTGCTGCGCGAGCAGAACTGGGGCATCCTCGCCGTGCTGCTGCTCCTGGCGCTGCCGCTGGCCGGCGCCCTGCCGCCGCTGCTGTTCGTCGTGGACCAGCTGGGATCGCTCCTGTTGCACCCCTTCAGCGGCGGCTGAGCGATGGTGCCCGCGCCGGCGCCGCCGGCGCCGCCGGCGGCCGAGACCGGGACCCCGGCCGGCGCCTTCGCGGTGCATCTCGAGGTCTTCTCCGGTCCCTTCGACCTGCTGCTCCGGCTGATCGCCAAGTCGCAGCTGGATGTGACCGACGTAGCGTTGGCTAAGGTGACCGACGAGTTCCTGGCGCACCTGCGGGCTGGTGGCGACGCCTTCGACCTCGATGAGGCCAGCGAGTTCCTCGTGGTCGCGGACACCCTGCTCGACCTCAAGGCGGCCCGGCTGCTCCCGCGCGGCGAGGTGGAGGACGAGGAGGACCTGGCCCGGCTGGAGGCGCGGGACCTGCTCTTCGCCCGGCTGATGGCCTACCGGGCCTACCGGCAGGCGGCCGAGTTCCTGGCCGAGCGGATGGTCACGGAAGGACGCCGGTTTCCGCGGGCAGTGAGCCTCGAACCCCGCTACGCCGAGCTGCTGCCCGAGGTGCTGATCGGGCTGGGCGCGGCCCAGTTCGCCGCGTTGGCGGCCCGGGCGCTGGCCCCGAAGCCGGCGCCGGTCGTCGCTACCGGGCACCTCCATCTGGTCAGGGTGAGCGTCGCCGAGCAGGTGGCCACGCTGGCCGCGCGGCTGCGCACCGACGGCGTGGCGACGTTCCAGTCGCTCACTGCCGACTGCCCCGGCACGCTCCTGGTCGTCGCCCGCTTTCTGGCCCTGCTGGACCTCTACCGAGACGGCGACGTCCGCTTCGACCAGGTGGCGCCGCTCGGATCGCTGACGGTGAGCTGGACCGGGCGCTCGGCCGGGGGCGAGCCATGAGCGAGCCGTCGTTGCGAGCGGCTCTCGAGGCGGTGCTGCTCGTTGTCGACGAGCCGGCGCCGGCCGGCGAACTGGCCACCGCCGTCGACCACCCGCCGGCAGAGGTGGAAACCGCGCTGGACGAGCTGGCCGACGAGTACGCCGCCGACGGACGCGGGTTCGAGCTGCGGTCCGTGGCCGGCGGTTGGCGGCTCTACACCGCCGCCGGCTGCGCGCCCTACGTCGAGCGCTTCCTGTCCTCCGGAGTGCAGGCCCGGCTGACGACGGCCGCGCTGGAGACCCTCGCCGTCGTCGCCTACCGGCAGCCGGTCAGCCGAGCCCGGATCAGCGCGGTCCGCGGCGTGAACGTCGACAGCGTGGTGCGGACCTTGACCAGTCGCGGCCTGGTCGCGGAGGCGGGGATGGACGCCGAGAGCGGGGCGGTGCTCTTCGCGACGACGCCGTATTTCCTGGAACGGCTCGGGCTGGCCTCGCTGGCCGAGCTGCCCGAGCTGGCGCCGCTGCTCCCCACGGTGGACGAGATCACCGATGAGTGAGCCGACCCAGGGGGTGCGACTGCAGCGGGTGCTCGCCGGAGCGGGTCTGGGCAGTCGGCGGGCCTGCGAGCAGCTCATCGAGGAGGGCCGGGTCGAGGTCAACGGTCGCCAGGTACAGGAACAAGGTGTCCGCGTCGACCCCGGTGCCGACGTGGTCCGGGTGGACGGTCTGCGGATCTCGACCGCCCCGGCGCTGGTCCACCTGGCCCTGAACAAGCCGAAAGGCATCGTGACGGCGATGAGCGACTCGAGTGGCCGGCCGTCGGTCGGCGACCTGCTGGCCGGCCGCAGCGACCGGCTCTTCCACGTCGGCCGGCTCGATGTCGACACCGAGGGCCTGCTGCTGGTGACCAACGACGGCGAGCTGACGAACCGGCTGACCCACCCACGGTACGGCGTACCGAAGACCTACCTCGCCGAGATCGCGGCCCCGGTGCCACGGGACCTCGGCCGGCGGCTGCGCGCTGGCGTCGAGCTCGAGGACGGGCCGGCCGTCGCGGACGCCTTCCGGGTCGTCGGCAACGTCGCCGGCCGGGCGATGGTGGAGGTGGTGGTGCACGAGGGCCGCCACCACGTCGTACGCCGCATGCTGGCCGCGGTCGACCACCCGGTGCAGCGGCTGGTGCGGACGGCGGTCGGGCCGGTGCGGCTGGGCGAGCTCAGACCGGGGCGGACCCGGCGGCTCACCCGCGACGAGCTCGGCCAGCTGTACGCGCTGGTCGGGATGTGATCCAGTAGTAGCCTGTCCGGCGAGGTCCGCCGCGGCGGCCACCGGCGGCCGGCGAGACTCGTGGATGGCGGACCGGGAGGCGCGGTGCAGCAGTCCCGTCCGCCCACCGCCCCTGCCCGTGGCCACCCGGCCCGCGGCATCATCGTCGCGATCGACGGCCCGTCGGGCTCGGGCAAGTCCACGGTGGCTCGCGAGGTGGCTCGCCGGCTCCGCCTGCGCTACCTCGACACCGGGGCGATGTACCGCGCGGTCACCTGGTACGTGCTCGAACGCCGGGCCGACCTCGACGACCCGGCCGCGTTGGCGGAGCTGGCCGAGCGGACCTCCCTGCAGATCAGCACCGATCCGGCCGACTTCTGGATCGTGGTGGAGGGCGGCGACGCCACCGACGCGATCCGCACCCGGCCGGTGACCAACGCGGTGAGCGTGGTGAGCGCGGTCCGTGCCGTCCGGCATCACCTGCTGCGGCTGCAGCGAGAGCTGATCGGCCCGGGGGGCATCGTGGTAGAGGGCCGTGACATCGGGACCGTGGTGGCGCCGGACGCGCACGTCAAGGTGTTTCTCACGGCATCGAGCTCTGCTCGTGCCAGCCGGCGGTCCCGCGAGCTGGACGGGCCGGCGGACTCCCGGGCCGCGGCGGAGGTCGCCATGACCCGCACCCGGGCCGAGATCGACCGAAGGGATCAGCTCGACTCCTCGCGCGCCGCCGCGCCGCTGGTCAAGGCCGCGGACGCGGTGGAGCTCGACTCGACCGCGATGACCGCCGAGGAGGTCGTCGACGAGGTGCTGCGGATGTACAACGAGGTGACCAACCCGCAGCCGCTGCCGGTCTTCGGCCGATGAGCCGGCAGCCGGCGTACGACGAGGAGCCAGCGGCCGTTGCCGGGTCCGTCGATCTGGCAGCGGTGCCGGTGCTCGCCGTCGTCGGCCGACCGAACGTCGGTAAGTCCACCCTGGTCAACCGGATCCTCGGTCGTCGCGAGGCGGTCGTCGAGGACGTGCCTGGGGTGACCCGTGACCGGGTGGCCTACGACGCGCTGTGGCGGGGCCGGCGCTTCACCGTGGTCGACACCGGGGGCTGGGAGCGTTCGGCGAGCGGACTAGCCGGGCGGGTGGCGGCGGCCGCGGAGCTCGCGGCCGCCGCGGCGGACGCCGTACTGCTCGTCGTGGACACCACGGTGGGGGCCACTGACGCCGACGAGGCGGTGGCCCGGGTCCTGCGACGCGCCGGTAAGCCGGTGATCCTGGCTGCCAACAAGGTCGACGACGAGCGGGCGGAGTCCGACGCCGCGGCGCTGTGGTCGCTCGGCCTCGGCGAGCCCTGGCCGGTGAGCGCCGTGCACGGCCGGGGCAGCGGCGACCTGCTCGACGCCATCCTCGAGGCACTCCCGGCGGCCCCCCCGGACGTTTCCGAACTTCCCATCGGGCCGCGGCGGGTGGCCTTGCTGGGCAAGCCGAACGTGGGCAAGTCCAGTCTGCTCAACCGGCTGGCCGGGGAGGAGCGCGCGTTGGTCGACCCGGTGGCCGGTACCACCCGCGACCCGGTGGACAGCCTCATCGAGCTGGGCGGCGCGACCTGGCGGTTTGTGGACACCGCGGGGCTGCGGCGCCGGGTCCGGGAGGCCAGCGGGGCGGAGTACTACTCCAGCCTGCGCACCAACGCCGCGCTGGCCGCCGCCGAGGTGGCGATCGTGCTGGTCGATGCCAGCGAGCCGCTGGCCGAGCAGGACCTGCGGGTGATCTCGATGGTGGCGGAGGCCGGCCGAGCCCTCGTGCTGGCCTTCAACAAGTGGGACCTGGTCGACGAGGACCGCCGGCACGAGCTCGACCGCGAGATCGACCGCCAGCTGGCCCGGGTGACCTGGGCGCCACGGCTCAACGTCTCGGCCCGCACCGGCCGGGCCGTGGACCGGCTGGCGCCGGCGCTCGAGGCCGCGCTCGCGGGCTGGGAGACCCGGGTGCCCACGGGACGGCTCAACTCCTGGCTGGGCGAGGTGATCGCGGCCACCCCACCGCCGGTGCGTGGCGGCAAGCAGCCCAAGGTGCTCTTCGTGACCCAGGCCGGCGTACGGCCGCCGAAGTTCGTGCTCTTCGCCAGCGGCTTCCTGGAGGCGGGTTACCGCCGGTTCCTGGAGCGCCGGCTGCGGGAGGACTTCGGCTTTGCCGGTACGCCGATCGAGATCAGCGTCCGGGTCCGCGACAAGCGGGGCCGCTGAGCCTCTTCATCGGTGCTACTGTGTAGCATGTGGATCGAATCGGCGTACGTGAGCTCCGGCAGCACGCGAGCCGCTACCTCGCTCGAGTCCGCCAGGGCGAGACCCTGCAGGTGACCGATCGCGGGCGTCCGGTGGCGCTCCTGGTTCCGTACTCGGCGGATCCGTGGACCGACCTGGTTGCGAGGGGCCAGGTGACGCCGCCGGCGGACGGCTCTGACGTCCTGGACGAGGTCGCCGGCGACTACGGCGTCGACGCGTCGGCGGCTCTCGCCGCCATGCGCGAGCAGGAGCGGTGAAGCTCTACCTCGATACCTCTGCCATGGCGAAGCTGGTGCAGCAAGAGCCGGAGTCGGATGCGCTGCGCACCTACCTTCGCCGGCACCGCACCGACCTGAGGGTCACCAGCGAGCTAACTCGGGTGGAGCTGGTCCGGGCCCTCTGGCGCGGCGGCCCGGACGCCGTGTCCCATGCGCGTCGGCAGCTTGCCCGGCTCTACCAGGTGGCTGTGGACCGCAGCGTTCTCGACCGCGCGGCGGTACTCGCCCCCGGGACGCCTCTGCGCAGCCTGGACGCCATCCACCTCGCAACCGCCGAGGCCGTCGGCCCCGACGTACGAGCCGTTCTCACCTACGATCTGCGGATGCGTGCCGCGGCCGCGGCGGCCGGCCTCTCAGTCGAAGGTCCGAGCGGCTAGCGGAGCACTCCTGGTGGCACCGAGGCGGCGGAGCAGCTGCACGTACGGCACGACGACGGCGGTCGCCGCGACTGTGTAGATCAGCACCCTTATGGACGGCGTGATGCCGGCCGGGTGTACCGGAGCGATGAGGTAGTGCTCGACGACTCCGTCCAGGTGGGCGGGCAGCCCGGAGAGCGCGTGCAGGCGGTTCTCCAGCACCGTCAGGGGACAGGCGGCGCCGAGTGCGTTTACCAGCCCCACCGCCGCTACGACGGGCAGGTGCCAGCGCGCGGTATGGGGCTGTCGAAGAGCGAGGAAGCCGCCGGCCAACAGGAAGGCGATGAGCGCCAGGTGCGCCGCTGCGACGGCGTACGCCAGGATGGCAAGTGCCTCTTGCACCTGCTGAGCGTACGTGCGAGGGCAGGTCTGAGATAGCGTGTGTCGTCCTCTCGGTCCGCCGGGAGACGGGACGTGGCGCAGCTTGGTAGCGCACTTGACTGGGGGTCAAGGGGTCGTGGGTTCGAATCCCGCCGTCCCGACAGTGTGATGTCTCAAGACATCGGCGACATCCGAACCCACGAACCGTAGGTTCGCTGTTGGTCACCTCGAGTGCCGGGGGCGGGCCGCTCCGGTGGGCTGGTAGTCGCGTGTGGGGTCGAGGGTGAGTTC
>JAABUS010002917.1_pt1 | contig 29846 bp, 28 predicted proteins | sample 5560161 | NCBI WGS metagenome assembly JAABUS01 (sample SAMN10711885, study PRJNA513376) | rock metagenome | isolation source: Antarctica rocks | place: Antarctica: Victoria Land, Trio Nunatak nord | collected 2016-01-04
CGCCGCCGGCATGCGCAAGAATAGGGTTGCCATCGGCCGGGGCAGATGCGTCGGGCATCCGTCCTGAGCACGATCACGCCCGTGGAGCTCACCGGTCATGTCCATGCCGACCCACGTCGATGTCATCGTCATCGGCGGCGGAATCATGGGGACGTCCATCGCATGGCAGCTCGCCAAGCGCGGCGCCGGCCGCGTCCTCCTGGTGGAGCGCGAGACGATCGCCGCCGGCGCCAGCGGCCGCACCGGCGCCCTCCTCCGCCAGCACTACACCAACCGCCCGGAGGCCATCCTCGCCCGCGAGAGCCTGACCGTCTTCCGGAACTGGCCCGACATCGTCGGCGGCGACTGCGGCTACGTCCCCTGGGGCGTCATCGTCACCGTAGACCAGTCTTCGGCCGTCGCCCACAACGTCGAGCTCCTCGCGGAGAACGTCGCCTTCCAGCGCGGCCTGGGGATCGAGACGGAGATCGTCTCCGCCGACGATCTCAAGGCCCTCCAGCCGTGGGCGACCGTCGACGACATCCAGACCGCCGCCTACGAGGCCCGCAGCGGCTACGCCGACTCGGTCGCCGCCACCCGCTCGATGGCCGACGCCGCCGAGTGCGCCGGCGTCCAGATCGTCGAGGGTGTGCGCACCACCGCGATCCTCTCCGATGGCTCCCGCGTCACCGGCATCGAGACCGACCGCGGCACGATCCTCGCCGGCACGGTGGTCCTCGCCGCCGGCCCGTGGTCCGTCCCGCTTGCCGCCTCGGCCGGCGTTGCGCTCCCCATCGAGACGCTCCGCGTCCAGGTTGCCATCGTCCACCGCCCCCGCGAGCTCGCCGAGCCGCCGTTCGTCTTCCTCGACATGGCGGTCGGCTTCTTCACCCGCCCCTGGGGACCCGGCCGATCCCTGATCGGCGTCGCGGGCGGCGATCAGCACGACGCCGCCGACCCCGAAGACTACGCCCTCGGCAACGATGCGAGCTACCCCGCGTTCGCCAAGGCCACCGCGGCCCGGCGCATCCCTGCGATGGCCCGCGCCAGCTATCTCCATGGCCACGCCGGCCTCTACGACATGTCGCCCGACACCCACCCCATCATCGGCCACGTCGGTCCGGAGGGGCTGTACACCGCCTGCGGCTTCAGCGGCGCCGGATTCAAGAAGGGCCCCGCCGTCGGCCAAGCCCTCGCCGAGACGATCCTGGACGGCCGCACCTCCGTCGCCGACCTGATCCCCTTCCGCCTCAGCCGCTTCGACGAGCCCGGCTGGGACCGCCCGTGGAGCGAGACCGAGTACCTCTTCACCAGCGACTTCGGCCACAAGCTCTAACGGCCGTTCTCCCCTCTCCCGGGATCGGGAGAGGGGCCGGGGGTGAGGGCGAAACCCCTACCCCATCGCCTCGATGATCGCGTCCGTCATCCCCGTCGTCGTCGCCGCCTTGCTCGGGTCGCGGTCCGCCCGCAGGTCGTACGTGACCCGCTCGCCCGAGCCGATCACCCCGTAGACCGCCTGCTCCACCCGCACCGCCGCCTCGATCTCGCCCAGGTGCCGCAGCATCAGCGCGCCAGAGAGGATCATCGCCACCGGGTTCGCCTCGTTCTTTCCGGCATGCGACGGCGCCGACCCATGGATCGGCTCGAACACCGCCGTGTCGGTCCCGATGTTCCCCGCCGGCGCCACGCCGAGCCCGCCGACCATCCCGGCCACCAGGTCGCTGACGATGTCCCCGAACAGGTTCTCCATGACCAGGACGTCGTACCGCTCCGGCTTCTGCATCAGCTGCATGCACATGTTGTCCACGATCCGGTCCTCCGACTCGATGTCCGGGTACTCGGTTGCCACCTCCTGGCAGATCGAGAGGAACAGCCCCTCGGTGAACTTCATGATGTTCGCCTTGTGGACGATCGTGACCTTCCGCCGTCCGTTCGCCCGCGCGTACTCGAACGCGAACCGGGCGATCTTCCGGGTCGCCTCCGGGGTGATCACCTTGATGCTGATCGCCGCCTCGGCCGGCACCTGCTTGGGGTTGAGCGAGTTCATCTTGGCGATCACCTCGGCGGTGTCCGCCTGACCGGCGTCGAACTCGATCCCCGAGTACATCCCCTCCATGTTCTCCCGCACCACGACGAGATCAATGTCCGAGAACGCCGCCTGCACCCCCGCGATCGTCTTCCCCGGCCGCAGGTTCGCGTAGAGGCCCAGCGCCTGCCGGAGCCCGACGTTGACGCTTCGGAAGCCCTTGCCGATCGGAGTGGACATCGGCCCCTTGAGGCCGAGCCTGTTGGTCCGGATGCTGTCCAGCGTCGCGGCCGGCAACAGCTCGCCCTGGGCTTCCAGCGCGACGACGCCGGCGAGGCGCTCGTCCCACTGGAAGGGGACGCCCGTCGCCTCCAGGACGCGGCGGGCTGCTTCGGTCACTTCCGGTCCGATCCCGTCGCCGGGAATGAGCGTGACGGTGTAGGTCATGGTGTTCCGTTCTCCTCGGTCTCACCGGCAAACCTGCGTGCCGGTCGCGCCTGGCACCACTGCCTCAGCCCTTCCGGGCCGGCGACGGGCGGTATTGTCGCACGCGGTCCCGGCGTCCCCATCTGCGAAACCGGCCGTGCTGCTACAGTCCGCGGGCAGTATCCCCGTAAGGGCGATCCCTTGTGGTCGCCCGGCCGCCGCAGCGGCCTTCGTCGTCAGGCGAGATGTCGGCTTCGAACCCGAGTGATCGTTTGACCGGCCAATCCAGCGAACCGACGAAACCTTGGATGAGAGGGACACGGGATGGCGAACAAGCGACAGGGACCAGTCGTGCTGGCGATCCTCGATGGCTGGGGTATCGCGCCGGCGGGGGCGGGCAACGCGATCACCACGGCGGACACGCCGGTCATGGACCGCATCCAGGCCAGCTACCCGATGACGAGCCTGCGGGCGTCGGGCGAGGTCGTCGGCCTGCCGGACGGCCAGATGGGCAACTCCGAGGTCGGGCACCTCAACCTCGGCGCCGGCTTCGTCGTCTACCAGTGGCTGACCCGGCTCAATAAGACGATCCGCGAGGGGAGGCTGATCGAGAACGGTCCATTGCGGGCGGCGATGTCCGATCTGACCGATGGCAAGCGCCTCCATCTGATCGGTCTGGTCAGCGACGGCGGCGTCCACAGCCACATCGCCCACCTCATTGCCCTGCTGGGAATGGCCCATCGCCAGGGACTGCGCGGTTCATCGGTCCTCGTCCACGTCATCACCGACGGGCGGGACACGCCGCCCGGCTCCGCTCGCGGGTTCATCCGGGATCTCCAGACGGCGATCGACCGGATTGGCGTCGGGGCGATCGGGACGGTCTCCGGGCGGTACTACGCGATGGACCGGGACCGGCGCTGGGATCGGACCGCGGCGGCCTACCGGGTGATCGTCGGCGGCGAGGGGACGCCGGCAGCGTCGGCCGACGATGTCATCGAGCGGTCGCAGGCGGCCGGCACGACCGACGAGTTCGTCGCGCCGGTCCGTCTTCTGGTCGATGACCGACCCTACGGCGGGATGTCCGACGGCGATCACGTCGTCTGGTTCAACTTCCGGTCGGACCGCGGACGCCAGCTCGTCCAGGCGATGGTCGAGCCGGGCTTCGACGGGTTCGACCGCGGGACGCCACCCGCCCTGATCGTCACGACCATGACCGAGTACATGGCCGGACTGCCCGTGACCGTCGCCTTCACGGAGCCGGACATCGCCCACCCGCTGGCGTCGGAGATCAGCCGGGCTGGAATGACGCAGTTCCACGCCGCCGAGACCGAGAAGTACCCGCACGTCACGTACTTCCTCAACGGTGGGCGGGAGGAGCCGTTCGCGGGCGAGACGCGCCGGATGGTGCCGTCGCCGAAGGTCGCGACCTACGACCTCCAGCCGGAGATGAGCGCCGGGCCGCTCGCCGATCTCGTCGTCGAGGCCATCGACAACGGCGGCTATGACTTCATCGTCGTCAACTTCGCCAACGACGACATGGTCGGGCACACCGGCGACTTCGAGGCCGTCGTCAGGGCCGTCCAGACGGTCGACGCCTGCCTGGGGCGGCTGGTCGACGCGACGCTGGCCCAGGGCGGGGCGCTGATCGTGACGGCCGACCACGGCAACGCCGAGCAGATGATCGACCCGGCGACGGGGGGTCCGCTGACGTCGCACACGACCAACCCCGTCCCGGTCATCCTCGTCACCCCGGACGACGACCTGGACCGCCACGCGACGCTCCGCCACGACGGGTTCCTCTCGGCCGTCGCCCCGACGGTCCTCGACCTGCTCGGCATCGACCCACCGGACGCGATGACGCAGGCGTCGCTGATTCGGAGAACGACCTCATAGCCGTCACTCCCACTTGGCCTTGGGCCTCAAGCAAATGCGTTCTGCTTCTTGTGGGTAATCAGGGCTGATCGCCAAACCACAGCTCATTCGCTCCGGCATTCGATACATCTTCTTGCTGCGATCGCCGAGATGTGGCCTCGATGACTTTCCGGCTCTCGGTTCCGACACGGCCTTACGCGACGACGATGACAACGGGACTGGCGGCGAGTACGATGAGTGCGATCAGAACTCATGCTCGGGTGACCGCCTCAAGGGAAGGCGCGAAGAGGACCGTCAGGAATGCCATCGCCGCTGCGTCCTTCTCATCCATGGTTGACTGGCTTTTGAAGACATCGAGGATCGCCTCGGCGTATCGATGGTCTATCTCACCGTATTGCCGGATGGACTGTGGCGGTGGCAGTGGACCGCGCCAGCTTTGGCTCCGTGCGAGCAGGAGAAGTTCCTGGTTGAGATCAGGATCTATGTCATCAAGGCGTTTCGTTGGCTCGTCGTCCCGTATCACGGAAGAAGACGCTACCGATAGTCTGTCGGTAGCGTCTTCTTCGTTATCATTTGGAGTTGGGTTTAGCGGCGGGGTCGTGATCCATCCAGCGCTCCTGATTTTCCGGGTCGGAGCGTCGAAGTGCGGCGTTCGGGTGATCGGCGTCTCAGAATCGAACGAAGATCCGCTTCCGTGATCTGGGGCCAGACGTTGCGATCGGCTTCGGCCTCATGGAGCGCCCGGCGATTGCGATCGACTTGCAGACGGTCGTGCTCGTTGGCAGCGTCGACCTCTTCGGGGTGCAGCGCATATCGGTGTGGGGGCGAGAAGGCATCAAAGACCGAATCGACGGCTCGCCCCAGGTCGTTCATTCTCATCTTCATTCGTAACTTCTCTCACTGTCGGCGTTGCATGACCTCAGTGACCAAGAATGGCGTTCGCACCCATTCCCCACTGTCAATACTAGCCGCGCTGCCGATTCAGTCAACTGGTGGATCGACGAATTCCACCGGTAGTTGTGCGACTCCGGCCGGACGCGGCGGAGCTCGGTGTCCAGCGCGACGACGGGTTCGCGGGGCGCGTCGTCCGGAGTGTCGGAGCCGTTGCGGGACTCGATCACAAGGGTCGGGTCGAGGACCCGGATCTGGGCCGGGACCTCTGGCTTCGCCGTGGACCCGCTCTGCGGCGGCCGGTTGCGGGCCCCGGTCAGTGGGCGGAAGCTCGTTCGCACTTGGTTCCTGGATGACCTCCGCTGGCTTGTCAACGCCGAGGAATCATCGGTGGCGGGACACTGGCAGAGGACCACGGCAACCGGCAATACGACCTGTCTGACGGCTGTCCGGGTTCCACGGGTAACCGCCAATGGCAGCCAGTGCTCGCAGGCGCACTCTGAGGTCAAGGGGGCAAACGGTTGACCATATGAACGTAGCGGCTGCCATCCCTCCGAAGGACTGGCGGCCGAGATCGCTGCGATCGTCTCCTCCGAGCCTTCACCGGCGGGCTCCAATCGGCAGACCCAATCAGGATCGGTCCTGGATGCCGACGCCGTCCGGAACGGCTTGGCTGCGGATGGGCGCTTCCGGACGGTACCGTATGCTGTCACCCCGATGCCGTGAGATCGCGGTCGGTGACCGGGGCGGCTGGCGACTCCGCGGACAGGGTAGCGACATGACGGCGGGTTATCGCGACAATCTGACGAGGGGACGGCACACCCGGCGGGCGCTGATCGGCGCGGCGCTGGGTCTGCCGCTGCTGTCGGCCTGCACACTGCCGGGACGCGACGACATTCCTGACGCCGGGCTGCGCGTCCTCGCCGCGCCGGAGGTGAGCCCGCTCGTCCGGCTGGCGCAGGAGCTGGCGACCGCGGCGGGCTACCGGCTCGTCGCCGACTACCGCGGCCAGGCGGCCATGTACGCGATCCTCGCCGAGCCCGACCACCCCTACGACCTCGTCTGGCCCGCGACGTCGCTGATGATCGATCTCGCGGCTCCGGCCCGGCCGCTAGGGGAGGCAGTGGTCTTCGCCCAGAGCCCCGTCGTCTGGGCCGTGAAGGGATCGGTCGCCGAGCGGGCCGGCTGGCTGGGTCGCGATGACGTCGGCGCCGCCGATCTGCGCGATGTCGTCACCGCCGGGGAGGACGCCTGGCGCTTCGCGATGGCGGGGGCGCCCCACGTCGGCTCGGCGACCGCCGCCTACGTGGGGCTGCTGGCGGGCTTCGCCGGGACGGATGGCGCGATCACCGTCGCCGACCTCGACCGGGTCGAGCTCACCGACGCGCTGATCCCGACGCTGCGGGCCGTGACGCGGTCGGCCCCGACAGCTCGCGGGCTGACGAACGTCGTCACTGGCCGCTACGGTGACTTCGAGCTCCTCATCAACGTCGAGACGGAGATGGTCGCCGCCAACCGGGCGCTGGTCGGTGCCGGCGAGGAGCCGCTCCGGGCGATCTACCCGGCCGACGCCCAGGGAGTGCTGGATGCTCCGTTGATCGCGATCGAGAGTGGCGACCCGATCCGGCGGGACCGGGCGCTGGCGCTGCAGCAGGCGATGGGCGGCAGCGCGACGCGGCAGGCGATCAGCGACGCCGGCTGGTATCCGACCGTCATGGCCGGCGTCCGGCCGGACCCGGCCATCTACGTCGAGGGATGGGGGATCAGCGGCGCCTGGCGCAACCGGACCGTCGAGCAGCCAGACGCGGCGACCTGGCGGGAAGCGATGACCCGCTACCGCCTCGCCTGGCGCAAGCCATCGGTGACGGTGATCGCCATCGACCGTTCGGGCAGCCTCGCGGACGCCGGCGCGGACGGTCTTCAGGCGGCGCTGGACGCCGTGCTGCTGCCGGAGCAGGCGGCGGTCTCATGGCTTCAGACGATGCCGGAGGACGTCACGATCGTGATCCCGTTCGCCGCGGAGCTGGGTCAGCCGCTGACAGTCCGGGGCAACGCCGCCCATGACTTCGAATGGCTGACCGGGCAGATCGCGGAGCAGACGTCCGGCGGCGGGACCAACCTCTACGACACCACCCGCCGGGGGCTCTGGGCGATCGAGGACGACGGGCTGGGCAATCGGCTCGGCACGGTGATCCTGGTCACGGACGGTCAGTCCAATGAGGGTGAGATCAAGTTGGTCGACCACGCCTTCGACGACTCGCCGATCGGGGAGCAGGTCGCCGTCCACGCCGTCCTGACTGGCGACTCGTGGCCCGATCAGGTCCAGGAGATCGTCGCCCGGGCCGCCGGCCAGGTCTTCGACAGCGGAAGCGACCTCGCCGCCGACCTCCGGACGGCTCGGGGCGGCAACTGAATGGCAGACAGGCAGCGGTCCCCCTGATGTCCTGTCAATCTATGAGGGCCCGAGCAGGCAGAACTCGTTGCCCTCGGGGTCGAGCATGATCTCGTGAACGTCCTCCGGGTCGCCGTCGTCGACCAGCCGGACGTGGGTCGCGCCCAGTCCCTCGAGCCGGCGCTGCTCCTCCAGCCGGGTAACGCCCTCGGCCGCCAAGTCGAGGTGGACCCGGTTCTTGCCAACCTTGCCTTCGGGGACCCGCTGGAAGACGAGGTCCGGCAGCGTCCGCTCTGGGTGCAGGAGCCTCGCCCACCCTGCTCCGACCGGATCGTGGACATACCCGAGCGCCGCCGCCCAGAACGTGGCGAGGCGGTCCGGGTCCGCGCAATCGATCGTGACCGCTCCCCAGTGACTGGCCATGGCGAACTCCCGTCAGATGATCAAATCCGAGTCGCGTTATCGTACCGGTTCATCCGGTCAACCGGGTCGAACTCACGACCAGTCGTCGAGAACGGGATCGCGGCGCGGTGTCAGGCGATCGGAAAGGATCTGGAAGATCATGCAGATCGAGCAACGGCTCGCGGCGATGGGGCTGGCCCTGCCGGAGGCGCCGCGGATGCCGGCCGACGTGCCGGCGTCGTTTGCCTGGACCCGCGTCCACGGCGACCGGATCCATGTCTCAGGGCACTCCGCCCAGCTGGAGGACGGCAGCATGGCAGGTCCGTTCGGTCGGGTGCCGGGCGAGGTCCCGCCGGAGAACGCCCTCGCGGCGGCGCGGGGGGCGGCCCTCTCGGTGCTGGCCAGCCTCCAGCGCGAGCTCGGGGACCTCGACCGGGTCACGGCCTGGCTCATGGTCCAGGGGTTCGTCAACGCCGACCCCGGCTACGACCGCGCGACCGTCGTCATCAACGCCTTCTCGGATCTGATCGTGGCGCTGTACGGCCCGGAGCGGGGTCGCCACGCCCGAACCGCGATCGGCGTCTCGGCCCTGCCGCTCAACAATACCGTCGTCGTCTCGGCCGAGGTCGCGTTCGTGTAGGAGCGACTGGCAAAAGGGGACGAGAGACCAGCTGGTACGGGGCCTGCGAGAAGAGCGATCTTGTTACTGGCGTCGCCCAAACCGGTGCCGCTTCGCCCGTGTGCCGACCAGCGGCGACAGAGTGATGCCGGTGCTGGGGAAGGATCGCATCAAGGCCCTGCCAGAAGAGGAACCGATATTTACACCTGCTTGCTTCGCAACCGCCCGGGTTTCACGCTCGACCGCGAGACCTCACCCGCGATGTGGCTAGTGGGGACGCTCTGGTTGTTCCTGGCGACAGATGCCCAGACCAACAGTCGCAGTTCCTTCATCGAGCAGGTAATGCCCGGTGGTCTGGGACCGCCAGCGCACCGTTACCCACTCGGTGTGGAGGGTTTCTACGTCCTCGAGGGCACCGTCGATTTCCACATCGACGGAGGGGTCGTGCGGGCCGAGCCGGGAACGCTCATCCATATCCCCGCAATGCCCTCACACCCGTTCACGGTGGAGAGCGAGGAGACGCGGGTCCTCAACTTCTACGCGCCCGCGGGTGTCGAGCTTCACGTCATGAGTCTTGCGCGCCCCGCTGAAGAACGTCGTCGTCCGACGATGGCGGAGGGACCTCCGCCCCGGAACGACGAGCAGAACCAGATCCTGTCAACACTATATGGGTCGAGCGCCGTCACCGCGCTTCCATTCAGCGTCCAGCCGAGCGAACGGCTGCTCGTTACGAAACAGGGCGTTTGGGGTGCCGGCACGATCCATGTCGCACGCCCGGAAGGTGCAGAGACATTCGACCCGTTCGGACTGCATTGGCAGTTGCTGGCGACCGGGGCCGATACCGAGACCCACTATGACCTCTTCGACGTCTTCGCGAGCAACGAAGCCACCATGCCAGCCCGCATCCTGGTCGCCGATGAGGAGATCTATGTGATCGAAGGCTCAGTAAACATGGACATCGATGCCCAGACGACCGAGGCCGGTACCGGCTCGTTCACCTACGCTGCGGTGGGATCGGTGATGAGCTGGCGGGCCGCGGCCGGGTCGCGCCTGCTCGTCTTCCATTTCCCGGGCGGGTTCGACCGGGCGCTGGCGAACGGCCGGGGGGAGGACGCGCTGGTCGTCGCGTGGCTCGAGTCGACCGGCACGCGCTTCCTGCAGGCGATGCCGTTGCCAGAGAGCCACATCGGTGGAACCGACCGGTAAGCCGTCATCGGCATAGCGGCAACCTGCAAGCTTCTCACGGTGCGTGAAGGCAGTCCCCCGACATCGATGACGACGCGTCCCGGGCCACCGCGGAACCATCGCACGCGACGAGCATGAGCCGTCGTCATCCCGCACCTTTTACAACTGGAGAGACGACCTTGAGTCATGCCTGCGTCATTGAAGGCGTCAGGGCGGAAGTCACCCGGCGCACCATGCTGGCTGGCGCGACAGCGGCCGCGGCTGGCGGCCTCGCTTTGTTTCCGGGATGATCACGAGCCCAATCGGAGGCCCAGCCCGTCTCGTTCACACGCGTCGTCGACCTGACCCACACGCTGACGCCGGACTTCCCAACCTTCGACGGCTCACCGGCCTTCACCACCGAGGATCTGTTCACCTACGAGGTGGACAAGCTGAACATGAAGATCATGCGCTATGCCGAGCATGTCGGGACGCATTTCGATGCGCCGATCCATGTCAGCACGGACGGGGCGACGATCGACCAGATCCCGATCGAAGACCTCGTCTGGCCACTGGTCATCATCGACGTTCGCGAAGCCGTGTCCGCGAACCCGGACTACAGACTTACGCCGGATGATATCGCGGCATTCGAGGCAAACCACGGCGAGATTCCAGAGAACGCCTGCGTCGCCATGCTATCGGGCTGGGAGGAGAAACTGGTCTCCGGCGGCTTCCGGGGAGAGGACGCCAATGGGGTGTCACATTTCCCCGGTTTCGATGTGGAGACCGTGCGGTTCCTGATACGCGAGCGATCGGTCAACGGTATCGCGGTCGATACCCTGACGCTCGACGCCGCACAGGTCTCCACGAACGACGTTCACTACACCTGGCTGCCGTCGGGCCGCTTCGGCATCGAGTGCGTTGCCAATCTGGCCGAACTCCCGACGATCGGCGCGACGCTGATTGGAGGTGCGCCGAAGTTCCAGGGGAGCACGGGCGGACCGGGTCGAGTCCTCGCGCTCGTTTAGCCTCTCGGCGGCTATGGCACGGTGATGGACTCCTCTTGCCGTTCAGACCTGGAGGTTGAGCTGTCGGCCTGATGGCGTCAGTGCCGGGCGGCGGTTCCTGAGTTCGTCAGATGGGCGTCGGCCCGCTCGATCGGCAGCAGGTCGCTGTCGCGCCACGAGGCGTCGTCTTCGAGCGGCTCGATATGGACGGTCGTCTCGACACCGGGCAGCGCGTCGTGGACGGCCCGCTCCAGCATCGAAGCGAGTGCATGAGCGTCGCCGACGTTGACCCGGCCGGGGACGAGCAGGTGGAAGTCGACGAAGCGCCGGTTGCCGGCCTCGCGGGTCCGGAGGGCGTGGTAGGTCGTCCGCGGGTCCGGTGAGTTACTCAGTGCGGCCTCGACCGCCTTTCGGACGGTCAGCTCATCCTCGATGGGCAGGGCGCGGTCCATGAGCCCGTCGATGCCGACGTTGAGCAGACGCCAGCCGGTGATCGCGATGTTGACCGCGAGGACCAGCGCGATCACCGCGTCGACCCAGAGCCAGCCTGAGAACGCCACGATCGCGAGACCGGCGAGGACGCCGGCGGTCGTCCAGACGTCCGTCATGATGTGCCTGCCATCGGCGGTCAGGGCGGGCGAGAGCTGGGCCCGACCGACGCGGATCAGCATCCGCCCCACGACGAGGTTGACGGCCGTCGCCGCGACGGCGATCAGCGTGCCGAGCCCGAGCGATTCGAGTTCATGCGGGTTGAAGAGCCGGACGATGCCGATCCAGGCGATGCTGATCGCGGCGAGGATGATGAAGACGCCCTCGATCCCGCTGGCGAAGAACTCGACCTTGCCGTGGCCGTAGTTGTGGGAGCGGTCGACCGGCCGACTGGCATACCAGATGCTGATCAGAACCGCGCTGGCGGTGACGAGATTGGCGAGCGACTCGACGGCGTCGGACAGCAGACCGGCGGACCCGGTCAGGCCGTAGGCAGTGAACTTCAGCGAGATCGTGACGATGGCCGCGGCGACGGCGAGCCAGCCCGCCCGGAGGCGGATGGCATTCTCGTCACGGCGGTTCCGGGCATTGTCCGAGCGGGAGAATGGGAGGATCATAGGGCACGTTCCAGGGCGGGAGTGGCTGCGCGGCGAGGGACCGAGTGGGCCGTCGGCGGCCGATGGATCAGCGTACACCTGCGGTATCGCTATAGTCACGATTGAAGGGAAAGAATAGGTGCGGCTACTGTCAAGGCTATGAAACGGCATTTTCGATCGTGCGTTGTGGCCGCTAAACATATGAACGGGTATCTCGATTTTCAACTCGAACAGTCGCTCCGACGAGCAGGTCTGGCGGCAAAACGGTCGTTAACGGACCGACTGAATGAAATCGGATTCGACGTTGATCGCCACCAGACCAGTCTCGATAGCGGTGCCGAGACCTGGATGTGAAGTAGCTGACCAATGTCGTTGAGCCCGGTCCATCTATGGCCGGGCTGCGCCGTCAGGCGCCATGACGCGGCCGGCCGAAACGTTGTTTGACAACCGGATTGTTCCCGCAATCGTGATCACGCCGGGCATCGCTGTCAGGCGAGACCTCAGGAGACGGCCAGCCAGAGCAGCAGGAGCGCCCCGGCGGCGATGCGGTACCAGCCGAACGGCACCATCGTCCGGGTGCTGAGGAAGCGGATGAACCAGCGGACGGCGAACAGGGCCGAGATGAACGAGACGACCAGGCCGATCACGAAGGTCGGGACGTCGGCGCCGGTGATGATGTCGCGGGACGACCAGAGTTCGAGGGCCGAGGCGCCGAACAGGATCGGCATCGCCGCGAAGAACGAGAACTCGGCGGCGGCCCTGCGGCTCACCCCGAGGAACATCCCGCCGACGATCGTCGAAGCTGAGCGGGAGACGCCGGGCCAGAGCGCGAAGCACTGGAAGAGACCGATCAGGAGCGCGACCCGCCAGGTGATGTCGTCCAGGGACTCGTAGCGCGGCGCGGCCAGCGCCCGGCGGCGGCCGTCCCCGAGCTCCCGCTCCGGCATCCGGACTGGCTCGCCGCCCGGACCGGTCGCGGTCAGCGCGGCTTCGGACGGATCGGCCGAGGGCAACAGGCGCTCGACGACCAGCAGGGCGATCCCGCCGACGATCCAGCCGAGGGCGACGGTGAACGAGCCGAACAGGTACTGCTTGATCGTGTCGAGGAAGATGAAGCCGAGGATCGCGGCCGGCAGGGCCGAGCAGGCCAGCAGGACGATCCCATTCAGGCCACGGAAGCCGGCACCCGCACCGATCCGGGGCGGGGCGTCGTGCCGCCCGCGGCCGATGTAGCCGTCAAGGGTGAGGAACGACTGGAATCGCTCCCGGTAGACCACAGCGATCGCCAGGATGGCCCCAAGCTGGATCACGACCTCGAACGTGTCGGCCAGGGGACCGTCCCAGTTAAGCAGGTCGCCGGCGACGATGAGGTGGCCGGTCGAGGAAACGGGGATGAACTCCGTGACGCCCTCGACGATGCCGAGAACGATCGCGATCAGCCAGTCCGGCATGCGGTAGGTATCCTTTGAGGTGTCAGGACGGTGGCGCGACCGATCTGTCAGGCGCGGGTCAGCCTACCACCCCACCCCGTTGCGATTTGGTTGAGATTGGATGACGAACGGCATGGCCCATATTGGCGAAGCGGGAGAGTCCACTGACGTACAACCGGGCACTGGGGGACTGGAATACGCCGGAGGGGCCGGTCAGCGCGGAGTACGCGTTTAGACTTGATGCCTGAACCCATCGCATTGCGTGTATGTGAATGAACGGAAGATCCCTTGTCCACCACGACCCCGTCCCCGGCCAGCAACCCGTCCCCGACACCCGTCAATCGGACCAGCGGCTTCGACCGGAGCCGGGCGGCGTGGTTTCGGGCCGCTCAGCCAGCGCTCTGGCACCTGCCGCCGTCCGGGTTCCGCCGGTTCCGGACGCTGGTTGGCCGGGCCATCACCCGGCGCTGCCCGTACTGCGGCAATGGGCACATCTACAGGAACCTCGTCGCTCTGAAGGACACTTGCCCGACCTGCGGCATTCCGTTCGAGCGCGAGGAGGGGTATTTCGTCGGCACCTATGCCGTCAACCTCGTCGCGGCGCTCGTGCTGGGGATGGTGACGGTCGTCAGCGTGCTGGCCCTGACCGACCTGTCAGTCCTCCAGATCCAGATTCTCGGGGTCGCCGTCGCGATCACGTTGCCCATCCTGGGCTACCCGCTGTCGGCTGCACTCTGGATGGCGGTCGATCTCGTCCTCGACCCGCCCGAGAAGACGGCCTGGGAGGAGGTCGACCGTCCCGATCTCGTTGCCACGATGGGGACGACCGGTGAGACGGCGGCCCGGCTCCAGCGCGAGTATCCCGCCCAGGAGACTTCGCCACCGCCAGCGACGTGATACCAGGCTGACAGACTTCTCGGGAACACTGACACGGAAGAGGCGGCTCCGAACACATCGGAGCCGCCTCTACGCATTCAGGCAACGGTGTCGCGGATCGATTCAGCCGGGTGACTACGCACCCATGTCGCGTGCGGCGTAGTGCTCGCCGTGGCGCGGGCAAGACGTTCCGTCCTGATGGCCGAGGTGCGGGCAAGACGTTCCGTCCTGATGGCCGAGGTGCGGGCCCCAGTTGGTGGCGACCCAGTGCCGGTTGAAGAACCGCATGATGCTGTCGAAGACGGACATGTCGTACTCCTTCTCGCAATCCATTAGGGGACGTGGGGGCGGACGCCTGTTCGGACCGGTCCCACCTGCGTTGTGTTAACGCTATGTAAATAGTGTAGCCGAAATGATGGATGATTGCAATCCCGGCCTCAGCGCTTCGGTATCAATTCGCACCGAAATATAATCGGAAAGTGCCGGATGGCGCCGTGGAGAAGGATCGGATCGTGAGATCACCTGTTCATTGGAGACCGGCCGACCATGTTAATGCGACGGGGCATCCGTTAACAGGAGGGTGCCGCGGTCGGTCACGCGGATGTCGGGGATGACGCTAAGGGACATGAACGCGAGCGTCCCGAAGGGTGAGACCAGGGTGCTTCCCAACGATCGCGCGGACTCCTCGAGCGCTCCATATTCGGCGGCGACCGCTTCGAGCGGCTGGTCCGAGAGCAGGCCGGCGATTGGCAGCGGCAGGTGGCCGAGGATCCGACCGTCGGCGACGACAGCGAGCCCTCCCTGGCTCTCGGCGACCAGCGCGATCGCGCCGAGCAGGTCCGCCTCGCTGGTGCCGACGGCAACGATGTTGTGGGCGTCGTGGGCGATCGTGCTGGCCAGCGCCCCGCGGCGCAGCCCGAAGCCGCGGACCAGCCCGACGCCGACGCGGCCGGTCGCGTGGTGGCGCTCGACGGAGACGAGCTTGAGCAGGTCGTGGTCCGGGTCGGCCTGGACCCAGCCGTCGACGACCAGCGGCTCGACCGCGATCGCCGTCGTCACGATCTGTCCCGGCGTGACCTGGACCGCCAGCCCGGCGTCCTCCGGCGCCAGCCGCAGGTCGCGGGTCGTGACCGGGGCGACCCGGACGGTCTGGCGCAGCTCCGGGGCGGCATTAGCCGGGGATTCGAGCGGCGCGACGAGCCGGCCGTCCCGGGCGACGACCCGACCCTCGTAGATCGTCGCCGCGACGCGGACGGTCGCGAGATCGCTAAGCAGGACGAGGTTGGCGAGGTAGCCCGGTGCGACAGCGCCCAGACCGTCCAGCCGCCAGTAGCTGGCCGTGTTCCAGGTCGCCATCCGGATCGCCCGCACGGGGTCGAGACCCGCGCCGATCGCCTGGCGGAGGATGTCGTCCATGTGGCCGCGGTGGAGCAGGGTGTGGCAGTCGCGGTCGTCCGAGGCGAAGCAGCAGCGCGGGTAGGTCGTGTCCGTGACCAGGGGCAACAACTCGTGGAGGTTCTGCTCGGTCGACCCCTCACGGATCATGACCATCAGCCCGGCCCGGAGCTTGTCCCGGGCCTCGTCGAAGGAAGTCGACTCGTGGTCGCTGGTCGGTCCGGCTCCGGCGTAGGCCTGCAGAGCGTCGCCGCGCAGGCCGGGAGCGTGGCCGTCCCGCCGGAGGCGAAGATCGGCGGCGCTGGTGAGCTTGGCGGCGATCCCAGCGTCCCCCTTCAGGAGGCCAGGGAAGTTCATCATCTCGCCCAGGCCGACCACCTCGGGCCAGGCCAGCGCCTCGGCGACGGCGTCCGGCCCGAGTGTCACGCCGGGGCTCTCGTGTCGCGAGGCCGGGACGCAGCTCGGGACCGTGAAGGCGACCCGCATCGGCAGGGACCGGGCGACGTCGCGGAGTGCCCGCATCCCGGCAAGCCCGGCGACGTTGGCGATCTCGTGAGGGTCCGTCACGACGGCGCCAGTGCCGCGGGGGACGACCGCCCGGCCGAACTCGGTGATCCAGACCAGTGCGCTCTCGACGTGGACGTGCCCGTCGATGAAGGACGGCGCGACCACCAGACCGGTGGCGTCGATGCTCTCGGCCCCCTCGTAGCTGTCCCCGACGGCCGCGATTCGGCCGTCCGCGATCGCCACGTCCTGCCGGAGCAATTCGCCGCTGTGGACGTTGACGACGGTCCCGCCCCGGATGATTAGATCGGCGGGAAGCTGACGCTGGGCGACGGCCAGACGGCGGCGCCAGACGGCCAGCGCGGAATCGGCTGATCCGGATCCGGGGACGACGCTGAGCATGCAGACTCCTGGGTGATCGCGCCGTTGGCTTAGCGGCTGATCTGCTCTTCGACGAATGAGAGGAGCTCTTCCAGTTCCTCGAAGTGCTCGATGACGAACGGCCCGATCGCCTCCGGCTCGGCCCGCGGCAGCACGTAGCGGACCTGGACGGCTGCTCCAGCCTCGACCTCGTCCCAGGATGCCTTCTGGTGATCGGCGAGATACCCCCGGGCGACCCGTGGGATCAGCATCCGCGCCAGGCGCTCCAGCGAGCGCCGCCGGTAGGCATTGTCCTCGTCGGCGTACATGCCAGGCGAGGTCGCGGCCATGACGACCTCGTAGTCGCCGTCATCCAGCCGGACATCGACCCGGCCCCGCTCATCGTCGGACGCAACCGTCCAGCGGTTCTCGTCGTCGAGGGTGATGTAGGCGTAGAGTCCGGCCGCTTCCAGTGCGCGCAGGACGGGCCGCAGGGCCTGGTTGGCGGCCTCGCGCTCGAGGATCGCGTCCTCGCTGCGGAGCGTATCGATCGCGATGTCGACCGGCTCAGCCCGAGGCTCGTCCGGCTGCGGATCAATGAGATCGGGCTGATCGGCAGTCGGAACGTCAGCGCTCCAGGCATCGGGCAGGAAGGTGTCCGCCTTTGGCTCGTCGGGCTGATCGCTCCGGTCCGGCGCGGCGGTCGGGTCCTGCTTCCAGAGGGTGACGAAGCCGTCGTCGAACGGGGACACCCGCCGGTCTGGGTTGGGGCGGCGGGGACGGTCATTGGTGGTGTCGTCGGTCATGGCGCGTGCTCCAGCAGGCAGTGTTGAGATGAGTCCGGAGATCAGGCGAAGCGAGTCGGGTGCTCCGGAGGGGCGTTGAACGGATTCATCGCAGACCGTGCGCCCAGAGATGCGACCCGCTGAGTGGTTGGTGCGCGGTTCAGGCCCGGACTGGACGGCTGACATCCAGCGACGGGGTGGCTGGTGCGTCGGCCGGGAAGCGGGACAGGCGGAATGGGTTGTCATCCGCGCGCCGGGCTCCGGTGATGAGGTCGGCCAGGAGGTGCGCTCCAGCCGGGGAGGCGATCAGCCCCTGCCCGCTGTAGCCGGCGTTGATCCAGACCCCACGCCGGTCGTCGAGCTCGTCGATCAGTGGGCCGTTGTCCGGCGTGACGTCGAACTGCCCGGCGGCCAGCTCCCACCGGTCGCGAGGCAGTTCCGCGGCCGCCGTCCGCCAGAACGGCGAGATGCGCTGGACCCCGTTCGGGTCCCGCAGGATGGAGTCGGGAAAGCTCGGGTCGATCGGCACCGGCGAGAGCGGTGGTCCAGCCGAGAAGTCCCGGGGCCAGGCCAGGATCGCGCCATCGTTCCGGGGGCGCCAGTATGCCCCGAAATCGAGATCGACGGTCAGCGGCCCCCCCCCGCGGGATGGCCGGGTGGCTCCCCAGCGTCAGGCGGTGTCGGCGGACCAGGCGGATCGGCAGGAGGGCGCGGATCAGCGTGGCGACGAACGGTCCGGTCGCCACGACGGCCCGGCCGGTCGAGATGATGCCACGACTGGTTCGGATACCCGTCAGGCGACCATCCTGGACGATGAAGTCGTCGACTGCCGTATCGAGACAGATCGTTGCGCCGGACGCTCGCGCCATCGACTCGGTCGCCCGGATCGCACTCGGCCAGCCATCGTGGGGTCGAATCATGGCCGCCGTCACCTCGGTCGCCAGCCACGGGTAGTCCCGGCGAGCGTCGTCGCCGGACAGCACGGAGGCGCCGATCACACCGAGGTGGCGCTGCCGCTCGACCAGCGCGGCGAGACGGGCAGTTCCGTCCGGCTCCGTCGTCGCGAACATCCCGCCGTGGAGCTCGAAGTCGATGTCGGCGTCGTGGACGGCCAGGCCCGTCTGGGCGGGAAAGTCGCCATAGAAGGCGAGGCCGTCGTTGATCAGCTCCACCTCGGCCCGGCTGGCGTATTCGGCCCGGACGTTGGCAGACGCGTTGGCGGTCGTCAGATTGGCCAGCGAATCGCCGAGCTCGACGATGATCGGGCGGAGCCCGGCCCGCGCGAGGGCGAACGCCGTCGAGATCCCAACGATGCCGCCGCCGATGACTACGACATCGGCGGTCGGTGGCAGCGTTGTGGTCCGCTGATCCCGCCGCAGGGGGGCACCGGAATGGGCATCGTCGGTGGTGGCGCGGAGATCTGCGTCGAACGTCATGGCAATCCCGATCGTACCTGGCAGGATGGATGCGACCGACGCGGCGTGGTTCGGCGGGTGTTCGCGCAGTGTAGCCGACGCCTCAACCGGGAACGTGGGCGAAGCGATCAGCATTCCAGGAGAGCGGAGCCGATGGTATTCTGCCAGATATGGTGACATCTGTGACTCCCGCCCGAACAGTCTCATCCTGTCACATGGCCCGGTGGATCACTCGATGATCGATGTCCTCTGGATGGCCCTGCGCCTCGCGCTGGCGGCGGTGCTGCTGATCTCCGCGCTCGGCAAGCTGCGTGATCCGGCCCGGTTCGCCGGCGACATCGGCCGCTACCGGCTCCTGCCGGCCACGGCGGTCGTCCCGGCGGTGGGGCTGCTGATCGCCGCCGAGAGCGCGGCCGTCGGTCTCCTCGTGATCGGGTCCCCGGCCGGGTTCTGGCTGGCGTCGGCGCTGTTCGTGGTGTTCGGCGTCGCCGTCGGCAGCGCCCTTGGCCGGCGTCTGGCGATCCCCTGCGGGTGTTTCGGCGGCGACGATGTGGTCTCGCTCGTCGCCGTGGTCCGCGTCGCGCTGCTCCTCCTCGTCGCGCTTGCCGGAGCGGGAACCGGTCTCACCGATCCGGATCGATGGCTCGGCGGCTGGGACCTGTCGATGGCGGCGACGCTCGCGACGGGCGGTCTGATCCTCGGCCGGCTGATCCTGCTAGTCCCGGACGCCCGGGCCGCCCTCGGTCTGGTCCGGACGGCATCCGTTACGACACCCGGGGAGGCCGCATGACGACCGCCTTCTACGTGTCGTTCCTGGTGCTCTGGGTCGTGACGATCGTGCTGTTCCTGCTCGTCCTCGGGCTGGTCCGGTCGGTCTACGACCTCCGGCGACAGGTTGGGGTGGCCGTCGGCGAGCCGCGCCGGGCGCCGCACTTCCAGGCTCCGACGCTGGACGGGCAGGTAATCGATACCCGCGACATCGACGAGACGCCCTACGCCCTGCTCTTCGTGACGCCGGACTGTCCGTCCTGCCGGCAGGCCGTGACCAGCCTCGGCCCGGTCCGGAAGCGGGTCGGGAGCAACATCGTCATCCTCTGCAATGGCCGGCCAGAAGATGCGGCGCGGCTGGCCCGGATCGTCGAATCCGATGTCCGCTTCGCGTTGGACGAGGGCGGCGCGGTCGGCAAGGCGTTCGGGATCACGTCCTCACCGATGACGGTCGTCGTCGACGGGGAGGGGCAGATCCGCAGTTTCGGCGGGCTGATGACCAGCGATCCGCCGGAGCCGGAACCGGAACTCGTCGTTGCGGCCGGAATCGGTTCCGCCAGGAGCGATGCCTCAGGGGCGACTGGCGGTCGCCTGTGACGGCTGGAGCGTCGCCGGGCGCGGCCGAAGCGGACGAGGTCTACCGGCGGGTCAGGCTGGTCGCCATACTGGTCGCCACGCTCGCTCTGGCCGTGGCGCTGGCGGCGCTGTTCGTCGCGCCCGGCTTCACCCTGCTCGGGGTCAGCATCGCGCTGGGCTCGACGCAACTGGCCGGCTACTGAGGACAGTCGCTCATCGGAGCGCTGGGGCCACCCGTGAAGGTGGACGGATTACGCCGAATCTGGCTGCGGAGCGTGATCTCCTACACGCTCGCCGGTCTGTTGGCCAGTGGACTGGTCGGGTTGGCCGGTGGCTGGTCGGGGTCACTGATCCCGGCGGGAGCAGCGATGGAATGGGCGCTCGGTGTCGCCGCCATGATCGGTGTCCTCGTCGCCCTGCGCGAGGCGGTCGGGCGGGCCTGGCCGGTCCCGCAGGTGAGGCGGCAGACGCCGGAGAACCTGCGGGACCGGTATTCGGCGCCGGTGGTGGCGGGGCTCTGGGGGTTCGATCTGGGGCTGGTCTTCTCGACGTGGCTGACCTTCGCCGGCCCGTGGTTCGTGCTCGCCGTCGCGGTCGCGCTCGGCAGCCCATGGGTGGGGGCGGCGCTCTTCGCCGGGCACTGGCTGGCCCGGGCCGCCTGGCTGTGGCTGGCGCCGTATCTTCTGACCAGCGCCCGGATCGGGCCCGCCTTCTCCCGGCAGGTCGTCCGGACCGTCGGCCTGTTCCGGACCGTGCAGGTCGTCGCGGCGACGATCGGTGTCGCCGCGGTGCTCCGGCTGATGATAGGTTAGGCAGAGAACATCCAGCCGGACGACGAACGGGGCGAGCGTCATGACACTTGATCGGATCGGGATGGCGCTCGCGGCCCGGCTCAACCGGCGCCAGACACTCGTCGGGATGGGCGGAACCGTGCTGGCGTTCGCGGCCGGCGCCGTTCGCGCCTCCGCCAACCCGCTGCCGGAGACCGGCTTCGGCTACTACTGCTGCAACCTCTGCAGGCCCCACTCCGAGACCTGCCAGGCTGAATGCACCGGCTACCTCTACTGGTGGCGCTGCCCGTACATGCGCTGGACGTTCCTCTGTACGGAGTGCTTCAGCGGCGACAACGGCAGCTGCTGGGGGTGCGACCAGGCCGTCTGCTCCTACTACGAGCAGGAGTCGTAGTGGTCTGTCAGGGGTCAATGGCTGACCGTGAGCAGTCCCCACCCCCAGCCCGGGGTGACCCGTCGCGCTTCGATCGGCAAAAACCGACCGTCGGCCGCGACGGGCTCGCTTCGCTGCCCAGGGAGGGGAGTACGGGCTACCATGGAATGACCGATCTCGATCGCGAATCACGCCTGGCGCGCTAATAGGGGTCGACGGGGAGGAGCCGGGCGATGACGATCGGCCAGCATTCGGGTACCGGCAATCTGGCCGTCGGGCGGCAGACCGGGCTGGCGTTCGAGGCGTTCGGGAACCCGGCGATCCCGCATCGGACCGACACCAGCGCCGGGACGCTCCGAATCGTCTCCTCCTGGCCCTTCGGCGGTGACACCGGACAGAGCTACCGCGATCACGCGATCGCGATCAGGCTGGCGCTCGATCTCGCCGGCTCCGCCGTTGGTGGGTATGCGCTCGAATACCAGTCGCTCGACAACAGTACCGAGGCCTACGCCAGCGTCTGGGACGCAACGACCGAGATCGAGAACGCCAACCGGGCGCTCGAGGACCCGGAGGTCGTCGCATTCATCGGTGGCATCCACGCCGGTGCGTTGCAGCAGAGCATCCCGATCCTGAGCCGGGCGGAGCCGCCCCTGCTCGTCGTCTCGCCAGCGGCCACCTGGCCGGGCCTCACCCGCCGGGTCGACGGGATCACCGAGGACAACGAGCTGGGCCGCTACTACCCGACCGGGTTGCGGAATCTCGTTCGATTCGGCCCGATCGACGACCGCCAGGCCGCCGTCGCCGCCCGCTGGGTCCACGACACTGCCGGCCGTCACACGGCGGCCGTCTTCCACGACAACGGTCGCTACGGTCGCTGCGTCGCCCTCGCCTTCGCGGCCGCCTTCACTGCCCTCGGCGGGACCGTCTCCGGGACGACCCCGCTGCCCGCCGACCCGATCAACTTCGACCGCTACGTCGCGTCGGTCGCCAACGCGGGGGCCGACTGCGTCTTCATCGGCGGGATCGCCACCCTGAAGATCGGCCAGTTCGTCGGCGAGCTCCGCGCTCAGTCGTCGCTGGAGGCGCTGTCGATCCTCGGCGGCGACGGCCTGACGAGTGATGTCCTGCTCGATGCGCTCGAATTTGGGCAGGCCGACGGGCTGACCGTGGTTGGGCCACCGCTTCCGGCGGATCTCACCGGCGTCGGGGCGATCTGGTCAGCGACGATGCGCTACCTGATCGGGCAGTCCCGCGATCCAGACCCGTTCGCCGTCCATGCGTTCGAGGCCGCTATCGCCATCGTCCAGGCGATCGACGCCGTCGGTGCTGGGGATCGCGCCGCAATCGTCGACGCCATGCGGGGAACGAGCGAGTTCCGCGGCCTGTCCGGGACGTTCTCCATCGATGCTGACGGCGACCGCGAATCGGTCCCTTTTCGGATCTCGCAGGTCCAGGGTGGGCAGTTCATCACGATCGGGGCCGAGGGGGGGTGATCGCCGCTTCCACGATAGCGACTGGTCCATACCCGCCACCCCAGGATTCTCCGCCGTCGGCTTCCAGCGAATCCCTGCTGACCCTTGGGCTGGAAGCACCGGGAACGGCAACCGCGACTCGGCAGATGGTATTCTCCGCACGACTTGATTGAGCTATACGGTCACCAGTAGCGCCCGATGATCCGCGATCGACAGCCCGGACGTTTTCGAAGCGCCGGTCGGCCAGGATGCTCGCGGGATCACCACGCGCCGTACCATGTTGAGATGAGCGGGAGAAACCCACCATGACCCTGAGCTATGCCGAGGCGGAACTGCCGAAGCCGATCGAGGTTCCGGACCGGATCAGCCGGTTGAACGCCCTTGCCTACAACCTCTGGTGGAGCTGGAACCAGCCCGCCCACGATCTCTTCCAAAGCCTGAGCCCGGCCGTCTGGCACGCCTCCGGGCGAAACCCGATCCGGTTCCTCCGCCGGCTCGAACTGGGCACGCTGCGGCAGTTCGCCGGGGACCCGGCCTTCCTGTCCGCCTACGATGCCGTGATCGAGGACTTCGACCAGGCGATCACCGGCCACGATACCTGGATCGGCAAGTACGCCCCGCAGCTGACCGGCAGGACGCTGGCCTACTTCTCGGCCGAGTTCGGGCTCCACCCGACCCTGCCGATCTACTCCGGTGGTCTCGGTGTCCTCTCTGGCGACCATATGAAGGAGGCCAGCGATATCGGCCTGCCGACCGTGGCCGTCTCGCTGCTCTACCGGCAGGGCTACCTGCGCCAGCGGCTGGACGCGTCGGGATGGCAGCAGGACGTCACCGCGCCGTTCGGTCCCGGCGACGAGCCGACGACGCTCGTCCTTGGCTCCGATGGCCGGCCGGTCGAGGTCGAGATCGACTTCGAGGGCGGCGGCGGCACGATCCGCGTTCAGGTCTGGCGGGTGCTGGTCGGGCGCGTCCAGCTCTACCTGCTCGATTCCGACCTCGAGGGCAACCCGGAGTGGACACGGACGATCTCGTCCCGGCTGTACGGTGGCGACCGTGAGCACCGGCTCCGGCAGGAGATCATCCTCGGGATCGCCGGCGTCCGGATGCTGCGGGCGCTTGGCATCGCTCCGGATTACTGGCACGCCAACGAGGGCCACGCCGCCCTCGCGATGGTCGAGCGGGCCCGCGAGCTCGTCCGCGAGGGACTGACGTTCGAGGACGCGGCCCATCATGTCCGAAAGGTGACGGTCTTCACCAGCCATACACCGGTCCCGGCCGGCCACGACATCTTCTCCCGCGAGCTCATCGACCGGTACTTCAACGGCTTCTGGCCGCAGCTGGGTCTGAACCGGGACGAGTTCTGGGCGCTCGGGCAGCACGGCCACGAGGACGGGTTCAACTTCACCGCCCTCTCGATGCGCCTGTCCGGCCACCGCAACGGCGTCAGCCACAAGCACGGCGAAGTCACCCGTGAGATGTGGCATGACATCTGGCCGGGCATGACGGCCGAGGAGGCGCCGATCTCCTCGATCACCAACGGCGTCCACCTGCCGACCTGGGTCTCACCCCGCACGCAGCGGCTGCTCGACGATCATCTCCACCCGAACTGGCGCAAGCGCACCGAGGAGGCCCTGACCTGGGAGCCGGTCAGCCGGATCCCGCATGACGAGTTCTGGGAATCGCACCTCGGCTCCAAGCAGGATCTGCTCGACCTGCTCGACCGCCGGATGCGAGCACGCTGGCTCGGCGGGAACTTCGAGCCCAACCAGGTCGTCGCCTCGGCCCCGTTCCTGGATCGCGACGCGCTGACGATCGGCTTCGCCCGGCGGATGGCGACCTACAAGCGAGCGACCCTGATCTTCCGCGACCCGGACCGCCTCGCCCGGATCCTGACGGATCTCGAGCGCCCGGTTCAGATCATCTTCGCCGGCAAGGCTCACCCGGCCGACGACGGCGGCAAGCGGCTGATCCAGGAGATCTTCCACCACGCCCAGAACCCGAAGTTCGGCGGCCGGATCGCCTTCGCCGAGGACTACGACATGCGGCTGACGACCCGGCTCGTGGCGGGTGTCGACATCTGGCTGAACAACCCGATCTTCCCCCTCGAAGCCAGTGGGACATCCGGGATGAAGGCGTCGGCCAACGGAGTGCCGAACGTCAGCATCCTCGACGGCTGGTGGATCGAGGGTTACCACGAGGCGCCGCGCAACGGCTGGGGAATCGAGCCGACGGACGCCCACGATGACGAGCAGGACGAGATCGAGGCCGAGGCGATCTACCGGACGCTCGAAGAGCAGGTCGTCCCGCTCTACTACCGGCGGGGGGCCGACGGCATCCCGCACGGCTGGGTCGAGGTCTGCCTCAACGCGATCCAGTCGATCTCGCCGGAGTTCGGCATGCGCCGGATGCTGCGGGACTACGTCCGCGAGCTGTACCTCCCGGCCAGCGCCCACCGCGTGACCGACCCGGTCGAGGCGACCCTGATCGCCGGACCGGCCGACTGAATCGGCACAGGCATCTGCGCGACAGAGATGCCCTTGACCCGGTCGTCAGGATGGGGCCGGGGAGGGCGGATTCAGACTTGCCGGACGGGAATCGTCCGGAGCAGGCCGACGATCAGCACAGCCCCGACGACGAGGTGGAGGGCAAACAGAGCAATCGTCGTCCCGATGCCAATTGCTTGGCCGAGCGTGGCGAGCGAGACCACCAGCACGACCGGGGCGAGGCCCAGCCAGATCCGACGGGCCCGGTCGGTGAACCGCTCGAGCAATGCCAGCGCCGCCCAGCCAAGCAGGGAGGCAATCAAGGTCGTGACGATGACCGCCACGGGCCCAATCGTCATCGGCGTGTCCTGACCGGACGATTCGACGGTCAATCGATGGCCGACCAACAGTCGGGCAATGGCCCAGACGATGAGGGCGGTGATGGTGGCCACTACGATCGTCAGGACCCGGTCACGGCGCCGTGAATGAACAGCGGTGTCAGAGCGGGATTCGGCTCGCAGGATGTCCATAACCTGTCCTCCTTTACCTGATGTGCCACTGGTCGGTTGCGACAACCAGTCCATGTTCCCGGCGTCACGTCAGAGCGTAGGTTGCGCCCGGAGCCATGGCATCAGGCGGATGGGTAGCTGCTGCCCTGACTAACCAGACAGGTGGGCCGGATAACCAGTCAACCATTATTCTCGATTGATTCCAGCCTTGGGGTTTGAGATCGAAGGCCTCGCATCACCGCCACCGTACACCCCAGACTGGGTGCGCCGTGGCGCGTAATGGCCGGTCGGTGTGCTATCGTCCAATATGGAAAATTGACCGGATCGCTCCGGTCGTCATGGGAGTCATGTGATCGATCAGAGTTCGCCATTGTCGTTGCTGGCTGGGCAGACCGTGCTGGTGACCGGTGCGGCCGGCCAGGTTGGGACGGAGTTGATGGCCGTCCTGCGGCGGGCCGGCGCGCAGGCGATCGGGCTCGGTTCCCGCCCGTCGGCGGCGGTCCCCATAGGTGTGGACATCACCGACGCGGCGGCCATCGGGCGAATCGTCCGCGATGTTCGTCCCGACGCCGTCATCCACTGCGCCGCCTGGACGGATGTCGACGGCTGCGAGTGGGACCCTGATCGGGCCGAGCTGGTCAACGGCACTGGCGCCGCGAATGTGGCGAAGGCTGCCGCCGAGGTTGGCGCGTACTGCCTGGCAGTTGGAACCGATTTCGTCGTCGCTGGCGATGGCGGCGCACCATACCGCGAGGACGCCGAGCCCAACCCGATCTCCCACTACGGCAGCTCCAAGCTCAACGGCGAGCGGGCGGTCCTTGCGACGAGCCCAGGTTTCGGCGTTGCCCGGACGGCCTGGGTCTGGGGTGGCGCCGGCAAGCACTTCCCGCGAACGGTTCTGACCATGCTGCGGGACCGCGGCGGGATGACCGTCGTGACCGACGAGCGCGGCAATCCGACCCACGCCCACGACCTCGCCGTCGCGCTCGCCCAACTGGCGGCGCTGCGGGGAGCGGGGATCTTCCACCTGACGAATGAACAACCGACGAGCCGGTTCGAATTCGCCCGGGCGATCGCGGGCGTCGGTGGGTTCGATCCGGGGGTCGTCCAGCCGGTGACCAGCGCCGAGTTCCTCGCGAAGTACCCGCTCCCGGCCCGGCGACCCGGCGACTCGACGCTCGCCAATGTTCGGGCGGCCACGCTCGGCGTCCGGCTCCGCCCGTGGCCGGAGACCGTCGCGGCGTACGTGCCCGGCCTGGCGACGGAGATGGGGACCGGCGCGGTCGATCCGGACGTGGAGGACGCGACACAATGACAGAGTCTGGCATCACTCCCCGTACTCCCCGTGTCCTCGTCACCGGTGGGGCAGGTTTCATCGGTTCGGCGCTGGTCCGGTTCCTGATCCGCGAGACCGATGCCGACGTGTTGAACGTCGACGCCCTGACCTACGCCGGCGACCTCGACACCGTCGCTGAAGTTGCGACCGACGAGTCGGTCAACAGCCGCTACGCCTTCCTCCAGGCGGACATCACGGGCATGGACGCGATCCGGCGGGCGTTCGCCGACTTCCAGCCGACCGCCGTCATGCACCTCGCCGCGGAGAGCCACGTCGACCGCTCGATCGACGGCCCGGCCGCCTTTCTCAAAACGAATATCGTCGGCACCTTCACGATGCTGGAGTCGGCGCTGAGCCATTGGCGGGACCTGCCCGCTGCCGAGGCGGACGCATTCCGGTTCCTGCACGTATCGACCGATGAGGTCTTCGGCGAGCTGGGACCGACCGGCCACTTCGATGAGCAGACCCCGTACCGGCCCCGCTCACCGTACTCGGCGACGAAGGCCAGCTCGGACCACCTCGTCAGTGCCTGGTTCCACACCTACGGTCTGCCCACCCTGATCACGAACTGTTCCAACAACTACGGCCCGTTCCAGAACACCGAGAAGCTGATCCCGACCATCATCCGCACGGCGATCTTCGGCCAGCCGATCCCGGTCTACGGCGATGGGCAGGCGATCCGGGACTACCTGTTCGTCGACGATCACGTCCGGGCGCTCTGGCGCTGCGTCCGCTCCGGCGTACCCGGCGAGACCTACGTCGTTGGCGGCCACAACGAGCGGACGACGGTCGAGACCGTCCGAGCGGTCTGCGCCCTGCTCGATGAGTTCGCGCCCGACCCAACGATCGGCGACCGGTCGAACCTCATCCGGTTCGTCGCCGACCGGCCCGGCCACGACCGGCGCTACGCGATCGACGCCGGCCGGATCGAGCGCACGCTCGGCTGGCGACCGGACGAGACCTTCGAGACCGGGCTGCGCAAGACCGTCCGCTGGTATCTCGACCATCCCGAGTGGTGGGGTGATGCGGCGACCCCACGCCTCGGTCTCGAACGGACCGCTGAACCCGCCATCGCATCGGCTGGCGCACAGACAGGAGGCTCACGGTGAAGGGCATCATCCTCGCGGGCGGTTCCGGGACCCGGCTCCACCCGCTCACGATCTCGATCAGCAAGCAGCTCCTGCCGGTCTACGACAAGCCGATGATCTACTACCCGCTCAGCACGCTGATGCTGGCCGGGATCCGCGACATCCTGCTGATCTCGACGCCGACCGACCTCGGCCGCTTCCGCGACCTCCTCGGAGACGGTAGCCAGTGGGGTCTCAACCTGAGCTACGCCGAGCAGGCTGTCCCGAACGGACTCGCCCAGGCGTTCGTCATCGGACGGGACTTCGTCGGCGATGACCCGGTCGCGCTGGTCCTCGGCGACAACATCTTCTACGGACACGGCCTGGTCGAGACGCTCCAGGCGGGTATCTCCGGCATCCTCGAGCGCGGCGGCGCCAGGGTCTTCGGTTACTACGTCCGCGACCCGGAGCGGTATGGGGTCGTCGAGTTCGACGAGCGGGGCCGGGCCATCGGGATCGAGGAGAAGCCGGCTCACCCGAAGACGCAGTATGCCGTCACCGGGCTCTACCTCTATGACAACCAGGTGCTCGATATCGCCCGATCCCTCCAGCCATCGGCGCGGGGGGAATACGAGATCACCGACGTGAATCTGGCCTACCTGCGTCGCGATGCGCTTCATGTCGAGGTGCTGGGCCGCGGGATCGCCTGGCTGGACACCGGCACCCACGAGGCCCTTCAGCAGGCCAGCACCTTCATCCAGATCCTCGAGCAGCGCCAGGGCCTCAAGGTCTCCTGCCCGGAGGAGATCGCCTGGCGGATGGGCTACATCACCGCCGACGACGTCGAGCGATGCGCGGCCCTGCTGAAGAACGACTACGGGACATACCTGCGGACGATCGTCCGGGACGACACGCTGGCGTCGCAGACATCGCTCTCGGACCCCGTCGTGGCGGGGCTGAACGCCGCCGGGATCTACGGCGGCAATGGCAATGGCAATGGCATCGACGGACGATAGTCAGCAGGGTCAGCGACGGAGTAGCGGATGAACGTGGTCGAGACGGCGCTTCCCGGCGTGATGATCATCGAGCCGACGATTCGCGGGGACGAGCGGGGCTACTTCCTCGAGACCTGGAACCGGGCCGCCTACGAGGCCGCCGGGCTCGATCTCGACTTCGTCCAGGACAACCTGTCGTCGTCGCGGCGGGGCGTCCTTCGTGGGCTGCACTACCAGTTGCCGAACGGGCAGGGCAAGCTCGTCTCCTGCGTCCTCGGCGAGGTGTTCGACGTCGCCGTCGACATCCGGCGCGGCTCGCCGACCTTTGGCCAGTGGGTCGGCGTGGCGCTGACGCCGGAGAACGCCCGGCGCCTCTACGTCCCGCCGGACTTCGCCCACGGCTTCCAGGTCGTCAGCGAGCAGGCGCTGTTCACCTATAAGTGCACCGATGTCTACAACAAGGCCGCCGAGGGCAGCGTCCGGTGGGACGACCCGGCCATCGCGATCGACTGGCCGGTGGCCGACCCGACGCTGTCGGACAAGGACCAGGTCGCCCCACTCCTCGCCGACGTCCCCCAGGATCGATTGCCTGAGTACAGGGGTTCCTGACGATCCAGCGCGTACCGAGCCGTCAGGTCCGCTTCGCGTCGTCGTAGGGTCATCCGCTCTCGCTTCGCTGGCGGTGACTGGCCGCCGCTGCGGCCATCGCCCCACACGGCGATATCGGTGCTCCGGGTCCAGCCATGTCTGATGCTACGGCAACGGGTAGAAAGGTTGTCCGGAGCAAGGTTGGCTGCCCGCCATCGCCTGCAGCGTAGCGAGCGGCGATGCCCGGCCATGAATGGCAG
>JAABUS010002918.1_pt1 | contig 29838 bp, 23 predicted proteins | sample 5560161 | NCBI WGS metagenome assembly JAABUS01 (sample SAMN10711885, study PRJNA513376) | rock metagenome | isolation source: Antarctica rocks | place: Antarctica: Victoria Land, Trio Nunatak nord | collected 2016-01-04
TGCTCAATGCCCTGACCGGCGCCGGTGTGCTGGCCGAGGACAAGCTGTTCGCCACCCTCGACCCGACGACCCGCCGGGTCACGTTGCCGACCGGTCGCGAGGTCCTCTTTACCGATACGGTCGGCTTTATCAACAATCTGCCGACGCTGCTGATCGCGGCCTTCCGGGCGACGCTGGAGGAGATCAACGAGGCCACGGTTCTCCTGCAGGTGGTGGATAGCACCCATCACAATGCCAGCGAGCAGGCGGCCACGGTCGCGTCGGTGCTCGAAGAGCTCGGCGCTGACGACAAACCGATGCTGACGGCGCTTAACAAGGTGGATGCCATACCGGGCTTCACCGGTCAGCACGACGCTTCCACCGTAGCAGCCCTCGTCGAGAAGATCCGGGTGGAGCGCGGGATGACGCTCGATGATGACGTCGTTCCGATCTCCGCCGAGAAGCGATGGGGGCTCCAGCGCCTGCTTGAACGCGTCGAGTGGACCCTCGACGCCGACGCCGATTTCGTTCCGGTGACACTCGCGGTGCCGTATGACCGCGGGGATCTGGTCGACCGGTTCCACCGCACCGGGCGAGTGGAGGCGACGCGGCATGACGAGGCAGGGACGACGGTCGATGGTCAGCTCCCCGCGGCTGAGCTTGGCCGCTTTGCTCCGTACATCGCCGTTCGTGGCGGAGGCGCCGATCGAGCCGTGCCCGTATCGGCTGGCGCGACCCACACCGCGGCCTGACGGTTGACCGATCAGCGCGGTGGCAGATCGGGAAGTGCAATCCGCCGCCCCGGAGGCGCCGCCGCATCCGGGCAACCGGCCGGATTGGCGTATAGGGATGCCGGTGTCGATATCGATGCCGCTACGGTCGCCTTCGGCCGGGTGCTGCCGCTGCTCCAAGCGACCATCTCCGGGGAGGCGAGGGCAGGCGCTCCGCCGATCGGTCATTTTGGTGGGGTTTACCGCCTGCCGGCCGGTCCCGATCGCATGCTGGTGGCAAGTGCGGACGGGATCGGTACCAAGCTTAAACTGGCTTTTGCGCTGGGAGGAACAGCCCATGCCCGGGTTGGTAGTGACCTTGTCAACCATTGTGTCAACGATATTCTGGCGCTTGGTGCGCGGCCGCTCTTTTTCCTCGACTATGTGGCAACCGGACGTCTTGACGCTGATGTCTTCGAGCAACTCGTGGGTGGCATGGCCGGTGCCTGCCAGGAGAATGACCTGGCGCTGATCGGCGGCGAGACCGCCGAGATGCCAGGCCTCTATGCCGCTGGCGAATACGATGCGGCCGGTTTTATCGTCGGCATGGTTGAGCCGGGCGCGGTGGTAGATGGCTCGCGGATCGAGCTCGGTGATGATCTGGTCGGTCTGCCAGCCGCCGGTCTGCACACCAACGGCTACAGCCTCGCCCGCCAGATCGTCGGTCTGGCTGACGATGGAGGCGACCGGGAACGTCTTGGGCAGCGCTTGCCAGGGGGCGATGGCCGCTCCATCGGCGAGGCGTTAATGCAGCCGCATCCCTCCTATCAGGCCGCGCTGCGACCCCTTCTCGACCGCCGAATCGTTCGAGGGATGGCCCATATCACCGGGGGGGGCCTCGTCGACAATTTGCCGCGCATGCTGCCGGACGGGTTGGTGGCCAAGCTCGATCCCGCGTCGTGGCCGGTGCCGCCGATCTTCTCGTTTCTGGTTGAGCGCGGTGGGGTGTCGCCGTCCGAGCGTTACCGAGCGTTCAACATGGGAATCGGCTATGTGATCGCGGTGGCGCCCGGCGACCTCGACGAGACGCTTCGGCTGCTGGCGGGAACGCCGGGCACCGGGAACGCGACGGTGATCGGTCAGGTTGTGGCTAACGACGGCATGGGGCACGCGGTCCGTGGGCTGACCGCGGGTCCCGGGGCGTCGTAGCCCGTGCTCCCGGTCCGCCGCCGTACCAGTTCCGCGACGAACCGGAGGGGAGAGACCGTGGCACTGATCGATCTCTCCTCGCGGACGATTCGCGCGAGGATCGTCTATTACGGCCCCGGCCTGGGTGGGAAAACGACCAACCTGCGGACGATTCACCGTCTACAGGGCGGCGCCGCGCCGTTCGTCTCGATCGCGGGCACGGGCGACCGGACCCTTTTCTTCGACTCGCTTCCAATCGACATCGACGATGTCCTGGGCTGGCGGCTCCGGTTTGATCTCTACACCGTCCCGGGGCAGGACGCGTACGAGCGGACGCGTCTGGCGGTCCTCAATGGCGCGGATGGGGTGGTCTTCGTCGCTGATGCCCGGGTCGAGCGACTGGAGGAGAACCGCCGGAGTCTCGACGAGCTGCGCCGGCAGCTGGCGAGACAGGGAAAGCCGATCGAGTCGTTCCCCCTGGTCCTGCAATACAACAAGATGGATCTTCCCGACGCTCTCGCCGCGCCGGAGATCGACCGGCTGCTCGAGGCGGGATCGGCACCGCGATTCGAGGCGGCGGCGGTCGCCGGCCGCGGCGTCGTCGAGACGCTGCGCGCGGCCTGCAAGCTGGTAACGGCGTCGTTGTAGGCCTCGTCGCCCCGCTCCCGCCGGTGTCGAAACGCTTCACGAGGCGCCGTCTCTCGTGCTGTCTGATCGGGCCCGATGATCGCACTCCATGGCGCTTCCCCGGCGAAACGCGCGATGCCCGCCAGTCGTTCTCAGATCAGCAGAGGGGTGAGGCGCACGTGCCGCGCCCCTGGCCGCGGGACGGCGGCCATGCGTGTCCTCGTCCACGACGGATGCGAGGAGGCGGCCATGCGAGCGACGTTGTTCGGGACGCGGTGGGTCAATCTGGTGTCGATCGCGGCGATCGTGATGGTCGCGTCGCTCCTCGCAGGAGCGACGCGAACCATGGCAGCGGACGGCGGGGCGATTGAGATTCACGGACGCATCTGCCCCGTAGCCTTTGCCGGCACCGATTACTACAACGAATGCCATGACGACCCGCTGGTGGATGTCACCTATACCGTCACGCTGCTCGGCACCGGCGTGGTCGCGGAGGCGACGACCGGCGGCACTGGCAACCTCGCCTTCGAGGGACTGGCCTTTGGGACGTATGCTATTGAGGAGAGCGTCCCGGGCGACTTTGCCCAGTACCGGGTGTACTGCTCGGACCAGTCGGGTATGACGGTCCCGTTGGTCGCGACCGATACCGGTGGTGTCCAGCTCGATGTCGCGGTGGCCGGCCAGGCGATTGTCTGCGACTGGTACATCGTGCCAGATAACGCTCGTGGTGACGCGGCCTCAGTCACGCTCCACAACGTGGTCTGTCCGGCAGGGTATCGCGGAGATGATTTCTTCAGCGACTGCTACGATACGCCGCTCCCCGGTGTGAGCTTTTCGATCACGGGGACCGACGCGGCGTCTGGAGTGACCGCTGTTTCCGGCAGTGATGGGTTCGTCGCGTTCGATGGAATCTCGACCGGCGGGCGCTATGTCATTGCTGAGGACATCCCAGGCGAGTTCAACCATTCAGTGGTCCACTGTTCCGCCGCCGGGCAGTCCTTTCCCGTCAGCGAGGCGACGGGCGCTAATAGCATTGCCCTCGACCTCACGGTCGCCGACGATCTGCGCTGCGACTGGTACAACCTGCCGGAGGACCTTCGCGGCGATGCCCCGGTGGCGCAGCCGATATCGACCCCGGTTCGCGCCGCACCCGTTGTGCGATTGCCGGACACCGGAGGGGGTATGGGGTCCGCCAATCATCGGGACGCCAGCAATGCCCTGGCGATCGGCGAGGCGCTGATCGCGACTGGCATCGGTATGGCGGCGTGGAGCGTCGGGTTGCGACGGCAGCAGCATCATGCCCGCCGCACGATGAGGAGCGCCACTATCCGCCAGAGGTCATAGGGGCCGGCGATCGTCATACCGTGTGGTCGCCGACGTCCGTTGCGGCCGGACATGGCAATGGTATGACTTCTCTCTTGGCGCGACCTCGCCGTGTGGTGACCCGCGGCCACCATGGGCCATGATGAAGATCGTCCGCGGAGCCCGGTTGGCCGGTCCCCTCCGGTCCCGGCGGCACGCTTCCCATAACGACCCGGTGCCCGACCTGGTTATCGCGGGTAACAGACCGACCGCATCGCGTCGGCGGTGGCATCGCGGGGGCACGCATCGTGGAGGGGTCATCTCTACCACGACATCGCGTGAGACGATAGGCTGAGCCAGCGATTGTGCCCGACGCGCTCGTCAGTCGCCGCGACACACCGGGCAGATTCCGCCGTTCATCCCCCCTGGATCGCCTGACCATCACACCCGAACCACACGGCATAACCTATGCAATACAATGGCGAATGAAGGAGTTCGCTATGGCGGTGCGCGTCGATCGAGAACCTGTCGGACACTTGCCCACGCAACCACGGATCACCAACCCGCGGCTACGTCCGCCGAGGGTCGCACGGACGGCCCTGACCAGTCGCCGGCGTCAGGTCGTGACCTCGTTGCCGCGATGGTTCTATCGTGGCTATCAGGATGCCAACGCCGGCGATCTCGCGTCGGCGATTGCGTTCAACGCGCTCATCGCCCTCGTACCGATCAGCCTGCTGCTCTTCTCGCTTGCCGGTCTCTTCCTGCGGGATGACAAGGTGCTGGTCGAGGCAGTCCATGCCAGCGTCTGGGCCTTTACCCCTCAGCGGACGCACCAGGCGATCGTGGCCATCCTGGAAGCCCGCCGTAACACCGGCTGGTACGGCGGTATCAGCTTGCTCGGATTCGCCTGGGTCGGGACCAACTTCATCAGCTGCCTGGCCCGGTCCGTCAATCGGGTCTATGGCGTTCGGAACCGGCGATTCGTCCACCAGCGCCTGCGTGACTTCGTCGTGATTACCATCTTTGCGGTCCTCTTCCTCGCCGCGGCGGTGGCATCGACTGTCCCCACGCTTTTTGTCAATCACCGTTCGAATGCCTTCTTCGAGCGCTGGCGAATTGCTTCAACGGAGTACCAGATCATCTCCTATGGGGTGTCCTTATTGGCTGCCGCGGCCCTGTTCCTGGTGCTCTACCGGGTGGTCCCGAACGCCGGGCAGCGGCTCCGCAATGTCTGGCCTGGCACGCTCACGGCGGCCGTCCTGTTTGTGGTGCTCGTGCAGATGTTTCCCCTCTACTTCCGGGTCTTCGGGACGATCGATCGCTACGATAAGGCGTTCGGCTTCGTCTCGCTCCTGGTCGCGTGGTTCTATTTTCTCTCGCACGTCCTCCTCTTCGGTGCCTACGTCAACGCCACGTACCTCCGACATTGCCGGCAGGGAACGATCATCAACGGCCATTTCCTACCCGGTTGCGACCGGCCAGAAACTCCCCCGGCCTCGTCCTGGCGGCGGAAGCTACCGAAGCGGCTCCGGGATTTTGCCAGCTGATACCGATCGAGCCCCTTCCCAACTTCGGGGAAGGGGCTCGATCGCCTCCCGGCGATTGGCCGGTGGATCGCTCAGCCGTTGCTAGGCGTGGGGACTCTGGTAAAGCGCTACGACGCGGCGTCGAAGGACTCCGTGAGGCGGTCGGCAGCTTCCTGCACCGCTTCCTTCGCCTTGTCGACGACCATCGTCAGGCCGAAGAACTCGTGGGTGACGCCCTCGTAGAGGGTATAGGTCACGTCCACGCCCGCGGCCTCGAGGGCATCGGCGTAGAGGCGGCCCTGGCTCCGCAGGGGGTCAATCTGCGCGGCGATCACCGTCGCCGGTGGCGTGCCACTCAGATCCGCCGCGGCGAGCGGCGAGCCGTAGGGATTCGTCAGCGCCGATGGATCCGCCGCGTAGTACGAGCCAAACCAATCGAGCAAATCCGCGTTGAGCGGCTTCGCCTGACCGTATTGAACGACCGACTCAAGCGCCTCGCCCTCCGGGGCAAGCGTCACCAGCGGGTAGACGAGTAGCTGATGAACCGGCAACGGAGCGCCCTCATCGCGCGCCCGGAGGCAGACCACGGTGGCGAGGTTGCCGCCAGCGCTCTCGCCGCCGACCGCCACGACCCCGGCCTTCCCCCCAAACTCGGCGGTGTTGGCAATGACGTACTGGGTAGCCGCGTAGGCGTCGTCCACCGCGGCAGGGAATGGATTCTCCGGTGCCTGCCGGTACGCGACCGAGACGACGACACAACTCGCCGCGTTCGCTAGGGCGCGGCAGGAGGCGTCATAGGTGTCGAGGTTCGCGATCACAAAACCGCCGCCGTGAAAGTAGACCAGAACCGGGAACGGCCCGTCGCCCGTCGGCGTGTAGACACGCGCCACGATCCCATCGACCGGACCGGGGATGACGGTATGGGAGACGTTGGCGACCGGCTCGATCGCCGGCTTGCCTTCCTCGCTCAACACCGCCTGGTACGCATTCGCGAACGATGGCAGCTGGCGCGCCTGGAACGGATTAAGCTCCGGGATGGGTGGATTGTCGAATGACGCGAGCGCGGTGATGATCTTCTGCATCTGCGGGTCGATCCCCGCCATCTCCGTCTCCGGGGTTCCCTCAGCGTCCGGTGTCGCGTCCTGGGCCAGAACGCCGCGAGCCCCGGAGAGTCCGACGCCGCCCATCGCCAGGGCGACTGCTCCACCACCCGCCACCCTGGTGGCATCGGTCAGGAGGCCGCGCCTCGAGGAGCGCCCCCAGCCGCTCAGCATCGATGTCGGTCGGTGATTCAGCGCGTCAGACATGTGTCCCCATTTCTCTGCGCGGCCCCGCTGGCCCTGATACGTTGCGGGGACGATCCGCTGTCGGCCGTCCCCGTCGGTAGGCTTGGTGCAGCTTCTGTGCCGTGCTGAGTGGCGTCGTCAGAGAAAAGGTGATATCCGCGTAGCGTCGATTACTTCCGTTCGTCAACGGCAGGATCCCTTTCCCGCCGCCTGCCGAGCCCGTCCCCGGGACACTCCGCGGCACGCCGGTTCACCGAGGCGGGAGCTGGGCGGCAATCCATGCGACAGCCTGGCTCCACGCTGCCTCTCGGGAGGATCGACGTCCCGGCTATGGGCCGACGATGACATGCTCGGCGGCAAAGAACGAGGTGGTCTGGCCGGTGTCCTGAAAGGCCGGAGCGTCCTCAAGAGCCGCCGTGAACTCCGCTCCCGTCAGGGCGGTGCGATAGGCCGCCTCGTCGTCGAAGGTCAGGATGGCGACGCCATCAAAAGGCGCCTCACCATCCTGCGATCCGGCCGCCGGGTAGCAGCGGTAGGAGCGGACGCCGGGCACGCGTGCCGTCAGCGGTGTGTGATCCTCGATCCAGTAGCGTGCAAATGCTTCTTGACTCATCCCGGGATGGCGTTTCACCAGAAAAACGACGTTGAACATTGATGGACCTTCCTCTCAATCCGTGTTCACGAGCCGCACCCGCGGCGGGCGATGCCGTCGTGCTCGTCACCCCCGGCATCCGGTGCGTCGGCGCCGCGCAGCCAGCCGGGTCGCGCATAGGACGGATCGGGATAACGGTAGAACCCTTCGCCGATCTTCTCGCCGAGCTTCCCCTGATCGATCAACTGGTGGAGGCGAGTCGACGGCTGCTCGGTCGGGTCTGTCGAGACCGCCGCGTAGGAGGCTTCGATATCCGCCACCACGTCGAGACCGACCCCGTCCATGATGCCGAACGGGCCGGTCGATGTGCCGAAGAAGAGCATCCAGAGCCGGTCGACATCCTCCGGGTCAGCGTGCCCCTCGTCGACCACCCGCAGCGCTTCCCGCTTCACCGCCCGCCAGACGCGGTTGATGATGAAGCCCTTGCTTTCGCCGCGTACCTCGGCGGTAACGAGCCCCAGGGAGCGGCCAAACGCGACACCGGCGGCGAGCGTCCCGGCGGAGCTCTGACCGCAACCCATCACCTCAAGCATCGGTCGTCGCCAGACTGGCGAGAAGAAGTGGAGGTTGAGGAGACGCGACGGATCGGCGACCGCGGGAATCAATTCCGACGATGGGAGGGACGAGGAATTGGTCGCCAGGATCGCCCCTGGCGCCAGTGGATCGATCTGCGCGAAGACCGTCCGCTTGGTGGTCATCTCCTCGCGTACCGCCTCGATCACCAGGTCGGCCTGCTCGACCGCCTCCGCCATCGACCGCGAGACGGTGATTCGTCGAACGATCTGCTCGACATCGTCGGGGAGGGGGATCCCGAGCAGGCTCTCGGCGCGCGCGCCGGGCAACTCGGCACGCAGCCGCTCGATCCCGCGCGCGGCCGCCGCTGGATCGGCGTCGAAGAGCTGAACATCCCGGCCACTTGCCGCGGTGAGCGCCGCGATCTGCCATCCCATCGTTCCGGCGCCGATCACCGCCACCCGCTCGATCGTTCGTGGTTGCTCCGCCCCGGCCATCATGCCTCCCCGCGTTCGTGCCGTCGCCCGCTCAACTCGCGATCGTGATCCCTGTTCCCGTCGGTAGTCTGCCATGGTTTCTGATGCCGGGCGCGGTCGCCATGCCATCGAGAATGCGGCCCCCCTGCGCTATGATCGGCGGCGCTCGGCGTGGCGCCGTGGCGAAGACTCGGGCGGAGGGAGGCAACCATGCCGGCGGAGCTGCTGCTCGGTGTCGATATTGGCACCTACAGCTCGAAAGGGGTGCTCTGCACCGCTGATGGCGAGATCCTGGCCAGCCAGACGATCGAGCATGGGTTGAGCCTGCCGAGACCTGGCTGGGCCGAGCACGATGCGGATGCCGTCTGGTGGGGTGAGTGTGTCGCGCTCTGCCGGGTACTTCTGGGCGGCACGTATCGCGGTGTCGATGTCGCCGGGGTGGCTGTCAGCGCGATCGGCGCTTGCATGCTGCCGGTCGACCGCGCCGGTCGACCGCTGCGACCGGGTGTGCTGTATGGCATCGATACGCGGGCGTCGGCCGAGATCGCCTGGCTCAATGAGCGCTTCGGTGAAGCGGAGCTGTTCGACCTGGGCGGCATGGCGCTGACGTCGCAGGCGATCGGCCCGAAGATCCTCTGGCTGCGCCGTCACGAGCCGGAGGTCTGGGAGAAGACCGACAAGCTCCTGTCGGCCAGCTCCTATCTCGTCCTGCGCCTAACTGGTGAGGCGGTCATGGATCGCCACACCGCCTCGTACTACAACCCGCTCGTCGACATCCGCACCCTTGAGTGGGATACGCGCTTCACCGAGCCGATCGTCGAACCCGAGAAACTGCCGCGACTCCTCTGGTCGTCGGAGATCGCGGGTCAGGTCTCGGCCGCGGCCGCGGCCGAGACGGGGCTGGCGGCCGGGACGCCGGTCACCGCTGGAACGATCGACGCCGCGGCCGAGGCGATCAGCGTCGGGGTGGCTCGCCCCGGGGACATGATGGTGATGTATGGGACCACCATGTTCTTCATCCATGTCACCGACCGCCCGGTGCCCGACCCGCGAATGTGGGCCACGGGTTTCTGCATGCCCGGTCTCTACGATATCGCCGGCGGCATGTCGACCTCCGGCGGGCTGACCCGCTGGTTCCGGGACCAGCTGGGAGCATCGGAGGTCGCCGCTGAGCGGCAAGGGGGATCAAATGCCTACGCCGCGCTGGCGGCATCGGCCGCGGAGATTCCGGCGGGGTCGATGGGGTTGATCTGTCTGCCCTACTTTGCGGGGGAGCGAACGCCGATCAACGACCCCGACGCGCGGGGGGTCTACGCCGGGCTGACCCTTTCTCACACACGCGCCCATCTCTACCGGGCGAGTCTGGAGGGGACCGCCTACGGCGTCCGTCACAATCTGGAGACAATGACGGAGATGGGCGCGCCGCCACGCCGCCTGATCGCGGTCGGCGGTGGCGCCAAAAACCGGCTCTGGTTGCAAATCGTCTCCGATGTCACCGGCCTGCCGCAGATGATTCCCGAGCGGACGATCGGCGCTTCGTATGGCGACGCCTTTCTCGCCGGGCTCGCTACCGGTCAGATCGCGGGCATCGGGGCGCTGGAGCGCGACTGGGTGCGCGCGGCCGAGACGTTGCAGCCTCGGAAGGACGAGCATGGCCGGTACGACGACTATTACCGGGTCTACCGGCATCTCTACCCCGCGATCCGGGACGATCTCCACGCCCTGGCCCGGCTCGGCGACGGCGGGTGACCGGTGAGGACATGACGGGCGCAACGGGACCGTTCGGGTGGGTTGACGCCGATCGGTGGGGCGCCTGCCGCGGTCCGGGTTTTCGACTGCGCGAGGATTTTGCGGTTGATCTCGCCTCGATCGTCGCCGAGGTCCGAGCCGCCGGGGCAGTGATCACGTCAAGCGGCGGTCTGCGTCCACTCGATGCCGAGGTCTCGCCCGGACGGAGCCCGGTCAGCCTGCATTACCTCGGGCGGGCAATCGACCTTTGTATCTGGAGCGGCATGCAGCGCGGTGATGATCGCTACGTCGTGATCCCAGACCCGACCATGGCGGGAGACCGCCCGTTCTGGCGGGTCTTCTGTGTGCTTTCCGGTGGAATGGGGTCATCTCGGGCGATCGAGGCGCGGCTCTGGCGACCCGGTGATGACTGTCTCACGGTGGCCCGGACCGCGATCCTCTTCGACCTGACAGAGCGCTTTGAAGCTGGCGGCTGGTCGCGCGTTCCAGCCCGCCCCGGTTGGCAGGAGCACTACCTCAGCGTCGAATGGTGGCATCTGGAGCGGCGAAACGGGCTGGAGGCGGGTCAGTCGACCTTCGCCGGGGAGCTGTGCGCGCTCTATCCGGCGGCGGCGATCGCCGCCTCACCACTCGCCGCGCTCGGGGACCGCGTCTGGAATGGTCGCTGGTTCGCCAATCCGTGAGACGGCGCATCCGAACCCGGACAACCGGCTCAGGTGCGCGGCTCAAGGTCGGACGTTACTGCTGAGCTGAGCGGGATCTGAATGGTGAACATCGCGCCTCGACCCGGTGGGGACACGACCGAGACGCTGCCACCATGCGCCTGGGCGATCTCCCGGACGATAAAGAGTCCCAGGCCGAGACCCTCGGGGCGCGTATGCTGCCCCTCGGTGATCCGAAAGAATCGGGAGAAGACGTGCGGTAGGTCCGCGGGAGAAATGCCGGGGCCAGCGTCCTCGACCTCGATCGTGGCAAGCTGGGCGGCGGGATCGCAACGGAGACGAACGATGATCCGCTCGCCACCCGGGGCGTAGACGATGGCATTGGTCAGCAGGTTTACGACGGCCTGCTCAAGACGCCGCCCGTCGCCAATGACGTTCACGCTCTCCGGATCGGCATCGATCTCGATCGGCGATCCGTCCCCGACCAGGACGGCGACGTCGACTGCCTGCTCAATCACCGCGCGCAGCTCGACTGGTTCGCGCCGGAACGCCATGGTCTCTGATCGGAGCCGCACGACATCGACGAGATCGTCGACGTGACTGGAGAGCCGACGCGCCTGTGCGACGGCACGATCGACATACCCGGTCACGACGGTCTGATCGAAGGGCTTTCGTTGCCGCTGAAGGAGTTGGAGCGCGCCGATCAACGCGGTGAGCGGGGTGCGGAGCTCGTGACTCACCATCGCGAGAAATTGGTCTTGCAGGCGGCGCAGGCTTCGCTCGGTGATATCCCGGACGACCACCATGCCCGACGCCCTGTCTCCGTCCGCCCTGACCGGTTGGCCATTCGCTTCGAACCAGCGCCAGGTGCCGGTGGCGTCGGCCTGACTGAACTGCATATTGAACGTTTCCACCCGACGCGCTCGGGTGAACGGCCGGTCGGCGTCGGCTAACGCTACGCCGTTATCGTCCTCCGCGCCGATGTCTCCTCGTTCGCCGAACAACAGATCGTAGGCGTTGTTCGTCAGCAGCGGCTTCCCGGCCGGATCGACCACGAGCACCGCATCCGACATGCTGCCGAGGATTGCCCGAAGCTTGGCCCTCTCGCGCTCGGTGTTCTGGCGCTCCACTTCCCGCTGAGTCGCCAGATCTTGAAGCTCGCTCGTTCGCGCCTGGAGGTCGTCGTTCGTCGTGTTGAGCTCCTCGACGGTCGCCTGAAGCTCCTCATTGAGCGTCTCCAGCTCCTCGTTGGTCGCTTGAAGCTCTTCGTTCAGCGTCTCGTCCTCTTCGGTCGCGGCCTGGACCTCCTCGTTGCCGATCAGAAATTCCTCGTTGGCGCTGCGGAGCTCGTCGTTGGTGAAGCTCAGATCCTGGTTCGCATCGACCAACGCCCGGTTCGTATCCTGCAGCCGCAGCATCTGTTCCTGAGCGTGGCCGAGCTCATGGTCACGACCCTTCGCCTCTTGCTCGACATCAGCCCGGCGCTGTTCCGCCTCCGTCACATCGCTGATCAGCACCACCACCGAGCTGACCGCGGCGCTGCCAGGTCGCTCGCTGTAACACGTTATCGAGAGGTGGCGCGCCTCGCCCATCACCGTCTCGGTCGTGGCGACCGGATAGATGCCGGACGGTGTTTCCCCGCGAAAGGCGGCGTCGATGGCGGCTCGCAGCGAGGTCAGCGACGCATTCTGCACCTTATGGACGAGGTCTTCGCCGATCGCCGCGGAGTGGATCCCGAGGAGGGTTCGGGCTGCATTGTTGATGCTCTGAATGTCGTACTGACGGTCGACGACAACCACGCCCACCGGGAGCCGCAGCAGGATATCGGCCGCCCGTTCCGCGGGGAGACGCGGCGTCAGAGCCCGCGGCAGACGCGACGCGTCGGCCTGGAGACCGCTGATGACCGGCTGACGGATCGGGAGCGCGGTTGGACCGACTCGCGCCGCCGGGATCAGCACCCGGTCGCCGTACCGCCGGTAAATTCGCAACCGCGGTTGGTCGAGCGCGAAGTAATCCGGGAGCGGTGTGGTCGTCTCCGATTTGCCGAGGACGAGATACCCCTGGTCTCGAACAGAGAAGGCAAAAAGCTGCAGCGCACGTTTTTGAAGTTCAGGGGTGAAGTAGATCAGGACGTTGCGACACAGCGCGAGGTCGATTCGAGGAAAGGGGGACCGTTGGCCGAGATCGTGTTGCCCGAAGACCACGAGCGACCGGATGCTCTTCTTGACCTCAAAGGCGCCACTCGTTTCTTCGACGAAATGGCGCTCGATCGTCTCGGATGGAAGGTTCGCCACGGCCGCGGCGGGATACAGACCGCGGCGGGCAAAACCGACCGCTCCGGCGTCGACATCGGTGGCGAAGATACGGACGTCGATCGGCTGGTCGCGGTCGTCGAGCAGTTCCGAGACCATCATCGCTAGCGAATACGCTTCCTCGCCGGTCGCGCAGCCGGCCGACCAGATGCGCAGCTCGTCGCCCTTCTTGACCGCCGCGAGGAGCTCAGGAAGCACCACCTGGCGCAGGTGATCGAACAGCTCGGTATCCCGGAAGAAATCAGTCACCTTGATCAGAAACGTGTTGACCAGCCGCTGATATTCATCGGGATTCTTCCTGAGGTATCGGCTATACGCTGCCAGACCATCGCTGCGCGTGGCGACGACACGGTGCTGAAGGCGCCGCTGGATCGTCGCGGCCTTGTAGCTGGAGAAATCGATGCCGCTTTGGCGGCGGATCTGTTCCAGCAGCGTCTGCAGCAGTGCTTCGTCCGCACCTGGCTGGACGGGCACCTCGGTCAGGAGCCGCTGGAGGAGCGGACCAATCTCGTGCAACTCCGCCACGACATCGACCGTCGTGGGCGCCAGCGCTAGCGGCATCGCCGGGAAGCTCGCGGTCGTCGGTTCCTGGATCACCACGGCGCCGCCATACTCTTTAACCCAGCGGGCACCCGCTGCGCCGTCCGCGCCCATCCCGGTCAGAATGACCGCGACCAGCCCCTCGCCGTAGATCTCAGCGGCACTGCCGAAGAGCAGGTCGATCGACGGCTTTGGCCGCCCGGCGCTGTCGGTGATCAGCCGGACCTCCGACTGCGTGACCTCGACATGCCGGTTCGCCGGGACGACCAGCACCACGCCCGGCTCAAGCGGCTGCGGCTGATGCTCGGCGAGCACCCGGACCGGAAGAGGACTATGCTTGCTGAGAATTTGCTGGAGGTAGCTCGGCCGGTCGGGTGAGAGATGTTGTGCGATCAAGATCGGCGCCGGCAAATCGGCCGGAAGCTGTTTGACAAGAGTCGAGAGCGCGTCGATGCCGCCGGCCGACGAGCCGATCACCACCAGACGTTTAAGCGGTTCCTCAGCGTGCATGGAGGAAACTCCGTCGCCGGACAGAAGGGTCATGCTGCCGTTGCCCATGGCGTGAATCATGCACGACCAGGCGGCGAGGACAATTCAACTAGCCAATCGTAGCGACAGTGTAGCCGGTTCTCGGTTCGTATCCTATATCGCACGACGATGCCGCGGCCGCAACGGATAACGGTGGTAGCGTAGGGCTCAATGCCATACACTCTTCCTCTCAGACAGGTTGTCGTCGTCGGTGCCTCAGCCGGGGGCGTCGAGGCCCTGATGGGCTTCGTCTCGGCGCTTCCCGCGTCGTTACCCGTGGCGGTCTTCGTGGTGATGCACACGCCCTCCAGCGCGCCGGGTCTGCTGCCGCGAATCCTGGCGCGCCATGCCACCATGCCCGTCGCGTCGGCGGAAGATGGCGAACCGGTCGTCCCGGGTCGCATCCTGGTCGCCCCGCCCGATTTCCATCTGTTGCTCGAGCCGTCGGGGGTGCGGCTGAGCAGAGGTCCGCGGGAGAATCGCCAGCGCCCCGCGGTCGACCCGCTCTTCCGGAGCGCTGCTCTGGCCTTTGGACCCGCCGTGATCGGCGTCGTCCTGTCAGGTACCCTCGACGACGGTACGGGCGGACTCCTGGCGGTCAAAGCCCACGGCGGGCTCGCGGTCGTCCAGGAGCCCAGTGAGGCGCTCTTTGCGGGCATGCCGGTCAACGCCCTGGCAACTGGTGTTGTCGATCACCGGCTTCGGGTCGCGGAGATTGGCCGGTTGATTGCCGAACGGGCGTTGGTAGCGAGCGAAGGCTCGCTAATCCTGGAGGCGCCGGCGCTGCCAGGACCAGCAAAGCAGGACGAGGAGTTGGACATGGCGATCACCAAAAAATGATCCGTCGGCCCTTCATCACGCGGAGCGTCCCGGTCATTCCTCCGGCTTCTCCTGCCCCGAATGCGGCGGCGTGCTGTTTGAGCAACCTGATGAGCGTCAGCTCCGTTTTCGCTGCCGGATCGGTCACGGCTTCACGAGGGACGGCCTTGAGTCGGAGCATCCGGGGGCCGTGGAATTGGCGCTTGGCATCGCGATGCGTGCGCTTGAAGAGCAGGCGGACTTTGCCGAGCGACTGAGCGTGCGTGCGCTGCAGGCCGGGCAGACCGCCGCGAGGAGCCGCTTCACCACCCGTGCGGCTGAGGCGCGAGCGCATGCTGAGACGATCCGGCAGCTCCTTGTCCAGTTGCCCTCGCCGGTATCGGCCTTCTCCGCCGATGTGCCGACTACCTCGGGGGACAGCGGAGCGACGCCCCTGGGAGACCCGGCCATCATTTCCCACCATCGTGGCGCCGCCGGTTCGCCCTCGGGGACCTGAGCCCGACCCGTTGCCGCTGAATCGCACCGATGCGAATGTCCGAGCGACCACGGATCGCCCTGTGCGGTGATTGGGACATTCCGCGCCGGTCCTGCGGAGGCACCTTTATTGCGACGCGGAGGCGAGGGCGGCAGTCCTGCTGACGATCATCTCTTTGCCGCCCGATCGTTTCTGCTAATTCGCACTGCCGGCGCGATCCCCTCGGGTCGCCCGGTACGCATCGAGCGTGATGATTGTGAGCATGCCCACCTCGTCGCTGGTGCTCGCTGGCGCCAACAGCGATACCGTATCCGAGGACCCGTTGGCGAACGCCGCGACTGGCGATTCGGTTGCGAGGCCAGACGGGGACGGCGCGCGCGCGGGGCGGATCGAGCTGCTCGACAACCTCCGGGCGGCGATGGCGGAGATTTCTTCCCTCCCGGACAGCAGAGAACAGGTCGATGCTGCGCGCGAGCGGGCCCTGCTGAGATTGCAGGCGGTCGACCACGGGCACCGCACGTTCTGTCGCGCCGCCGCGCACGATCTGCGGAATCCGCTCTCGGCGATCCGGGGCCAGAGTCAGCTGCTGGCACGACGAATCAGACGGGATGCTGCCGCTGGCGCTGTCCCCGATATCGACCGCCTCACCACCGGCCTGGCCGCCATCGACGACGCCGTGGGCCGCCTCAATCTCCTGATCGGCGCTCTGCTCGAACAAACACCGGAGGTGGATGACGGGTATGGGGCGGAGGCAGCTGGTGCACCAGCGGGGCCAGATCGCCTGAAGGCACGAAAGGACCGGTAATGACCGTGCGGTGCGCGTCTAACCCGTAGCCGCGACGCTCTCCGCGCCGTTCGTGCTGTCCGTCCGCTGCCATGCGGCGTTGACCGTCTGAACGAGGTCGTCAATGTTGAATGGCTTCAGCACGAGGTGGGCGCCAAGGTCGCGGAGCAGCGCCTCCCCTTCCCGGACTCTCTCAATCGCGCCCGTGCAGACAACGACCGGGAGAACCGCGGTGGTGCCATCCCGCTTCATGGCCTGAAGCAAATCCCAGCCGGACCCCTCGCCGTCTTCCAGCATATGATTGACGATGACCAGATCTGGATCGACCTGCTTGACCGTATCGAGGTCGAGGGGCGATCGCGCCAGCGTCACGCGATACCCTTCCTCTTCCAGGATGTCGCGGAAGAGATCGAGGATGCCCGGCGAGTCGTCACTGGCCAGGATATGCCGTTGCCTGTCGAGTAACTGCATCGAACGCTCCATCGGCTAGGCGACCGACGAGAAAGCACACCCACCCCCGGCAAGACGGCCCCAACCGGTCTCACCGGTGACGTGCACGGGTCACGATGACCTCACTCTACAGGATAGCCGGCGTGGTGATGCGGGTCCTAGGACTAATGGACCGCCGAGTTCAGTTGGCCAAGCGACACAATGGCGTCGCGAGAATGGCCGGCGGCCCGCAATGGCTCGACGATATCGCGCTTGAGGTCCGGGACATAGCAGACGACCAGGCTGGCGGGCGCGTCCCCCAACGGGGTCACCACCACATCCGTGAGCGCGGCCGGGATCATGCACGATTCAGCTGCCTGGAGCGGTTCGATGCCACCCGGGTAGGACACCTCCACCGGGCCGCCGACGTTGGAGAGCGTGATAAAGCGCGAAGGATGCGTCGGCTCGTGATGCGGCTCGTGGAGCGTCCACCGTTCCAGCGCAAAATACGGCCCGGCACATCCGACGATGTAGGTGTTGCCGGCGTTTCCATCGCGGCGAGGCAACCCCGCGTTTGGTCTTGGCAGCGTGTGCGTTCGTAGCTCGGTGAGGGTCGCGCTGATGTTCGCGTCCCACTCCGCCTCGGAGAGACGGTTGCCATAGAGATCGGTCGGCATCACCGATTGGCCAAGGTCAGAGGTTTGCTGAGCCTCGAAGATCACCGTGTCGGGTCCGAAGGCATGCAGGATACCCCCCGGTACATAGATCGTATCGCCGGGTTGGATCGGGTGGCGCGGCATCACCGCGTCGTAGTCCTCGGCCCGGAAAGCGGCGCGCAGGTCGTCCTGAGTAAACCCAGGCTTTATTCCCGCGAGAATAGAAGCTCCCGGGGCACACCAGAGGATGTGCCAGGCTTCGGTCTTGCCGTGCGGCTCACCGTGGAGCCGCCTGGCGGTCTCGTCGTCGGCATGCAGGTGGACTGGGAGCGCGTGTGACGCGTCCAAAAACTTTTCCAGGATCGGGAAATGCGGTCCTGTCCAACCTGTTCCGACCAACTCGTCGGGAAACTCCTGGACGACCTCGTGGAAGGGCCGGCCGGCGAGCTCTCCGTTCGTGATCGTCGCCGGCGCGTCGCGGTGATCGCTGATCTCCCAGGTCTCCGAGACACGGCCGTCCGGAACGTCGGTCTTGTGGAGGCGCTCGGGGATCAGGCGCTCACCGAACGCATAGGCGCGAACGTGATAGGTGACCTTGATTGGATACCACTGCATAGGGGAGCTCCATCACGTCCAGTGCCCGTCGATCCCGGTATCGTATCAGGTTGCTCGGTCGACATCGGACCGTCGCCGATCGCTCGACGGCTCGCTTCGGACGCGGCATACATCGTGCTGGCCGGGCGGGTGCGTGCGGTGCATCGGTACCGGCGCGATCGTCTCGCCGCCCCATCTCCTGGAGGAACCACGTGCCCAAGTCCCGGATGTTTCCGACCCACCATGATCTCCCGGTCAAGCAGCGAACCGACCTGGTCGATCTGCTCAATCAGCAGCTAGCCGACACGACCGACCTCTACAGCCAGCTCAAGCAGGCACATTGGAACGTGAAGGGGAAGGACTTTTACCAGCTCCACGAGCTCTTCGACGATCTCGCCGAGCAGATCTTGCCGTATGCGGATGAGATCGCGGAGCGGGCGACGGCTCTGGGTGGCCAGGTGACCGGCACGGTCCGCATGTCGGCCTCATCTTCGACCTTGCCGGAATACCCCACGGACATCACCGAGGGCATGGATCACGTCCAGGGGCTCGTCGATCGCTATGGCGCCTACGCCGCGTCGAGCCGTGCGGCGATCGCGCACGGCGAGCAGTGCGACGACCAGGACACAGCCGATCTCTTCACCGAGATCTCCCGTCTCGCCGACAAGCACCTCTGGTTTCTTGAGGCGCATCTTCAGAGTTAGTATTCACCTCCTTCACCTGCTGCCGCGCACGCGCCCGGTCAGTTGCCCGTTTCGACGAGCCCAGACCGGGGATCGTTGGCGTGCAGGAAAGAGCGCCAGCGTGCCGTACAATCGCCGCCCGCTGAGCAGGCTTTTGGATTAAGGGGGCAGACATGACGCGCCCGGTGGTACTCGGGGTCGACTCCAGCACGCAGTCGACTAAGGTCGTCGCGGTTGACATCGAGACTGGGGAACCCGTTGCCGAGGCTCGGGCACCGCATAGTGGGCGTGATATCCAGCATCCGGACGAATGGTGGAACGCCCTGGCGACCGCCGTGGCGGCGCTGTCGCTGCCGGACGCGGCGGTGGTCGGGCTTTCCGTGGGGGGACAGCAGCATGGCTGCATCGCGCTGGACGCCGCCGGTCAGGTCGTCAGGCCCGCGCCGCTCTGGAACAACGTCGCCTCCGCTTCCGATGCCGAACGGCTCAACCGCCTCGCCGATTTCGCCGCCGAGGTCGGGAGCCGGCTCGTGGCGTCGATCACGATTACGAAGCTGGCGCATCTCGCGCGGACCGCGCCAGACGATCTTGCCAGAACCGCCGCGGTTTGCCTGCCGCACGACTGGCTCAACCTCCGCCTGACCGGCAGCCTGGCGACCGATCGGGGCGAGGCGTCAGGGTCGGGATGGTGGTCTCCTCGTGACGGCAAAGACCGGCGAGACTTGCTGGCGCTCGCCGTCGGCGACGATGTCGCCCAGCGGCTGACGCTGCCGGCGGTGCGAGCTCCTGAGGAGCCCGCGGGCGTACTGTCACCGGACGCGGCGACCGCACTCGGTCTACCCGCCGGTATCCCGGTTGGACCGGGAACCGGCGACAACATGGCCGCCGCGCTCGGTGTCGGGGCCGGACCGGGCGAGTTGGTGATCAGTCTTGGCACGAGCGGCACGGCCTTCAGCGTAGCCGAGGGACCAACCGCTGACCCAACGGGCGAGGTCGCCGGTTTTGCCGACGCGACCGGCCACTTCCTGCCGCTCGCCTGCATGCTCAACTGTACGCGCGTCGTCGACGCCGTTGCTGGCATGCTCGGGGCCGAGCGCACCGAGGCGCTGGACCGCGCCGGGAGGGTCGATCCGGGCGCCGGCGGGTTGCTCCTGCTGCCGTATCTTGGCGGGGAGCGGACGCCGAACCTGCCCGCGGCCACCGGGACGGTGCTCGGATTAAGCGCGACCACCGCGACCGCCGAGACGCTATTGCGCGCCGCGATCGACGGCGTGGCCGCGGGTCTGGCCTACTGCGTTGAGGCGTTGAACCGGCTCGGTATCACGGCTCCCGTCGTCACGCTGACGGGAGGTGGCTCAGCCCATCCGACCTGGCAGCAGGCGATCGCCGATGCGACCGGACTGCCGACCACGGTCCGAGCAGGCGGAGAGCACGCCGCTCGTGGGGCCGCCCTGCAAGCCGCCGCCATCGTTCGGGGGGAGCGCGTCGCTGAGGTCGTCGCCCGATGGCGGCCCGAGGTCGTCGCCGAGGTCTCCCCGCGTCCCGGCATGCGGGACGCCTTCGCGCTGGACCGGCGGCGAGCGCTTATCGAGGCGAGCCGCCCGGTGGCGGGGCAATCAGAGGTGGCGAATCCGTGGGTGGCGGTGAGTTGACGAACGCTCCCAGGCGGTGGGCCGTCGCCGTGGCTCCGGCGTACGCATCCCGAAAGATGGCAAATAGCTCCTGATAGCGACGGTGCCTCACCGGATCGGGGTCGATCGGCGGACCGTAGCGAGACCAGGCGCGACCGGTGGCGACGGGATCGCCCGCGCCAGTGGCTGCCGCCGCCAGCACCGCGGCGCCCGCCGCCGCCTGGTCAGTGGTGGCGAGGAGACGGATCGGGCGACCAAAGAGATCGGCCGCCAGCTGCCGCCAGACGGCGCTCCGTGCGCCACCCCCCGCCATCACGATCTCCTCCGGCGCCGCCCCGAGCGTTTGAAGGACGGTGAAGGCGTCGTAGGCGGCCATCGTGACGCCTTCCATTGTGGCCCGGGTGATCTCAGCCCGACCGTGACGGGCGGTCAGCCCCAGAAAGGCGCCCCGCGTTCGCGGGTCCATGTGAGGCGACCGCTCCCCGACCAGGTAGGGGAGGAAGATCAGGCCCTCGGCGCCGATCGGCACGTTCGCGGCCAGATTGGCCAGTGTCGCATCCGCCTCATCCCCGATCAGGCCGAACAGATCGTCCCGGAGCCAGCGCATCGCCCGACCCGCGACCAGGGTGGCGCCCATCTGATACCAGCCGGGGTGCCCGGGCGCGGGTCCGAGGGCCGAGCAAAAGGTGTGACCGCGACCCGCGGGATCGACGTTGACCTCGGACGCCGGGACCATCACCTGAGCGCCGGTGCTGATCGAGAGGAGCATCGTCGACGGATCGACGATCCCTGCGCCAACCAGACCGCAGGGGGCATCTCCCGCTCCGGTCGCCACCGGCGTACCGGGGCGCAGTCGTAGCGCGGACGCGGCGGTCGGCTGGAGTGCCCCGGCCAGCGCGGTCGAAGGCAGCAACGGCGGCAAACGCTCGACCGGGATCTGCAGCGCTGCCAACACCTCCTCAGACCAGGATCGCGTCCGCACATCCAGGAGAAGTGTCCCCGAGCCCTCGCTCGGGTCCGTCGCAATCTCCCCGGTGAGGCGCCGGCGAAGCTCGTCCTTCGGACCGAGAATCGAACGCACCCGGGTCCACCGCGTCGCGTCTTCCCGCTGCAGCCAGCGGATGGTCGCCGCTTGAAACCCGGTCGCGACCGGACTGCCCGTGATCTCGACCAGCCGGCGAGCCCCGATGAGATCGGTGATCTCGGCAACGTCCCGTTCGCTGCGCTGGTCCTCCCAGATGATCGCCGGTCCCAACGGTTGATCGGTCGCATCGAGCAGGACGGTTCCATGCATCTGACCCGACAGTCCAATCCCGGCGACCTCGACCTCGTTCCCGGCGGTCGCCACGGCTGCTCGAACCGCGGTGACGGTCGCGTCCCACCAGTCGGCCGGGTCTTGCTCGGCATGTCCCGGCGCTGGCCGGTGGACCGGGTAGCCAGCGGCGCCCCTGCCCCGGATCGACCCTTCGGCGTCGATCAGCAGCGCCTTCACCGACGACGTTCCGAGATCGATCCCCAGGAAGACCTCGATCATGCTGGTGTCGCGGTGTGGACGATGGCACCGTCGGGGACGGGTGCAGGTGACCGAGGACGGAACCGGGTCATGGGTTGGGCATCCGGCGGGTGAGGGCCATCAGCAGCCCACCTCCGCGCCCGTGATCGCCAGCTTGTGACTGATCGGTCGCAGCGTCGGGTAGAGGTCCAGGAAGACATCGTGGTAGAGCCTGTCATAGAAAGCGACGTTGTCCTGTTCCGGGACGATCGTCGTCCGCTGGAACCGGAGCGATCCGACCGCGTCAGGGACATCGGCATAGACGCCCGCCGCAATCCCCCCGAGCAGCGCCGCGCCGAGCGCGGTTGATTCGGGGATATCATGGATCTCGATCGGTTGGTTGCGAACCGTCGTTCGCAGCGCCATCAGGAGGCGGTTGTGCGTCAGACCGCCGATCGCTTTGGCATCGACCGGACCGGCCAATCCCGCATAGCAGAGCAGCGGTTCCGCCACCACCCGAGCCTCCATCGCGAGTCCTTCGAGGAGCGCGCGGAAGAGCGCGCCGCGCGTCACATCGGTGCTTAGCCCCACAAAGGCGCCCCGGGAGCGCGCGTCGACATACGGCGGGTTGGCGAGGCGGAGGTGGGGGAGGAAGCAGACACCGAGACTTCCCGGTGGGACCCGTTCCGCTTCCGCGATCAGGGTCGCATATTCCTCGTGGCCGGCGAAGGCATCACGGAACCATTCGACGCAGGCGCCGAGGGTGTATTGTCCACCGAACACATAGTAGCGGCCGGGAACGACGTGGGCGCCCTGGGAGTACCCCTGCCGCCCCAGTTGGGGGTCGGCCAGGGGCTGCTCCAAAGGCAGCAGCAGCGTGTCGGTCGTCCCCAGGGACTCCAGCATCGTGCCGGCCTCGGTGACACCGGCCACCAGCGCCCCGCAGAGATGATCGTGTCCCCCGGCGGCGATCGTCGCGCCGGCGGGCATGCCCGTCACGGCGGCGGCGTCGGTCGAGACGCGACCGATGTCGGTTCCCTCGGCGGTGAGGGGTGCGAAGATCGAATCGCCGACGCCGGCGATTCGGAGCAGGTCGCCGTCCCAGCGCATGCGATGAAGGTCCAGCGCCATCGTCCGCGAGGCGAGCGAGTGGCCCGTGGCGGGCGCCGCGCCGAGGCGGAAGGCGATGTAATCCGACACATGAAGCCAGCGGACGGTCCGAGCCCAGGCTGCTGACTCATGCTCGCGCAGCCACATCATCTTTGGCAGCGAGAAGATCGGTTGGACCGAGAGACCGGTGCGGGCAAAAAGCTCGTCGGTACCGACAGCGCCGGCGAGGCGCTCGGCCTGGGGTTGGGTGCGGGCGTCGTACCAGGCGATCACGTCGGCGGTCGGCGCCCCTGCCGCGTCAAGCGGGACACCCGACTCGGCCATGCTGGCAATGCAGATCGAGACCACCCGGCGGGGATCATCCACGGCGCCGAGGGCCGCTCGCAGCACCGTCGCCGCCTGGTCCCAGAGTTCCTCGGCCCGGTAGTACGCCCATCCCGGTCGAGGGTGGTGGGTGACGGTCGCCAGCGTTGCTGAGGCGACCGCTCGCCCGTCACGCTCGTGAACGACCGCCTTGACGTTGGTCGTCCCGACATCAAGGCCGACCAGCAGGGGATCGTTCAAAAGAGCATGAGAGTTTCCGTCCTCCTCCCGACGAGGAGGGGTGTCGTTCCAGCTCATCCCTTAACGGCGCCGAGTGACAACCCGCGGACGATATACCGCTGGATCATCATCGCGGCCGCGAGCGGCACCGACGCGGTCAAGAGCAGCCGGGTGCCGATCGCCTGATAATCGACGCCTCGAGTCTGGTCGCCACCGGCGAGCAAGATCGGCATTGGCCGCGCATGGCTCTGAGTCAGTGAGAAGCCGAAGAGAAACTCATTCCAGCTGAAGGCCAGGCACAGAATCCAGCTGACCGCAAGACCCGGCAGGACCAATGGTAGCGCCATCTGGAGAAAGATCCGGAGCCGGGACGCCCCATCGACCTGGGCGGCTTCTTCAAGCTCGATCGGCACCTCCCGGAACATCTGCGTCAGGATGATCACCGGGAAAGGAAGATTGAAGGTGGCATTGAGCAGGATCAGTGCCCAGACCGTGTCGTAGAGGCCAAGCTTGTTCATGATCAGGTAGGTTGGCGTGACGAAGATGACTGGCGGCAGCACTCGCTGTGAGAGGAACCAGGTCGTGAGACTCCCGTTGCGTGGCCGGTTGAAGTGGAATCGGGCGATGCCATAGGCCGCGAGTGTGCCCAGAATCAGCGCGATGGTCGCCGCGCCGGAGGAGATGATGGCGCTATTGACCATCGACGACCGAATCTCGCGCACGCTCCAGAGCTGCGACCAAGGTTTCAGCGTCGGGGCAAAGGAGACAAAGGGAATCCACTTGCCATAGTTGTCGGAGGGATTCTTGATCGAGGCGATGAAGGCGAGATAGAAGGGGAAGATCGTCCAGATCAGGAGAACGGCAAGTGTGGCAATGATCAGCATCGCACTGAAGACGCGGCCCGCTCCCCGGCGGCGACGCACCGAGTGCGATTTCACCACCGGTCGCGGCGGTGCGACGAGTGCCGACGTCACCTTATCGGTCCGTGTGCTCATGGCCGGCCTCCTTCCTCTTCATAGACGTGGCGGATGCGTCCCCAAAGAAGAGAGACAAGAAGCATCACGATGAAAAGCAAGAGGAAGGCCTGGGCGGCGGCGCCGCCATAGTCGAATTTGATCCGCGCGGTCTTGAAGTTGTAGAGACTGAAATACTCGGTCGCACGTCCTCCGGGACCGCCGCCGGTCAATCCCTGAGCGATATCGAGCACCTTGAACGCATCGATGGAGCGCAGCAGAAAGATGAGCCAGAGAATCGGCGCCATCATCGGCAGGGTGACATAGCGAAGCACCTGCCAGCTGCTCGCGCCGTCGACCTGCGATGCCTCGATGACATCTTGCGGTAGGCCCTGAAGGGCGGCCAGCGCGATGATGAAAACGAAGGGTGTCCATTGCCAGACATCGACCAGAATCGTTGCGATTCGCGCCCAGCTCGGGTCGGACAGCCAGGGGGGCTGTCCGAGATGAACCCCGGCGAGCGCCGTGTTGACCGGCCCCCGCTCCTCGTGAAAGACGACTCGTCCCAGGTAGCCGAGGGCGATCGGGGTGGCGAAGAGCGGCAGCGTCATCACGGCGCGGAGGACACCCCGGCCACGCAGCTCCCGGTTCATCAGGAGAGCGATCAGAAAGCCGAGCAGTAGCTCAGTCAGGACGGCAACGGCGACGAAGAAAAAGGTGATGTTCAGCTGCGTGCCGATTGGGTCTTTAAAGATCGTGCGGGCGAGGTACACCATCGCTGCCGGAACTGCTGCCAGGGGGATGAGTCCGGCACCGCGTCGCAGATCGCCGCGTGAGACTTCCCGGTTGGCGAGAAGCCCAAAGAGCAGTGAGACCGTCAAGATGGCGACCGCGGCGATCGCCGCCCAGAGCAGCGCGGTGCCGAAGGCGCGGGCCGGTGAAGGGATATCGAACAGTCGCTGGTAGTTCTTCCACCCGACATACCCGCCAATCCGACCGCCGGCTCGGAAGGAATACCGGCTGGTGGTGAACGCGAAGAGGAGCGGAAAGACGGTCATCAGCAGAACCCAGAAGACCGCCGGTAGCATGAAGAGCCATTTGGCCCAATCGCGACCGAGCACCGGATCGGCGCGATCCCACCAGAGCAGCGAAATCCAGGGAATAACGGCGGCGATCGCGAAACAGACCCACGCCAAGCGAAGACCAGAACCGAGGGAGGTCGCGGCGTCGTCGACGTTCGAGAGGTGGGTCTGCACGAAAAGTGGCAGTGCCATAGCGACCAGTCCGCCCCCGGTCGTCGCCACGGCCCGAATGAATCGCTCGGATCGCGGAAAGACGATCGCCGAGAGGATGCCGATGAACCCGCCGAACCAGGTCAGCGTCGTGACCCAGCCATTCCCCGCGAAGGTCAGCTTTGTGTTGACCTGGCCAAGCGAGAGTGCGTCGCCACCTGACACGTCAACCGCGGCGAGCCGGTGAGCCAAAACCCCGCCCGCGACGAACAGCACCACCATGGTCAGCGCGGCCGACCAATGTCGCACCGGTGCCTTTGCGGCCGCTCGTGAATGGGTAGGGACGACGGTCGCTGCCGATCGTTGGGAGGGGATCGAGCCGGACGACTCAAGCCGCGCCATCGCTCCTCCTGAAACGGCCGGGAGCTCTGGTGGAACGACCCCCGGAATGCTTGATGACCTGGCCAACACGCTGAGCGTCCGCGCTCACGACTCGTGCGCGCGGACGCCAGAGCCGCTGCCCGTTACAGGCCGAGTGACTTCCGATAAACCTCCAGCTGGGCCTCGACGCCGAGCCGGTCATTGATGTCGCGGAAATCCTGCGCCATCGCCTTGAGCGCGTCGGCCGGCGATGTCCCCGATGTCAGCGTTTCCGAGAGCCGGACATCCATCTGCGTCCAGTAGTCGAAGGTGCCAGGGATGCGGAGGAACGGCAACTGGTTCGGGTTCTGGTAATTGTCGTAGTACGCCTTAACGTACTCTTCGGCGTCTTGCGCGACCCAGCCCTGTGCGGTGTAGTCGTCGATATTGCCCGTGCCGCCCTCGACGGCGGAGGGTGGCATCTGCGAGAGGCGCCCGGGATCGACCCCGTCCGTTCCGCGCGCCGCGTAGAAGCGCTGCTTCGGCTCGGTGGCCATCAGCGCCAGCCAGTAGTAGGCCAGCTCTGGCTCGTCTGTGGCCTTCATGATCACACCGGCCCACGAGCCGCCAGTCGTATTGCCGACGAGGTTCGGCGTTTCGGTCTTATGCTCGGTGCCGCTCTTCGGATCGACGTAGGCCATCGTGCCGGGGAGCTGCGCGGTGCCAACCTTGCCCTTGACGAAGGAGTTGCGCTCGACCGCGAGTGCGGCGACGTCGCCCCAGCTATAGGTGAAGACCGCATTCCCCTGGAGGAAGTAGTCCCATGCCTCACCGAGCGCCCAGCCGCCCATCGCTTCTGGACCGTACTTGACCAGCTCAAGATAGAGCTCCATCGCCCGGCGGTGACCCTCGCTCTCGACCAGCGGGTCCATGTTTTCAGTGTCGAACCAGTAGAGCTGCTTGTTCTCCGGACCGATGACGAAGGGGGCGGAGAGGGACATAAAGTGGAACATGCCCTGCCCGCCAACCTTCAGGTGCATGGAGATGCCATGGCCGGTCTCGGAGTTGCCGCCAAGTGGCTTCCCGGTGAAGTATTTGGCGATATCGCGCAGATCTTCCCAGGTCTTAGGAACCTCGAGCTCCTTGCCCGTGGCGTCCTTATACGCCTTCTGGTGACTGGGGTCCTGGAGGAGATCGCGCCGGTAGTAGAGTACCTGGCCATCGGCGTCATTTGGCACGACGTAATGTTTGCCGTCATAGACGCGCAGGGCGCGCACCGCCGGAAGCTCATCATCCGCGTTGACCTTCGGGAACTTGCCGCTGGTGTCGTTGTAGAGATCGTCGTACGGCATGATGAAGTCGCCGGCGACGAGCTCCCCGAGCCACCACATACCGATCATCGCCGCATCGAACCGGTTGCCGCCGCTTGCCGCGTCTTCGAGGAGCCGTGGGAAGGCATCACCGATCGGATCGGGCACGATCGTGACCTTGGCGCCCGTGGCCGCCTCGAACTCCGGGCGGACCTCGTCCCAGGGAATCCGCACCGAGTCATCGATGCACTGGACGGTAATCTCCTTGCCCTGCCATTCTGGCGCCCCGCTGCCGGGTTGGGCGACGATCGGTGGCGATTCAGCACCACCGGCGGCCGGCGTCGCATCCTGGGCGAGCACATCAGCGCCTCGTAGGGCCGTTCCCAGCGCGGTGAGCGATGCCCCCGCCGCGACAGCGCGCCGAATAAAGGTGCGGCGGTCGATTTCGCCGCGATACAGGTCAACCACGAGTTCGCGAATGCGCCGGTCCGACATCGATCCGACTCCTTCTCGCGGCGGTATCCGCCGCGTTTCCAGCCTCTTCGCTGGTCGTTGCTGGCGGCGTTGTTGCCGCCGAGCACAGCACTGGAGCGTTGCTCCCATGAGATGGTGGAGCGCGGTGGCCGGGTCGCCTCACGGTCGCCGCGCGGTCGTGCCGATCCCGCCGATCAGCGGCTGCTTCCGACGAGCACATCACCGTGGATGATCTCACGGAGCTGACGCGCTACCGCGGGCGGATCGTCGGCCTGCCAGACGTTGCGACCGTAGACGACCCCCTTCGCACCCGCCTCCATCGCGGTCTGCGTCGCCGCCAGGGTCGGCTCGGGTGTGCTGGTTTTCGCGCCGCCAAGGACCAGCACCGGCGCCGGGCAGCCATCGATGATCTGGGCCATCGTCGTCGCGTCGCCAGTGAACTCGGTCTTCACCGCATCGGCGCCCAGTTCGACCGCCATACGGCAGCCGAAGGCGAGCAGCTCGGCGTCCTTCGGATCGGTGATGCGCGATCCCCAGAGGGTCACTTCAACGATGAGCGGGAGACCGACGTGATGCGCGTCTTCGGCGGCGACGGCAATCGCCCGCGCATTGTCGGCGAACATCGATCCCTCGCGAACGCCCAGGATCAGGAACATGATGAAGGCGTCCGCGCCGAGTTCCGCGGCGTGCTTCGGCGAGCAGAGCACCCGGTATTGCTCCCCCTGCTCCAGCTTAGCGAGCCGGGGATCGTTGATGATCCAGTCCGCGCGCAAAATCGGAGCGGGCGCCCCGCGGAATGCGAAGAGATGATCGGTTTTCGCGAGAAGCCCCGGTGCGATCAGCACCGCGTCCGGCTCGCAGGCAATGATCCGCTCGACGGTCTCGACCGCATGCTCCGCACCGGGAGGCACCCCGATGGTAACGCCATGATCAATCGCGGTGATAAAGGATCGCCCGCTCTGGCGATTGAAAAGCCGTCCCAACCGGAGATTCGCGCCGCTCACCTGCTGTTCTCCCTACTGTCGTTCGCCACGCCACGCTGGCCGGGCTCGTCGCACCGGAACGTTTGTCCAGTACGTGGATGATTGCCCGACGCGTAAGCGTGCCGGATCATAGGTCCGGCTCGGGGAACCGTCAAGAGGCAGGCGACCGCCTCGATCGCCATGTCGTGTCGAACGGGCGGGCAAAGTTCGATGATGCCACTGGCATCATGGCGCCTCCATAATGGACGGGCGCAATGTCTGGCGGGTTGGCCACCGCCTGTACCCTGGAGGAGCGCACCTTGTCGTGCCGCGTGCGGTGCATGACGGTGGACACTGCGGATTCGGTGGTCAGCTGTGGCAGGATGACGCTTGAGAGGCGCCGCGGGCGATGACGCTGGTGAGTGTGTCCCTCGCGATGCGGAGAGAGCGACCGTGAGTGGCGAACGACCAGCTGTGGCAGCCGCCGTCGATCCGGTCGCGCCCGATCTCGGGTTGCGCCTCGATCGGGCGTCGCGTGTCCCGCTCTACGGCCAGATCGCGCGGCATATTCGGGATGGCATCAACCGCGGTCTCCTCCCGGCCGGCAGCCGGTTGCCGCCGGAGCGGCAGCTCGCCACTCGACTCGGTATCGATCGGACGACCGTGGTTGCGGCCTACCGCGAGCTTGCCACCGATGGTCTGATCGATGCCCGCGTCGGGCGCGGCACGACGGTGGCCGCGACGCCTCCCGACCGCCCCGATCTCCCTACCGCGGCACCTGGCATCGCCTGGGGCGAGCTGTTCGCCCACACGGCCCGGGATGATGACCCGGTGCTCGACCAACTGGCGGCGCTCGGTGGCCGCGCCGACGTTATCTCGTTCGCCGCGGGCATCCCGGCGCCCGAGCACTACCCCACGGCCGCGATTCGCGCCCTGCTCGACGAGGCACTCGGCACCGCCGGTGAAGGACTGCTCCAGTATTGTCCTCCTGAAGGGCTGGCGCCGCTGCGGGAGGTGATCGCGGCGCGGTTGACGAGCCGTGGCGCCAGCGTCGGCCCGGACCGTGTCCTCGTCTGCGCCGGGTCGCAGCAGGGGTTGTATCTGCTCGCCCGGTCTCTGATTGAGCCGGGTGATGCGGTCGCGGTAGAGTCACCGACCTACCACGGTGCGCTTCAAGTCTTCCGTGCCGTCGGCGCCCGGATCGTGCCGCTGCCGGCGGATCGCGAGGGAATCGATCCGGAGCGGGTCAGCGATCTGCTGGCGCGGCGCTCGGTCAAGCTC
>JAABUS010002919.1_pt1 | contig 29818 bp, 29 predicted proteins | sample 5560161 | NCBI WGS metagenome assembly JAABUS01 (sample SAMN10711885, study PRJNA513376) | rock metagenome | isolation source: Antarctica rocks | place: Antarctica: Victoria Land, Trio Nunatak nord | collected 2016-01-04
CACTATCTTCGTGCGTTCGTTAACTACATGCAGAATGACTGAGCTAAATGAATTTCGAGTGCTGAATTTTCTGCTAATAACGCTTTCTCGACAATCACTCTAGTCTCGTTCTTTCTGACTAATTCAGGTCAAAACTCTCGTCTAGAATTCAAATCTTCGAAATCTCTGTCTTCTGACATCTTCGCTCAGTCTCGAGCTAAGCTCATTGATGTTGAGAACTTCACTAAGAAAATGAAAGAACTCATCGAGCATCTTCGCGATGAAATGTTAATCGCTCAAGTCATTTATGAAGTCAATGTCAATCATTCTCGCCGTTCTTGCTCTCGATACTTTGTCAACGATGAAGTCTGATTAAATGTCAAGAATCTTAACATCGCTCGTTCTATGATCAAGCTAGATGATCATCATGTCGATTCTTTTCGAGTTAAACGTGTATTCGAAAAGAATTCTCTGATTGTCGAGCTTGAACTTTCTGAATTCATGAAGATTCATTCTGTCTTTCATGTCACTCTTCTGAGTCATGTGACTATTGATTCTCTGCTCGATCAGCGTCAAGAATCTCGCGAGCTCGTTGTCGCTGAAAATAACGAACGAGCTTGATATGTCAATCGTATTCTGAACTCTAAGCTCGATCGACGTTATAGTTCTTCGCTACTCAAGTACTATATTGATTGAGAAGATTATTTCCCTATCTGAGAATCTTTCAACCTCGTCGACAACTGTCAAATCGCTCTAAAGAAGTTTCATGTCGTCAATTCTGTCGTCGTTGAATCTCATGTTCAATCTTGCACGATTTCTTGTTGTCAGTGCAACGATTTCTAGTTCTTGTCTAGATCTCGTTTCGTCTTAGTTACCTAGCCTCGTTCTCGTTTCTCGTTTTCAGTATCTAGTTCTCGATCGTTCAGCATGACAGTAAACTGCTTCAGTTCTCTTTTGTTCTTCGACATCTTCGTTATCATTATCTCGTCTCGTTTTTCGATCAACCAGTCGCTTCGCAGAAGCTCAGCCTTTAAGAAGAAAGCTACTGTCATGATGTTAGACTGAAAGCTCGATCGAGCCGCATGAGAGTCATGTGACTACATGCTTCTTTCGCGACTGCGCTAGCAGATCTAATTTCCCATGTAATATAGTCGCTTCAAGCTTATCTTGCTTTCTTTTCTTCTTGTCTTTCGTTCTGTACACTACTTGTATCTAGATCTGACTCTATCATAGCTATCATACATTATATTGATAGTTCTTCAAACCTAGTCTCTGACAGAAAGTAAAGAAGTACTTAAACGAGAATCTGTTGAAGAAATTCATCACTTCTAGTCAGACTTTCTATTTCTTTCTCGTTTTATTCGCTCTTAAAGCAAATGAAGATCTTCGATTCTGCATGAACTATTGAAAGCTAAATGTCATTTTCAAAAGAAATAAATATTCTTTATCGTTGATAAACAAGATCATTGATAAAATAGTGAATTGCAAGCATCTGACTAGATTGAACATCATATCAGCATTCAACAAACTTTGAATGCACTTTGATAACGAGAATTACATCACTTTTATCACTGCTTTAGAAGCATATAAATACAAGATGCTATCATTTAAACTGACTAATGAATCAATTTTCTTTTAGCAATATATGAATGATGTTTTATGAAACTTTCTGAACGACTTTTGTCAAGTTTATTTAGATGACATTCTCATTTATAGCAAAATGAGAAAGAAACATAAAGATCACGTCAAACTAGTATTGAGTTGACTACGCGAAGCTGAACTGCAGATGAATATTCAAAAGTGCAAATTCAATGTAGAAAAGACTGTCTTTCTAGAAGTCATTGTATCAGAATTAAATCTTTGTATGAATCTCAGCAAAGTGACAGTCATAGTCAGCTGAATCACTTCAATCAATCTAAAAGAAATTCAGAGCTTCGTGAGATTTGTTAACTTCTATCATTGTTTCATTAAGAACTTCTCGAAGCTAGTCAAATCATTCACTCAGCTGACTAGAAAAAACATGTCTTTTGTTTGAAATGAGATTTGTGTTCAAGTCTTTGACAATCTAAAGAAACAAGTCAGTTCAATCTCAGTACTTCGTCACTTCAACTTCAAACAACAAGCTATTCTGAAGATCAATGCTTTGAACTATGTAAAAGATGAAATACTATCTCAGTATGATAATGAGAGAGTTCTTCATTCAATGACTTTCTACAGCAAAAGCATAATTCTCGCTGAAATCAATTATCACATCTATGACAAGAAATTGCTAGTCATTATTCAATGTTTTAAACACTGATGACTTGAGCTGAAATGCATTAAACTACTTATTCAGATGTTCATCAATCATCAGACTTTAAAATCTTCATGAAAAACAAATAGTTGAGTCAACAACAAGTCAACTATCTGAACATTCTATTGAAGTTCAACTTTCAGATCATCTTTAAATCAGGTAAAATAAATACTAAAGTCAATGCTTTAATCAGAATGCTTTTAATGAACGTCTCTAAATCAGCTCAGCGTCTTGAAGATTGTTTTCAGACTATTCTGATTCTCAATAAAGTTAATGTTCTATTTATTGAATCAGAAGCAAATCTTTATCAACGAGTATAAATGATCAATTAAACAGATGAGTTCTGCAGCGAATATAGACAAGCTATGAACGAAAACAAGCTTAAATTTCATATCACTAAACTGAAGAACTGCAAAATCATTGACGACGTTTTATTTAGAAAAGATCTACTGTGAGTTTCTGAGAACATGCACACAGAATTACTACAAGAAATGCATAATCAATCTTTAATCTCTCATCTCGACAATAAATGAATCATTGATTTAGTTCAGCGTTTCTACTATTGATTAGATCATCAAGCTACTATTCGATGATACATTCGAAACTGTCATGCTTGTCAGCGAAGCAAAGTTTCTAGAAATAGCATCAATGAACTTCATCATTCTCTTTCGATTTCACAGAAACGCTGAAAAGATATAGCTATGAACTTCATCACTAAACTATCTCTGTCAGAAGACTATAATGTCATTTGCATAATTATATGTTATTTCATCAAAGAACATCACTATGTTTTCTGTCATTGAAAAGATGATGACATCTCAGTTGAAGAAACGGTTTGAATCATGTTATGAAACGTCTATCGACTACATGATTTACTCAGTTCTATTGTTTCAAACAGAGACTCTCAATTTATATCAACTATGTGAAAAAGTCTTTGCAAGTGACTGAGAATCACAGTTAGTTTATTTACAGTTTATCATTCTGAGATTGATGATCAATCAAAACAAGTCAATCAAGACGTCAAATGCAAACTTAGAATCTACTGTTATGAGTCTGCATAAAGCGAATCATATGAGTGTATTCTAACTAGAAGTTCAAAGCTAAAGAAGAAAAAAGATGAAACACGTCATGAGTTTTACTCACGAAGACACGCTAGGTCGCTAGCGTGTCAACATCAGCTTTATACTAGTCTATGATAGTTTAACATGATTTATGTTAAACTAACTTGAAGTGCACGCTTGCAACATTACTCTCTCTCTTCATTTAGCAATGTTCTCATTGCTGCAGTTCAATCAATCTTTCTTTTGATTTCTATCTTAACTTATTCAAATATCATTCATGAAAGTCATTTATGATCTTTTAACACTTCTTGAACTCATTTTCATTGACGTTGTATCAATGTAGATCAACGTTGTATTCTTTTCAATTGACACAATATTGTAGTCATTGTCTGTAGTATCTGAAGTTCAGTATGTTCTTCACTTTTCATTCATCTTCGTCATTCATTACTATAGAATCAGACGACTCATTTCGTTGTTCTTTCAGAGAATTCTTCGAATTCAGTCGTAGCAGATTCAAAGCAAACTTCAAATGAATCTTCATTGTTGATGATAATTTCAGTTGATATGCATGTTTGATCTCAATTAGAATCTTGAAAGATTCTAGCATTTTATCATTTAGTTTCTTTGATGATCTTGCAATCATAATGTTTCTAGAATCTAGAAACATCATGTCATTTATCTTGTAAATCATTTTCTTTCAATGCTTATCAATCTGTTTCTTCATTGTGACTCTGACTCTTGCTAATGCTTGTTTGATTAACGTTAGTGATCATTTCATATGTTCAAATATATTCTTTGCTTTATCTGCTTCGATTCTTGCTTGAGTAATTTCATATTCAGTTCAATTCAAATTAAAGCTCATGTGAGAATGAAAGTTCTTATTTAGAAAGAACGTTGACTGTTCAATTGACGACGAAATAGCGTTGTTATTGACGAATTCAGTCATAGATAATCAGGCGAATCAATCATCTTGCATATATGAGCAGTAACTTCGTAAATATCGTTTCATATTCTGATTCACTCTTTTCGTTTAATCATCAATCTGTGAATGATAGTTAATAGATAGTTTCATCTTGATGTTGAGTCTCAGACATAGAAACTTTCAGACAATTGATATGAATTGAGAATCGCGATTGAATACTATTGTTCTTGATAGTTCATGAGTTCTGAAGACTCATATCAACAGCAGCTTAACTGTTTATTCTGCAAAGATTTCTTCGTCATCTGATTAACATGATATATAGTATTGTTTCTTAGACAATCGATTTATGACTGTCAGAATCGCGTTGCTTTCATCACTTTCTGATAAATTGATAATAAAGTCTAATGATATATTCTGTCATTGCTGCTCATGTATGAGCAATGACTTCAGCAGTTCATTGATTCGATCTCTCAATGCTTTTGATCTACAACAAACGTAACAATTTCAAATGTAACGCTTGATCATCATTCTCATCTTCAATCAGCAATATGATCGTCTCAGCAAGTTTAATGTTCAATTCATGTCAGAATGTTCACTGATCAAAAGATCATGTGCTTCTCTTATCAATCGAGTGATCATTGATTGAGAAACTCATAGTTTATCATCTTTTCAAAGTACTTCATCAAGTACTTTGCAATTGTCTAGATTAATATCTTGACAAGTTTTTCTATTCTGTTTCATGACTATTTGAATATTGAAACACAGTTGATTCATTCAATTTTCTGCTATAATTTGATTCTGAATAGAAATTATCTCTTTGATTGAATTTTGATTAGCTTTTGATTCAAGTTTCGAATCTGAGTCAGATTCTGAGTCAGATCTGAGCAAGATTTGAGTCAGATCTTGATCAACTTTCTGATCATCTTCTTGATTAACTTTTATTGACTGCAGTTCAAATTTATCTTCTGACAATAGCATCTGATGCTGATATAGCTTTCAATCATCATTTGCTTCAACTCACTTAACGTCTGACATTCTGATCAACGCGTTGACTTTCAGATTCTGTTTTCTCGACTGATATATGATCTTGAAGTTATATTCAAATAACTTCTCAATTCATTTAATCTGTCGTTGAATCAGTTCTTTAATGATTATGAAGTACTTTAAATTCAAATGATCAATGAAGATCTTGATCAAAATATCTGTACATTTCAATTCAGAACATCAGTGCTTCAAGCAATGAATAATGATCAGCAGTTCTTTGTCATAGATCTTGTAGTTGCATTCTGCAAGAATCATGTTCTTGCTATAGAAGATCACTGAATGTAGAATATCTTCATCGTCATACTGAGACAATACTTCGTCATTGACATAGTTCAAGAAGTCAGTTTTCAGAATAACTTCTTTGATTGAGTTGAAATGCTTCAGAATGAAAGCTGTCATCACTTGTTACTTCAGTTCTTCAAAGATCATCTGACAAATCTCTGTTTATTCAATGAAATGATCTTTTCAAATCAGCTTTATCATGAGTCAAGCAATCTTTGAAAAGTTCTTTATGAATCGTTGATAGAAATTGCAGAAGTCAATGAAGATCTGCATATGAGTCAATGATCGAGACACTTTTCAGTTTCGAATCACATCTACTTTTCGAGAATTCATTCGTAGATCATTGATAAATATTAATAGTTCAAGAAACAAGATTTTCTGAATCTCAAATTTATACTTGTCAATGTCTATCTGCAGATCAACTTCATGAAGCTTGTTTAGCACTTCTTTCACATGAGTTCTATGTTCTTTCAAGATCTTGCTGTAAATGAGAATATCATTCAAATATGTCTGACAGAATTTATGTAAACAGTTGAACAATACATCGTTAATATAGTGCTGAAAGAACATGAATTCATTGATTTAATTCAAAGAACATTACTCTATACTTGTAAACATCGAAGAAAGTAACAAAAGTAGTTAAATCTTCGCTTTCTGAACTCATGCGCAGTTTATTGAACGTGATGATAATGTTGAATCAAGTCAGATACTTACTGTCTTAAATTCAAGCTAGTACTTCGTTTATCAAGAATATTGAATAACGATCTCTTTTGATCAAAGCATTCAGTTTTCAATAGTTCATGCAAAAGCGAAAACTATCATCTTTCTTTTTAACAAATAGTATTAACGAAGCAAAAGAAGCTTTGCTGAATGTGATGAACTTTTTCTTCAAATTTTCTTCTAGATACTCTTTGACCTTCTGCAACTTGTAGCTCGACATGAAATACAATCAACTTCTAGAAGATTAACTCTCATCTTCTAATTCAATTTTATGATCGTATGATCAATGCAGAGACAATTGCGTTGTCTTTTCTCTATCAAAAACATTCAGAAAGTTGTGATAAACTATCAAAAGCTTCTTCTTCAGTTCATTTAATGACATGACAGAGATCATTTTATTCAGTTTCGCGAAATCTTCGACTAAGCTAAGTGCATTGTTGATTTCACTAATGATCAAGAAGAAGATCTTAATCTTCTTATTCTTGACTAAAGTTTAATACACAGCGACTTCAATCATAGCAATATTGACGAATTCTTCTTTCTTAGTAAACTGAATGAGTTGAGAATGATCAAGATCAACTTGAGTGCTTTGCTTTCATCTGAATACAGATTCAATGAATTGAACAGATTCAATGAATCAATTCACTGATTTCTGATTCGTGAGTCTCTTCAAGATAATCATTGATGTAATAATTAAGTTCAAGTTCATTTGTTTCATTTTGCAGATCTTGCTTGACTCAGATCTGTGAAATGCTGATTGACTGCTTGCTTTTGAAATGACAGATTTTGATGTTCAAATATTCAACAATGATATTAATCAATTGTTTGCAAAATTTATCAAAATTTGATTTCTTTTCAATCAGAGATTTTCAATGATTATCTTGTGCTGATCTAGACAAGTTATTAATAAAAACATCATTTCATTCTTGTGTTCTTGAATCATGATCAATGTATACAGAGCATATGTAATTGACTTTCAATCAGAAATTTCATCATACGATTGAATCAACTTTGATTTTGACAGCGATATTAACTGAATTTCAAAGCGTTCACATAACTTTGACATCAAAGATTCATCAATAAAAGTCATGTCAGTGACTTCAGTATTTATTAGAGCAAGAAATCTGAATATCTTTTCTAAACTACTTAAGATGACATCAACAGTGAACGACTTGAAATCAAATGAATCATCAGACATGCTGATGAAACAGAATATGAGTATATTGTTCTCAGTCACTACTTTGATGAAGACAGATCGTTTTTTGAATTCGTAGTGATCTCATGCACTTAAGTCGTCTTGAAGCAATCATATGTTTTATGTTCTGACTTCTTGCATTTGAAGCAGAGTTCTTTCTTAAACAACTCTTTCTGAATAGAATCAAGATTTAATCTTCTGAATTTCTTTCACAAAGAAATTGATGACGTGAGTCAAGCAGTCAATGTGCTAGAGACAGAGCGAGCAGCTTGAATCGCTGATGCTTTGATGATTGATTGAACGTTCAATTCAGTTAATTTAACATCGACTTGCATGCAGATGTCAACAAACTCATTCAAATTTGTGATTCATTCATTAAGCATTACTCGCTGAAGATCTGAACTAATCTTATGCTGAAGATTGTTTAGTAAAGTTTCATTATTGTATTTTAGTTTTGCACTAAATCTTTGAAATTTCATTCAAAATTCATGAAAGAAGATCTTGTTCTGATACAGCTTCAAATACTGTTGTTGAGTTGTGTGATGATGATTGAGATCATCATACATTTTATTGATAATCGATAGCACTTCTTTGACTTCTAGAAATGAGTTCAAGAAGATATCTTGCATGCAAGAAGCTATGTGCTTGATCGCAGCTTCACTGACTCAACTTTCAATATATGCAATTTTCAACTCTTTAATAGAAAAATGATTCTTATTTGCCTTCAGCTTATTTCACATTCAAAACAGTCAATTGTCTACATTCTGCGTTGAATCTTCAAACAGAAATGAATTGAGTAACTTAATCAACTTCAAGAATTAATCTTCAGAAATTAAAGTACTTTGTTGACTTAATGCAGCTTTTAAATGATGTATAATCACGTTCTTGTCTTTATTCTCTTTCTGCAGACGCGTCTGTGTAATCTTCAACATGATGTTTATCTCGTTGACATCTTCTAACATCTGAATCATGTCATTGTAAATCTCGATTTCGATGTTGTGCTGTTGACACATGTACTTGATAAAGACAACGATGTTGTCTGCTTCATGAATGCTTATTCAAGCATTCAATTCAGTGTTGATGCTGATCTTAATCATTTCATGATCAAAAAACAACGCGTTCGTGTTCTTTTCTTCTGTATTCAACGACATATTCATGTCTTCTTCTTCTGAAGCTGTTTGATTCTGTGATAGAAGTAATTCTCTTCTAGCATTTCAAAGTTCATAGCGAGCAATGCTCGCTGATTCTGAGCTTCTAGTCATGATATGAGTAGAAAATTGCTGATTGAGATTCTGATGTTACTTTATTGAACTTTCTGAGTTCAAGCAACGACTAGTACTTTATCAAACTTTCTGAGTTCAAGTACTGCTGAAATTTCTGATTTCTGATGACGAGCTCAATAAAGAGTTAGTCAAGAACAACGCGTTCATGTTCTTTGATTCTGATTCTATTGAAATTTCTGATTTCAAATCAAGATTTTTCTTTAGAAATTTCTGATTTCTATCAAGCTTTCTGAGTCTGAGTTCTGATTCTGCTGTCAAAATTTCTGAATTCAACTTTTGATTTGAATTGTGTAACTTGTTTTTATATCATTTACACATCAATAGCAAGATTAATGAGCTTTGAACTAATGTTATAAATCTGCATAGAGCGAATTATATGAGTGTATTTTAACTAGAAGTTCAAAGCTAAAGAAGAAGAAAGATGAAACACGTCATGAGTTTTACTCACGAAGACACGCTAGATCACTAGCGTGTCAACATCAGTTCTATACTAGTCTATGATAGTTTAACATGATTTATTTTAGACTAACTTGAAGTGCACGCTTGCAACATCTACTGCAATTACATGCAGAACGACTGAATCAAATGAATATCTATGATGAAATTCAGCGACAATTTCAATATCTTCTTGATCACTTCAATGATCTTCTTCTACTTTAATAAAGAATTTCACTCTCGAATGAGTTTCAATTTAGATACAACTGACTACAAAACAACTCATGAACGACTTGAAGCTAGAAAAGCAGATGATATTGTCATTTGAATGAAAGAACTACTGAGCTTCAATCATCAACAATTGAAAAAGACGAAACTGATCATTAAAGTTCAGATCAATAAACATAGATGAAACATCACATATGAAGTAAATGACTGAATTTGACTATCTTTTAAAAATGTCAAGACAACGAGACTCTGCAAAGATTTGAAAGATAAACAGCTAAATCTCTATCAAATCACTGTCAAAGTGAGTATCTTCTATCATCTTCATTTATCACTCAGCATGAAGCATCTGCATTCAATGTTCAGCTTGAAGTTACTGCAATCATATTCAGAAGACTTTCTATCAGAACAGCATTCAGAATCACTCAGATTAATCACTATCAAAGACGATGAATACTAAAAGATAAATGATATATTAAACTTCAGACGCTATCAAGATCGAATACAGTACAAAGTCAAATGAACAAATTTAGATAAAGACAACAAATGATACTATGTCGATAAAGAGAAATTCAATGACTCAGAGAAAGTTTTGAACGAATTTCATAAGCTATATTCAAACAAACTGCGCTAAATATCGAAATAACTATTAACAAAAGTGAGTAAATGATTTACATTCATGTGAACATGAATTTTCGAAGAAAGAAGTAATGTTACGAGCATATTTAAGACTGAACAAGACTGAAGCTTTAATCAATTCACAGTGAACGCTAGCGAGTTTTCTGCGTAATGATTAGAGCTAGTCAACGATCTAGTCGAGATCTGACTCAGATTTGACTCAGATATGACTCAACACTCTTTTTCTTCTTCAACACTCTTTTCTTTCATCAACATCTTGTTCATCTACATCATTTTCTTTTCATGTCACAAACACATTTCTTTCAAGTCTAGCGTAGTCTTTAAACATTACATAAATAGAAGCTTTTGTATCAATCTTCTTTTATATTCTTAATATTCAGTTATAACTATTTCTAAAGATCAAGCATTATCAACTCTGATCTTCATTGATTGTATCATCTAGACATAATTCTGACAGTGTTCACTGTGAATTGATTAAAGTTAAAGCTTTGATCTTATTTAATTCTGACACATTCATAACATTATTTTTCTCTTTAAAAATTCATGTTTACATGAATAGAACAAATGAAACGCAAAATTTTTTCATTGTTTTTCAATTTAGTGTGACTTGTCTGAATAAAGCTTATGAAATTCAACTAAAACTTCTTTCAAGTTCTTGAATTCTTCTTTATCAACATAGTATCATTTATTATCTTGATTTAGTTCTGTTCATTTGATCTTGTATTGTATTTAATCTTGATAGCATCTAAAGTTCAAAATATCATTTATCTTTCAATGATCATTGTTCTCGATTGTCAATGATCTAGAAGATTTCAAATGCTGTTTTGATAATGAGTTTTGAGAATAAGAATATAATAGCTTCAAGCTGAACATTAAATGCAGCTGCTTTATGCTTATTGATAGATGAAAATGATAGAAGATTTCAACTTTGACAGTGATTTAATAAAGTTTTAGCTGTTTATCTTTCAAATTCTTGCATGATTTTGTTGTTTTGATGTTTCTGAAGAATAATCAAACTCAGTCATTTACTTCATAAATGACGTTTCATTTATGTTTATTGATCTGAGCTTCAATGATCTGCTTCGTCTTTTTCAATTGCTGATGATTGAAGATAAGAAGCTCTTTCATTCAAATAATAATATCGTTTGCTTTTCTAGCTTTAAAATGTTCATGAGTTGTTTCATAATCAGTTGTGTTTGAATTGAAACTCATTCATGAGTGAAAATTCTTATTGAAGTAGAACAAAGTCATTGAAATGATCAAGAAGATATTGAAATTCTCGCTGAATTTCATCATGAAAAGTCATTTCGCTCAGTCGTTCTGCATCATTGATGTTTCGACAAAGAGCTTAGATAGCTTGTGAGCTAATGAGCAGAGTTCATTCAATACTAATGCGCTCGAGATACATATGCTAGCTACTAGATGAGACGTTTGCTACAAGCTAGCTGTTAGCTGAGTTTGCATCGTTGATTAGCTTACATGCTACATAAATCAGCTACAAGCTGATTTAACTGATTTAGCACTACTTTTCATTCTACTCGTTTATCTACTCGCTCATTTACTCTTCATTCTACTCATTTATCTACTCGCTCATTTACTCTTCATTCTACTTATCTATCTACTCGCTCATTTACTCTTCACTCTACTCGCTTATTTACTCTTCACTTTACTTTCTATCAAACGCGTCGATTAAGCGCATAAAACACGTTAAACAGTGCTTCAAACAATGCTTTCTATCTACTCATTTACCTACTCGCTCATTTACTCTTCACTCTACTCATCTATTTACTCGCTCATTTACTCTTCATTCTACTTTCTATTAAATGCGTCAATCAAGCGCATAACATGAGTCAAACAGTGCTTCAAACAATACTTTCTACTGAGCTTTTCACTGAGCTTTCTACTGATCTTTCAATCGATCTTTCTACTGATCTTTCGATTGAGTCATCTAGTGAGCTTTCTACTGATCTTTCAATCGACCTTTTTATTGATCTTTTTACTGATGAGCTTTCTACTGATCTTTCAATCAATCTTTCTACTGACTTTTCAATCGAGTCATCTAGTGAGCTTTCTACTGATTTTTCAATCGATCTTTCTACTGATCTTTCTATCGACCTTTCTATCAATCTTTCTATCAACCTTTCTATCGATCTTTCTACTGAGCTATCTATTGAGCTATTAACTGAGCTTTTTATCAAACACTCTATCAAACATTCTACATGCTTCAAAATATGCGTCGATCGAGCGCATAACACAAGTTAAACAATGCTTTCTACATGACTTTCTACATGACTTTCTACATGACTCTCTATCAAGCGCTCTTCATGTTTTTCTATCAAGCGTTCTTCATGTTTTTCTACCAAGCACTCTTCATGTTTTTCTATCAAGCATTCTATCAAGCACTCTTCATGTTTTTCTACCAAGCGCTCTTTATGTTTTTCTATCAAGCACTCTTCATGTTTCTCTATCAAGCACTCTTCATGACTTTCTACATGATTTTCTACCAAGCATTCTTCATGTTTAAATAGATGGTTAAATAGCTACTTAAATAATCAATTCATCAAATGATTTATTTGATTACATACGAATCTTGAATGTAGAAATGTATGAAAAGTGAACATGTATTGTGCATTATATCTTTTAAGCAATTGATGTCTTTTGAGCAAATGACTGTCATCAAAAGATACAAGCGCTTGTAGCTAGCTATTAGTTGTTGATGAGTGACTATTAAAGCTTGTGAGCTAGAAGCTTGACTAAACAGATATTTTTGACTGATGCTAGCTTAATGAGCTTGTAGTCAGTTTAGCTGATTTTGTCAAATGATCAATGATGTAGTTACAGTAGATTCTTAATTCGCGTTCAACATCTTGATTAACTCATTTCAATTGATTATCAATCTCAGAATGATAAACTATTAATAAACTAGCTGTAATTCTTAGTCACTTACAAAGACTTTGTCACACTGTTGATATGAATTGAGAGTCTCTGTTCAAAACAATAGAACTAGATAAATCATGAAGTCAATAAACATTTCATAGCATGATTCAAACCGTTTCTTCAACTGAAATGTCATCGTCTTCTTAATGATAGAGAACATAGTGACGTTTCTTGATGAAATGACATATGATTGTGCAAATAGCATTATAATCTTCTGATAGAAGTAGTTTAATGATGAAGTTCATTATGATATCTTTTCAGCGTTTCTGTGAAATCGAGAAAGAATGATGAAGTTCATTGATACTATTTCTAAATGTTTTACTTTGTTGATAGACATGACAGTTTTAAATGTAACATCTAATCATTGTTTAATGATCTGATCAATAGTAAAAATGTTGAACTAAATCAATAGTTCTTTGATTGTCAGAGTGAGAGATGAAAGACTGATCATGAATTTTCTTTAGCAATTTCATATGCATATTCTCAGAAACTTACAGTAAATCTTTTCTGAACAAAACATCGTCAACAATCTTGCAGTGCTTTAATTCAGTGCTATGTAGCTTGAGCTTGTTTTCGCTTATAGCTTGTTTATACTTATTGCAAAGCTCATTCGTCTTATTAACATCTTTTACTCGCTAATAGAGATCAACTTCAGATTTAATAGCTAGAATATTTATTCTATTGAGTGTCAGAATAATCTGATAGCAATCTTCAGTACGCTGAGTTGATTCAGAGACGTCAATCAAAAACATTCTGATTAAAGCATTAATCTTAGTGTTTATTTTGTCTGATTGAAAAATGATCTGAAAGTTAAACTCAAATAGAATGTTTAGATAATTGACTTAATGTCAAGTTAACTGTTTGTTTTTCATGAAGATTTTCAAAGTCTGATGATCAATGAACATCTGAATGAGTAGCTCTGTGCATTCAAGCTCAAGTCTTTAGTGTTTGAAACATTGAATAATGATCAACAGTTTCTTGTCATAAATGTAATAATTGCATTCAGCGAGAATCATGCTTTTGCTGTAGAAAGTTATTGAGTGAAGAACATTCTCATCATCATACTGAAATAGTATTTCATCTTTGACTAAACTGATCACGTCAAGTTGAGTACTTGAGTTCAAGTTAAATACTCAACTCATCAAAACTTGATTCAAGTCAAAATTCTTGACTCAAGTATTTGAATTGAATCAGAAGATTCAACTTGAGTATTTAAGTCAAGTCAGAAGATTGAGATTGAGTATCAACTTAAAATTCTTGACTCGACTCATCAAGACATGAAGATAGATAGATAAATATTCTATTATGACTTTCTATTATGACTTTCTATCATAGCTTTTCTTCATGACTTTTCTTCATAAATCTTTATCAAACAGTCTTCATAGTTTCTCGTCATAACTTTCTATCATAGCTTTTTATCATAGCTCTCTATTAAAGCTTTCTATCAAATGATCTTCATGTTTCTCTTCATGTTCTTCTTTATGACTTTCTATCAAAAAGATAATGCAAAAAGGTAATGCAAAGACGAAAAATCGAAAAAATTTCTATATTTAACTTTCTTGACGTCATATTCAATTTCTTGATGAGTTGAGTTAAGAATTTAAATTGAGTATCAATTCAAGATTAATATCAGACTGAGTCAGAATGTTGAAATCGAGTATTTGAATTAAGTCAAAAGATTGATATTGAGTACTTAAGTTAAGTCAGAAGATTGATATTAAAACTCAACTCAACAATCAGTCTATCTTTGACGTAGTCAAATGCATTGATTTTCAGAATAGTCTGTCATTTTAAATTGAAATGTCGTAGAACTGAGATTAAGCTGACTTGTTTCTTTAGATCATCAAAAGCTTGAACACAGACTTCATTTCAAATAAAAGATATATCTTTTCTAGTCAACTGAGTGAATGATTGACTAACTTTCAGAAATTCTTAATGAAATGATGATAAAAGTTAACAAATCTCACGAAGCTTTGAACTTCTTTTAGATTGATCAACGTAGTTCAGTTGACTATGACGTTCACTTTGATAAAATTTATATGAAGACTTTGTTCTGAAACTATGACTTTTAAGAAGACAGTTTCTTTTACATTAAATTCGCACTTTCAAATATCTACTTGTAAATCAGCTTCTCATAGATGATTTAATATTAACTTGACATGTTGTCAATGTTTTTATTGAGTTTTGCTGTAGATTAGAATGTCGTTTAGATAAACTTGACAAAAGTCATTTAGAAAGTCTCAAAAAACATCATTTATATACTGCTGAAATGAGACAAAATCATTGATAAGTTCAAAAGATAATATCTTTGATTTGTACACTTCTAAAGCAATAATGAAGATAGTGTAGTTCTCACTATCAGAATGCATTTGCAGTTTGTTGAAAGTTGAAATGATATTTAATCAAGTCAGATGCTTGCAATCAACTATTTTGTTGATCATCTCATTTATGAGCGATAGAGAATAGCGATTTCTTTTGATAATAGCATTGAGCTTTCAATAGTCAACGCAGAATTGTAAATCTTCATTTGCTTTTAAGATGAACAGAATGAGTGAGAAATACGAAGCTTTGCTAGAAGTTATAAATTCTTTGAAAAGATTCTTGTTCAGATATTTCTTTACTTTCTGAAGCTTGTAAAAAGACATTTAATATGCTCGACAGCAAGATGATGTTGCATCACTAGTAAGCTTTATCTTATGATCATATGAATGATGAGACGATAGCTTGTCTGCTTGAGCTCGATCAAAAACATCTAGAAAATTCTGATATTTCAATGATAGTTTGACTTTAATATTTTCTAGATTTTGAGTCGTTTCATTGACTGAAAAAACGTTTATGACATTTAGTTCACATTGAGTATTGTAAACAATTTTTCTATCAATGTTTTTGATGAACATAGCAAAAATCTCTGTCTGATTCTTCTTTTTTCGTTTCACTAATGCTTGAAAAAAAGCGATGTCTATGTTTTGAATCGAGAATAACTTTTTCTGAATGAATAAAACTGAGTGCTTAAGCATCTTAAATATTTTGCTGTGAGCTGCTGAAGAAATTGAAGTTGATCATAATCAACTTAAGTGCTGAGCATTAAGCGAGATTGAAAAAACCGAAATAGAAATATTTAATTGATCAGAAAAGACAATGATATCATGTCACATGTTCAACAATATTTCGTTTTTGTTCATTCAGAATTTGCTCAATATAGCTTCATGATAATTGATATCAGCTATTAGCATTGATACAGTCAATTTCTTATGACTTTCAATCGTAAGATTGAGTAGAATCTTATGAATAATTGCTTTCTTAAATAGCTTCTTATCATACTCTCATATTAACTTCTCTTTTGCTAGTAATATAAATTGTATTTCAAGTTTCTTGCATACTTTATTGATTAGCTTGTCATGTATCAGCATGTAAATGACGAAATCACTGTTTATTAAAGAACGAAGACTGAAAGAATTGCTCTGAGAGATAAGAGAAACATTGATCAGAAATGACTTTTCAAAATAATTTTCTTTCAATAAAACTTCGACTTGATTGCACAAAAATATGATCTTTATCTCTTCAATAATTCTGAAAGAGATAGTTAGTTTTTTGAATCAGAATCTGATTCAGAATTCAAATGATTAAACTTATCATCTTCTAAAACATTAACTTTAGATTGATTAAAGCACTCTTTAGAAGTATGATCTAATTTGTGACAGATGAAACAGATTTTAGCTTGTAAATTGATGTCTTTGACGCTAGTTAAAATCGCGTCATGCAACTTTGAATGATTGATAAATGTAGTAACTTCGATTTTTCTATAGAGATTCAATGAATCTCATTTCTCAGCAAAGATGACTTGCTTTCTGACTTTGATCAAGAATTTCTTTTCTTTGATGTCATTCATGACTCGATGCTCATTGTTCAAATGAATCAAATAACTACGAATTTCATTAAAAGATTCTGACTGAATCAACTGACTACTTCAAACTGCATGAAGATGATAAACTATCTTGTTTTATAAATCAATGATTAACTGTTTATCATGATATTTTAAATAAAAGAACAGACGCTGAAACATTGAATAAAATTCATTGAATTTGCTCTTTTCTTGAGTGAAACTAGCGTATTCTCTTCGAAAGTTTGTCTCTTTGTCAAGATCATCATAAAGCTGAGCAAGTTCATTTAATAAATTATTGATTATGACATAAAGATTCAATGAATCTTGTTGACATCAAGTTAAAGTAGCTTTGACTGCATCTTCTTTGATTCTGAAGTGAATGTAAATCAGAATAGTTCTATTGATATCAAAATGATCAACGTTAATTTCTAGCTTATCACGAATCTTTTCTTGTTAATCATCTCAGATAAATTCTTTTTCATCAGTAAATAAAGATGAATTCAAAAGCTTTTGAAATCACTTGAAGAAATTGAACAGAATAAAAGAAAAAGAAGTGACTTCTTTAAATGATTGCAGTTGATGTTGCAATTCAGTCACTTGATTTTGAAACGTCTGATTCAATTGATTCAAGCATTCTTTGACTTTATTCATTTTCTCGAAACGAGTCTTTTATATTTGTTCACTTGATATCTTGTTAAATAGCTCACAAGCTTTCACGTTTAAATCTCTTTGAGTTCAAAGACTGTTTAAATCTTCTAGAAAAACTTCTGAATCTTGTTTAACTTAGTGTTGTAGCTGCTTTACATTTTTTATATCTCATGAAGTAGAAGCTTCATGAGATTCGTCAAAAGTTTGAGAATGAGACAAAGAGTATTGATGTTTTTGTACAACATTAATTTTAAGATATTTTAATATGCAAGATGATAGCTCAGAATAAATGATTGAATCTATAGTATCAGAAGAATAAGAACTTTAATTACTTTTAAAGAGATTGTTTACAGATGATTGAGTCATAGCGAAAAATTGATAATCAAGCGAAGAACGATGCTTAATAGTATGTAGTGAGATTGTTTGTTAAAGTGTTTATTTTTCAAAGAAGAGTGTTGCTGATTTGAGAGAGTTTTTTGTGATTCTTAAACAATCAATGAAAATTCTTTATTGTTGATTCTATTAATCGATTTGAACTGATGCTACTGACTGAGCAATAAATTCTTTAGCAATCATATGATCATATATTCTCATTGATTTTATTGATTTCTTAATGTTGTTCTGTCTTTCAATGTCGTTGATTATCAGATACATAAATTTCTTTATATTCATCTTATTGTCAGTTGAGTGAACTTGAATAAATAATGAAATCAGTATCATGTGATTAACAAATTCTTAAAGTAATGTTGAAATCGTGTCTAGAAACTAATCAAAGAGTGTGCATGACTAGTATGTTTAATCAATAAAGATAATTATGACTAAGACTTTAAGTAGATTGATCACGTCAAGTTGAGTACTCGACTCAAAAAGTGTTGAATTGAATTGAAATTTTTTTGAAAAAGTGTTGAATCAAGTTGAGAAGTTTAACTTAAGCACTTGAGTTGAATTGAAAAGCTTGACTCAATAACTTGACTCAAAAACTTGACTTAATTCAACAAAATATTAAATAAATGTAAATAGCTTGATTGAACAATCTTCATGATTCTCTTTATAACTTTCTATCATGTTTTCTCGTTATGACTCTCTATCAAAGTCAAACGATCTTCATGTTTTCTTTTTATGTTTCTCGTCATGTTCTTTATCATGTTTCTCATCATGTTTCTCGTCATGTTTTTCATCATGTTTCTTTTCATGTTTTTCTTCATGTTTCTTTTTATGTTTCTTCTTCATGTTTTTTTTATGTTTCTCATCATGATTCTCTTCATGTTTCTCTTCATGTTTTTCTTCATGTTCTTCTTTATAACTTTCTTCATATTTCTCTTCATGTTTTTCTTCATGTTTTTCTTTATGTTTTTTGTCATGATTCTTTATCAAACGATCTTCATGTTTTCTCATCATGACTTTCTATCAAAAAGATAATGCAAAAAGATAATGCAAAAGTTGAAAAAATTTCTATATTTAACTTTCTTGATGTCAAGCTCAAGTTCTTGATGAGTTGAGTTAAGTTGACTCAATTCTCAGTTGAATTGAATCATATCAAGTTGAAAATATACTCAATTCGACTCAAGTTGAATTGAAAATGTGAGCAACTTGACTTTAAATTGAGTTGAATTCAAAATGTCAATCTGAAACTCAACTTGATGATCAGTCTAAAATCAAGTTACGTCGAGTTGAAAATATGCTTAACTTGACTTAAGTTGAATTGAAAATGTGAGCAACTTGACTTTGAATCAAGTTGAATTCAAAATGTCAACTTGAAACTCAACTTGACAATCAATTTAACTTTAAGAATACAGAAGAAAGAAAATACAAAAGACAAGAAGAACATGCTTTATATAATAGTTACTCAGATCAACGCTAGTCTCAAAGAAGTCGTGTTGAAACACAAGAAAAATGTTAATTTGAAAAATGTTTATAACATAAAGAAATGTGTTTGTCTAGAAATCTGTTGATCACTCATAATATAAAGAAGTGTATTTATTTAAAAGATAATAAAAGCTGTTTAGAAAATGTTAAAGAAGAGAAAAGATGCTGAGTTATATCTGAGTCAAATTTGAGTCAGATTTAGATCAGATCTTAACTAGATCATTGACTAGTTTTAATCAATACACAGTGAACTTGCTAGCATTCACTGTGAATTAATTAAAGTTAAAGCTTTGATTTTATTCAATTCTGACACATTTGTAACATTTAAACTGATCACGTTAAGTTAAGTATTTGAGTTCAAGTTAAGTACTCAACTCGAAAAGTGTTGAGTTGAATTGAAATTTTTTTAAAAAAGTGTTGAGTTGAATTGAGAAGTTGAATTCAAGAACTCAAGTTGAGTTAAGAAGCTTGATTCAACAACTTGATTCAAAAACTCGATTCAATTTGACAAAATATTAAATAGATGTAAATAGCTTAATTGAACAGTTTACATAATTTTTCTTCATGACTTTCTATCATGTTTTTCCGTCAGAACTCTTTATTAAAGTCAAACGATCTTCATGTTTTTCTGTCATGATTCTTTATCAAACGATCTTCAATCTTCATGTTTTTCTTCATGTTTTTCTTCATATTTCTCTTCATGTTTCTTTTCATGTTTCTCTCTATGTTTCTCTCTATGTTTCTCTTTATGTTTCTCTTCATATTTCTCTTCATGTTTCTCTTTATGTTTTTCTTTATGACTTTTTATCAAATGATCTTCATGTTTCTTCTTCATGACTTTTTATCAAAAAGATAATGCAAAAGTTCAAAAAATTTCTATATTTAACTCTCTTAACATTAAGCTCAAGTTTTTAATGAGTTAAATTGAATTAATTCAATTCTCAATTGAGTTGAGTTGCATTAAGTTGAAAATATGCTCAATTTGATTAAGTTGAGTTGAAAATATGAGCAACTTAACTTCAAATTGAGTTGAATTCAAAATATCAACTCAAAACTTGACTTGATGATCAGTTGAACTTCATTATTGAGAAAGTAAGATTGCATTTGCGATTGAAATGTACATACTTGATGCAACGATTGAATTCATTATTAACATCACATTTTTTTTGCAAGCGACTGCAATGTTTACAGAGATGCATGACAGCACGCTCAGAACTCGTACGCTCAAGAAGATTTTTGCGACGCAAGATAAAGTTTTTCGTTGTGTGATGAGAAAACATGAAGAAAAAGTGATTTTCAAGATGAAAATCTTAAAAGAGAATCTAGTGTTAAAACTCTTTTACATGAAATTATGTAACAGCAATGATTAAATAATCATTAAGTAATCAGAGTCTTGAAAGTAATTGTTCTTGTTACAATTCTAGTCTTCGTCTAGTCTTCATTTAATCTTCACCTGATTTTATTCTAATTGAATCTAGCGAGAATCTGATTTAGAAGTGATATCATTGAGACTCTGCATCATATATGTAAGATGTCAATTCAATCGAGTCTAGCACAGAGCTGAGAAACATACATATAAGAATCAAGTTCTTTTCTGTAGATACTTTTCTTTCTTAGCATTTATTTATTAGTTAAATGACATCTTTATGACTTGCTCTAGATCGATCTCTAACAGTAGATAAATGCTAATCAACTACTCTGCTATTGACATGTAAATGATACGAAATAATCTACTTCGTTTATTCAGAAAATTCGCAAGAAATTCTTTGAATTACTTTCATCAAAACACATCTGCAAATTTACTCAAATTTATCAAATCAATCACTTAATCTTACTACAATCAAATCTATTCTTATCTCTTTCACAATGACACACGACTCTGAATCAGTTGAGTCATGAACAGCTCATCTGCTTAGAAGCACTGCTAGTAAACAAGTTTTTCTTATTTCTTTTGATGCTTCAGTGAAATCTCAGAATGTTGCTATCTCATGAGACATCAACACAGATCAACAACTTCGTCAATGAGCTATCAATCAGTCAGACAAAATCATCAAGATGCTGATCGAGTTAAGAGATCAACAAAACATGACTTTGAAACTCAATGAGCAATGAATCAATCTACAAGTCAATCACATCAAAAGACTTGATGAGCTAGAGACAAATTAAATAACAATAGACACTCAAGAAGAGACTATCATCAAACTATGAGAAAAAGTATTGAGTCTAAAAAAAAAACAGCGTTCAATGAATCAGCTTCAATCTCAACAGTCTACGAAGTCTTGAGCTTCTATCAAGAACTATACTTGACGAGAGTCATTTACTTTATTCAATAATGATCATCACAAGTTCTTCAAGTTTTTGAATTCATTTATATTCATTGATGAAGATGAATCAACATGAAACAGCTGAAGAATCAAGATAGATGACAAGCTTCAGACTAATGTCAATCACTTCAATAATGAGAATATCTGTATTGTTTATGTAATATCTAGACTAGAAGATGATATTGCTGAGCATATCTTCGCTCAATGTTGACATGATGCTTTGCATTCATACATCTTGATCAACGAGCTATTTGAGCATTTGAAAGAAATATACGATGAATTGAATAGAAATCGAAAGTGTTGTCGCAAGTACAACGCTCTGAGACAAGCAGACAAGTCTTTCAATGTCTTCTACTTTAACTTCATGAAGCTATTCAACTATCTTGATTATGATGATTGCATTCTGATGAATGATCTTCAGAATAAAATCAATAATCGCTTGCAGAACGCTTTATCAGTCTGTTCAGAGAACTTTACTTCACTTACTCGCTTAAGAATCTTTCTTCAGAATGTGAATAATAAACAGCGAGTCAACTATCAGCTACGCAGCGAACGTTGCACTGTCATTATCAAAGTCATGATCATATCTGATAAACGTGCTGCTACTTCATTGTCAGTGATAACTTTGATAATCAATTATGTTAAGTTTATCATCTCTTCTATCTCTGAATCAGCAAGATCGTCTATCATCTGCTATACTTGCAAGACTTCAAATCACTTGTCAAAGAACTGCTTTCAGAACAAGATCAACACTTCTGCTTCTTAAGCTTTCATCTTTCATTTACATGAAATCATCATTTCAAAGAATAAAGAGAATAAGAAAATGTCTTTCAAGAATAGCAAGACAAAAAACTAGAGACTTTCATCAAAGACGCGATGAAAGATATGTTAATTTCTTCAACAATGAGCATGTCAGATGATTTTTTTGCTTCTGAATTTTTGACTACTGAATGTGTACTTTCTAGCAATGAAATTAATTACTCATTGAAATCATTAATTGACATCGAAGCTGCTGACTATTCATTCATTGATGAAGTGATCGTGCAGATTGTTTGTAATCAGTTGCAAATTAAGTCTTTGACTTTGATCAAAGCGAAGTCAATTTGAAAATTTGACAATCATTATGCTAAGAAACTCATTACTCATGTCATCTATTTGAACCTGACTGTTCAAGATCATATGATTGACACAGCTTTTATGTTGATCACTCAATTAAATCAACATCAAATGATTTTCAAAAAAACATGAATGAACAAAATCAATCTAGTAATTGATATGCAAATTGATTTTCTTTGATTTTCGAATTTCATCTCTAGTCAGAAATCAATTGTTCTATTCTCAAACAATAAAACAATCACGAAGTAGAAGAGTTTGACTTCTACTCATATACTGAAGAGATCTTTCACTACATCTCAACTCAGTCTGAAATCACTCTCTTTCAGTCAGTTCAATGAGAAGTCAGTTAAACTAATTAAACAGTTAAAATCGCGTGACGTGACTTTAACTAGCGTCAAAATCTCTAAATCGACGTCAGATTCAATGATAAAGACAGCAACATATAAAATGTTAGTCAAATGATCAGACATTAAGATCTTTGCTGTTATCATCTTGAAAATCGATTGACTCATAACTACAGTTGAAAACAAGTCTGAAGAAGTGAATCTGCATGAGCTTTCTCATGCTGAAGCTCTTAAGCAAGTCAAGATCAAGCTTTTCTTTAAATATCACGACTATTTAGACATCTTCGATCGAGCAATGATCAATCAGCTATCATTGCATCGTTTCTATGATCACAAAATTGAGTTGATCAATGAAGAAACATTCTTTCGAAGCAGACTATATCAGATGTTCAATCACAAGCTTCAGAAAATAAAGAAGTATCTGATTAATCATCTTAACAAAGAGTTCATTTTCTTCAGCTTCACATCATACTAGACTTATCATTAAGTCAAGTTTCAAGTTGATATTTTGAACTCAAATCAATATCAAGTTGAGTTGCTCACATTTTCAACTTAATTCAAGTCGAATTGCTCATATTTTCAACTCAACACAACTCGATTCGACTGAAAATTGAGTCAATTCAACTCAACTCATCAAGAACTTGAGCTTGACGTCAAGAGAGTTAAATATAGAAATTTTTCCGGTTTTTTGCTTTTGCATTATCTTTTTGCATTTCTTTTTGCATTATCTTTTTGATAGAAAGTCATGACGAAAAACATGAAGACTATATGATAGAAAGTTATGAAGAGAAGTCATGGTAAAGAGTCATGATAGAAAGTCATGACGAGAAAACATGAAGATCATTTGATAGAAAGTCATGACGAGAAATCATGAAGAAAAACATGAAGAAAAACATGAAGAAAAACATGAAGAAGAACATGAAGAGAAACATGACGAGAAACATGACGAGAAACATGATAAGAAACATGAAGAGAAACATGAAAATCATTTGATAGAAAGCTTCAAGTCATGTTGAAGAAACATGAAGATCGTTTGACTTTGATAGAAAGTCATGACGGAAAAACATGATAGAAAGTCATGAAGAAGACTCATGAAGACTGTTTGATCAAGCTATTTACATTTATCTAATATCTTGTTGAGTCGAGTCGAGTTTTCAAATCAAGTTGTTGAGTCAAGCTTTTCAACTCAATTCAAGTTCTTGAATTCAACTTTTCAACTCAACGCAATTCGAATTCAAAAATCTTTCAATTCAACTCAATACTTTTCAAATTGAGTACTTGACTTGAACTCAAGTACTTGACTTGACGCGATCAGTCTACATCATACGTCTCGCTCATTTTGTTCATTGAAAAGAAAGATGATAGTCTGCGTTTCTGCGTCAATTACAGAAAGCTCAATGCTTTAATCAAATGAAATCACTATTCTTTGTCATTGATAGACGAAACTCTTGCTTATATACAAGAAAGCAAGTATCTGACTCAATTGAACATCATTGTCACGTTCAACAAACTACGCATGCACTCAGATAGCAAAGATTTGACTATCTTTATTATCTTCTTCAACTCATACAAATATCATGTAATGTTCTTTGAATTAATCAATGAATCAACATTCTATCAACATTATATAAACGACGTGTTGTTCAAATATTTACATCAGTTTTGTCAGATTTATCTAAATGACATTATCATTTACAGCAAGATCTTGAAGAAACACAAGCAACATGTACAATTGATTCTGAATAAACTATGAGAAGCTGATTTACAGATAAACATCAACAAGTGCAAGTTTCATGTTCAGAAAACTATCTTTCTAGAACTCTTGATATTAATCGAAGAATTGAAGATGAACTCGCGAAAGATGCAAGCAGTCGTTGATTGATCTACATTCAATAATCTCACTCAGATGCAGTTCTTCATTGACTTCTGCAACTTTTATCGACGCTTCATTAAGAACTTTTCGAAGATTATTCATTCAATGATTCAACTCACTCAAAAGAAGATCATATTTGAATGAAATGAAGTTTATCAGATCATCTTTGATTATATGAAGAAACATATGATCAAGACTTTTATACTACGTCACTTTGATCAAACTTGTGAGACTATTCTTGAAATCAACTCATTCAACTACGTCAACGATGAAATTCTCTCTCAATATGATAACAAAGAAGTACTACATTTGATTATCTTCTATAGCAAGAACATGTTTTCTGCTGAATGCAACTACAAGATATATGATAAAGAACTTCTGATCATCATTCAAGCATTTGAACACTGATGATTCAAACTGAAACTAACTGACATTTCTATCAAGATGTTCATCGATCATCAAGTGCTCATTTCATTGATGAAAGATAAAGAGCTGAGCAGACATCAAATGCGCTGAATTCAGAAGCTCGTTGATTTCAACTTCAAGATAATGTATTGATTTGATAAACAGAATATCAAGATTGATGCATTAACTTGTTGAGCTGATGTCGTGCTCAGAGATTCAGAAGATGAGTGCATTTGCTATTAATAAATCACTATTCTGACTTTGAATTGAATGAAAATTGCTGATCTAAAGAAGAACATCAGTGAATCAATTTATAAACAGATTCTTGAGATTAATGAAATCGATGAGAATTGTACGTTACTTTGCAAAGCAATAGCAAGAGATGAGACACAATATGAAGATATCAAATTGAAGAATTGTCAAACTCAGAATGAAATCTTGTATCATGATAGTCAGCTATGAGTTTCGTTCAACGAGCTGCTACAAATGAATCTGATTCATGAAATGCATGATCAATCATTTGTTGATCATTCTAATATTCTTAGAACTGTGAAAGTCATAAAGCGAAACTACTATTGATCATTCATGCGAAAAACGATAAATTGATATATTCAAAACTGCTATATCTGTCAACGTTCAAAGACATTTAGAAATAAATCAAATGACTTGCTTCAACCTCTATTGATATTTGAACAGCGATGACAAGACATAGCAATGAACTTCATTATTGATCTATCTGATTCGTATAACTACAACGCTATTCTGACTGTCATCTGCAAATTATCAAAAGAAAGACATTATATTTCTTGCATTATTGATGATGAAGATATCACTGTCAAAAAGACAGCTGAAATGATGATTCAATGAATATATTAAACTCATGATTTATCAAGCTTCATAGTATCTGATTGAGATTCACAATTCATCTCTATACTATGAAAGTTTCTTTGCAAACGACTGAGCATTTTTCTTTGATTGTTCATCATCTATCATTCTCAGATCAATGATCAAAGCGAACGAGTCAATCAGAATGTCAAGCGATATCTTCGATTCTTCTGTTCATATATGCAGAACAACTGATTTAAGTGACTACTCATGATTAAGTTTATCAACAATAACATCTTGTTCTCAGTCATCTTCTTGATTCTCTTCTTCATGAACAAGAACTTTCATTCTCATATGAGCTTTGACTCTGACATCATCGAGTATAAAAGCATTCGCGAACGCTTGCAGATTAATCGAGTCAAGAATATATCTGAACAAATGAACAAGACATTAATCTTCGCTCATGAAGCTCTGATCAAAACACAGAAACAAATGATGAATCAAGCTAACAAGCATAGAAAGAAGATTAATTATAAGATTAAATCAAAGATGTTTTTGAATGAACGAAACATCATTACAGCGAGACTCTTCAAAAAATTAAATGACAAGATGCTTGACTTCTTTTATAAATTGAAACTACTCGAAACTATGCATATACATGATGTATTTCATTCAGAACTTCTTCGTCTTGTCATTAATAATTCTCTGTCTGATCAGAAGAATGAATCTTCGAAATCAATAGTGATAAATGATGAAGATGAATGAGAAATTAACGATATATTAAACTTTCAACAATATCGAAGACAACTTTAATATCGAGTCAAATGAAAGAGTTATGACAATAATCTTAACTGATATAACGCTGACAACAACGAATTTATGAATGTTCAAGAGATGATTGATGACTTTCATATCAAATATTCAAGAAAAGCGCACTAAGAAACAACATTCATGCAAACATGAATAGTCAAGAGAGAAAGATAATATTACGATTCTAGTCTTCATCTAGTCTTCATCTAGTCTTCGCCTGATTTCATTCTAATCGAGTTTAGTGAGAATCTGATTTAGAAGTGATATTATTGAGACTCTGCATCATATGTGTAAGACATCAATTCAATCGAGTCTAGCACAGAGCTGAGAAACACACATTTAAGAATCAAGTTCTTTTCTGTAAATACTTTTCTTTCTTAGCATTTATTTATTAGTTAAATGACACTTTTATGACTTGCTTTAAATCGATTTCTAACAGTTCTGATTGCTTGAATCAGAAGTGATCACAGTGAGCATGATAAGTATAATGCTCATCTTGCTCATCTTGCTTGAAGATAATCAAAGTGATCATTCAAAGCAGAAATGACTTGACATGATTCTTTTATATTTATATAACAATGATTGTTCTCTTAAATAAAAGCTTCGTGCTCAACTTATGTAATAGTCAATACAGTTTATTGTTTTAGCTATTCTTAAATCTTCAGTTTAATGATTAGTTTGTTACTATACTGATCTCTGTTTATATTTTATGTTGTTAAAAAAACAATTATTACAATTTATTTCAGTCTCATTTGTGCTTCATCACATTAAAATGCATTCACATCAATTCTTGTCTTGTTTTAATCTTTGTTTTTAATTCTTTCTCATTTCATCTTGTTTCTTCTCATCATTTTGCAGAAGCTCAGTCTTGAAGAGAAAAGTTACTGTCATGATGTCAGATTATCAACTCAATTTAAAACATAAATCATTAATATTTTAAATAATTTCAATTCATTGAATTTGTTTTGCAGTTTAATGAATTAAGTCATTAATTTAATCATCATCATCTTAATTTAGTCTCAGCAATTCTGTTTCAATTATCTCAGTTATGTGCATAAACTTCTGCAATCTTAAGTCAATAAAACTATTGTTTAGTCTTGATTCTGCTTGATTCATATGTATAAAAGTTGAGTTTTCATTCTTTTTTTTCATTCTTTGTCTTTCATCTTATACATTATCTGATGTATTGTTTTGTATCTAGATTCTATCAAAGTAATAATAATATCAATCTTTTATATTAATAGTATTTCTAGTCTAGCTCAGTCTTTGTTGAGATCATGTTTAGAATCTAATCACACTGCAGCGAGATAGTGCGTAGCTGAATAAAATGTTTAATCAATAAAGATAGTTATAACTAGAATATTAAGAATACAGAAGAAATCAAAGAGAGTTTCGAGCTGTATCTATAGTAGAACAAAACAAAGAGAACGAAGCAGATTTGCTTAAGTATTGAAAGCGCTAAAATAGAGTGTTGAGACTAGAGATTCAACATGAATCAAAATCTCTAGAGCTTGTTGACTAGAAAACTCTATTCAATCTCAACACACTCGTAACATTATCTTCTTCTTTTTAAAAGTCATGTTTCTATGACTTGTAATGTAGTTCATAGCATTGACGTAGAATCTTGATGTCTGTCTTTCTATCAATCTTTCTATTGATTTAAATCAACTCGTCAAATGCTTATTGTAGCAGACTCACTATGTGAGATAGAACGATCATTGAAGCAGACTCACTAGTTGCATGTGAACGCAAGGTAGATCGATTCACTGATAGATCGAGCGATGAGAGTAAATGAGTCATTGCATTGACGAAGAGTGTCATTGAAGCAGATTCACTAGTTGACTTGCTCATTGAAAAGATCAACTTTCGACTTGTCATTGTAGCAGACTCACTATTTGCATGTGAACGTAGAATCAGATTCACTGATAGATAAGACGATGAAGATAGATAAATCATTGCATTGATGAAGAGTGTCATTGAAGCAGACTCACTAGTCAACTTGCTCATTGAAGAGATCAACTTTTGACTTGTCATTGTAGCAGACTCACTATTTGCATGTGAACGTAGAATCAGATTCACTGATAGATAAGATGATGAGAATAAATAAATTATTGCATTGACGAAGAGTGTCATTGTAACAGACTCACTATGAGAACGTCATTTGTAGTAGCAGACTCACTAATTTGATCTGACAACACAGATTGTTTTGACTCATCTGATTCACGAGCTTGATTCAAGATAAAGAGAAAAAGAGATGAGTTGAACAGCTTATTTTCACTCGTTTGCTTCACAAGAATGAGTTGATTCTAAAGCAAATCACGAAGATTCTTTATCGTGATTCTCTTAATCGAGTGAACTGTGTATACTTAATGAGCGATAAATTCTCTAGCAATTCAAACAGTCTTGTCGTTGATTCTATTGATTCTCTGATGTTGTTCTGTCTTTCAATTGCGTTGATCATCAGGTAAAACAAATTTCTTTATACTTGTTTCATTGTTTATCAAGTAGCTTGAATGAGTAATGAAATTGATATCATGTGATAAACGAATTCTTAATATAATGTTGAAACTGTGCCTAGAATTTAATCACACTGCAGCGAGATAGTGCGTAGCTGAATAGAATGTTTGATCAATAGAGATAGCTATAACTAGAATATTAAGAATACAGAAGAAATCAAAGAGAGTTTCGAGCTGTATCTATAGTAGAACA
>JAABUS010002920.1_pt1 | contig 29817 bp, 37 predicted proteins | sample 5560161 | NCBI WGS metagenome assembly JAABUS01 (sample SAMN10711885, study PRJNA513376) | rock metagenome | isolation source: Antarctica rocks | place: Antarctica: Victoria Land, Trio Nunatak nord | collected 2016-01-04
TCGCCCTCAAGCACATCGCGCGCGGCGGGCGGGTGATCGTCCTCGACCGCTCGACGGGACACTGGGACGACCTGGTGGCGGCGGTGCCCGGTGCGGTCGTCCACCGGGTGCTGCTGGACAGCGGCTTTCGCATCAACCCGTGGGAACTGCCGCGCCACGCCGGGGAGCCGAGCCAGACGAAACTGGAATACCTGCTCGATCTGCATACCCTGCTCGTGGGCGAGTTGCATGGCGGGACTCCCGCCCTCACCGCGCAAGAGCGGGCGGTGCTGGAAGGCGCCTGTCGGGCGGTCTATCGGGAGGAGCGTCAGCCGTTCGAGCGGCATGTGTTCGATTGGTTGCGCCGGGCGGAGGATGCGGAGGCCCGCGACGGCGATCCGCTCCGACGGCAGCACTACCGCGCGCTCGCCGAACGGCTCGCCCCCTACGTCTACGGCGGCACCTACGCGGGGCTGCTCGACGGCCCGACGACCGTCCGCCCTGATGCGCTATTAGAAGCCTTCAACTTCAAGGGGCTGGCCGACCGGCTCGTCCCCCTCGCCATGCTCCCCCTGATTGAGTACATCTGGGCGGTGATCGCCGACCCCACCCGCCCCACGCTCGTCGTGTTGGATGAAGGTTGGTCCCTCCTCAACAATCCCGCCAGCGCCCGGTTCGTCGCCGAGGCGACACGGACGGGCAGGCATCACGGGATCATCACGCTCAACCTCTCCCAGATGGTCACCGATTATGAAGGCCCCCTGGGGCAGGCGGTGATCGATAACGCCTCCGTCTCGCTCCTGCTCGCCCAATCCGATCACGCACTGCCGCAGGTGCAGTCGGTCTTCCATCTCTCCGCAGACGAGCGGGCGATGGTCGGGCGGCTACGAACCGTCAAGCAAGTACGGGCGGGTGCCTACCTCCACTCGCGACGTGGGGCGGACTCCGGGGAGATCAGCCTCTACGTCACCCCCGAGGAGTACTGGCTCTTCACCTCCGTGCCGGCGGAGCGGAAACTGCGGCAGGCGGCGATCGCGCGCCACGACGGGGACGTCTGGGCCGCAGTGCGCGCACTGGCACACGGGGAGCATGCCACGACCCCCGAAGAGACGGTGCCGATCCGGATCGTGGCGGGGCGGGCATGAAACTGGCAGTGGGTACGCTCGTCGCCGTCCTGCTCGTGCCGCTCCTCCTCCTGGCGGTGGTTGCCGCAGGGGTGGCTGCGCTCGCGCGCTCCCTCAATCCGCTCGGACACCTGCCCGGGCTACCGGGAAGCGGGCCGCTTGGTCCCTTCGTCCAGGCGGTCGGGTCAGTCTACTACACGAGCACGGCCAGCCTGTCGGGCGGGGACGACGCGATCGATCGCGCCTCCATCCACGATCTCGGCTTCGGCCCCTCCGATGCCGCGCGCATCGAGCACCTGATCGCCGCGATCAATCCGAAGAGTCCGCTGGTTGGCCAGGGTGCGGCGATCCTCCATCTCGGGCAACAGTTCGGCGTCGATCCGCTCTTGATCGCCCAGTGGCAGTTGGAAAGCAACATGGGCACCGTCGGCCTCAACAGCCCCGGCAATGGCGGCAACATGCTCTGGCTGGCCGCGAAGCCGTACGCGGATCAGTATGGCTGCACGCCCGGCCCATCGACGACGGGGCATCAGTGGGCAGCGTGTCCGGACGTCGGCGCGGGCCTCGGCATCTGGTTCAACTATGTCGGCGTCTTCTACAAGGCGACCGCCGATCTTGCCGACTACGCGCGCATCTACGACCCGTGCAGCGATCCGGGCAACGCCGGGCTCTCCTGCGGCGCCGCCTATGCCCGCCTGCTGCTCGATCTCGTCCGACAGCATGCCGGCTCGCCCGTCACGCCGCTCGTCCCGGTGCCGGGGAAGCCGGACCCCACGACGGGTGATTGCGTGCCTCGCCTACCGGTCAGGAGCGCGACCGAAAACGTGGCACCGCCGGGGGTTACCGAGATTATGGGGATTGTCTTCGGCGGCCGCACGTTCCCCATCACACAGGGCTATGGCATCTCACCCTTGGGCGGTGAGCCCGCCTATCTGGGCTACCCCCACTTCCACACCGGCATCGACTGGGGTGCGCCGATGGACACCCCACTCTACGCCCCCGCTGCGGCGATCGCTGAGCCGCGCAGCTATGGCGGCGCGCTGATCGAGTCGCTGCACATGGCCAGTGGATACACCTGGAATCTGCTGCACCTCGACAAGCAGATCGCCCATGGGGTGGTGGCGCAGGGGCAACTGATCGGCTACAGCGGCAACACCGGATACTCCACTGGGCCGCACCTGCACATCGAACTCGTCGATCCCCACGGGCAATGGGTGCCGCCCGAGGAATGGGCCTGTCACCTCGCGTAAGGAGCACACAATGACCCGACGCCTGCTGCACATCTTCCTGCTGCTCAGCCTGCTCGCCGGTATCGTCATCCCGCGACCGGTGGGTGCGGAGCCGCCCGTCGCAACACCTGTTCCAGCAGCGACGCCGACGGTCGCGCCCGGTGCCGGGCCGGTCGCCACCCCGGCCGGGAATACCGATGGCACGGAACCGCCCGTCGCGACCGAGCCGCCCGACACGAGCGACCCCGCGACGAGCGTCAAGGTCGGCAAGGGGCCGTTCGGCTTCTCCATCGACCTCGGCGACTGGATCGGCAAGCTCCTCCGCGGGCTGTGGAAGGCGCTCGGTGTCGATGTGATCGGCAAGTTCGGCGACGAGATCGCCGGCTGGCTGCTCAAGAACCCCGACCTGACGACGAGCGCCGGGCAGATGGGCAACGTCCAGCGGATGGCCGATGCCCTGCGGCTCGCCTCGCTCTCGCTGGTGATCGTCCTCTTCCTGGTGGCGGTCTACCGCTTCTGGCTCGGGGGCGAGCAGGCCCCGCAAGCATCGCTCGGCCGGTTGCTCGGCGTGCTCTTCGCGCTCGGCTTCTACAAGTCCCTCGTCGGCTGGCTGATCGGGGGGAGCAATGCGCTCACCGACGGCGTGCTCCACGCGGGGTCGAATGCCGCCCCGCCATCCTTTGGGGCGATCCTCACCGCGATCCCGGATACGGGGGCGCTGTGGGCGCTCGCCGGGGTGATCGCCCTCGCCTTCCTCATGGTGATTGGCGTCGTGCGGATGTTGGGCTTCGCCTTCCTGCTCGTCCTCTACGTCGCCGGCCCGCTCATCCTGCCCTTGGGGCTCGTGCCCGAGACGGCGGGGTACTGCGCCTTGTGGGCGAAGCACGGCGCGAAGCTGCTCTTCTGGCCGGTGGTCTGGGCGATCGAGTTCCGGCTCTTCGATGCGCTGCGCGAGGGGCTCTACCTGCCGGACTCGGTGGGACACACGATCCTCGCGCCGTTCGCCGCGCTCGGGATGCTGCTGGTGATGGTGAAGACGCCGGTGCTGCTGCATTCCGGGTCGTTCGAGCAGCACGCGCGCACCGCCGGGCGGATGGCGCGAACGGTGGTGGTGACGATGGCCACGGGCGGGGCAGGAGGTGCGGCAGCGGGCGCCGGGAGCGGCACAGCGGCGGGTGCGCAAGCGACGGCGGCCAGCGCATCGCGATCGGTGCCGAACCCGTGAGCACGCCGATTGCCGTTGGCATGCGGAGGGACCGTTGGCCAGTGGATCACCCTGGCATTCCGCAGATTGCCGTTGCCTACCCGAGCGATAGCGAAGGCAGGATAAAGGGGTGTACCCAACGCGGCCGATGTGCGCGCCGGTCAAGGCGGCAACACCGTCCCAACACCCATCGCCGAGGCGGCACGCACTGGGCACACGGCACCCGATGTTCCGGTCGTGCCGCGGCGGCAACACGGCCCCAACACCCGGACGGTGTATCGCCGACGAGGTGTGCGTGATGCGTAAGGAGCGACACGTCATCTACCTCACGTCGGGGACGGCCGTCGCGCTCGCCGACTATCGCGCACGGCGGCGCGACCAATTCCGCTCGACCTCCGAGACCGTCGAACACCTGCTACAGCGCGCGCTCATGGGCGCATTCGACGAGGGGATGGAGGGTCTCGTGGCGCCGGTGCTCGCCCGGCTCGTCCAGCAGGCGGCGGCGCACACCGTGGAAGGGACGATCGCCGCGCTCCTCGCGACGCAGACCGACCGGCTGGCGGCGCTCCTCGTCCGGAGCGATCGGGATACCATCGCTGCAGGGAAAGACGCGGCCAGCGCCTTTGCCGTCGCGACTGCTGTCCTCGAAGTGGTACTCGGCGACCGGGCGCGGGCACTGGCGCTGGCCGAGGATGCCCGGCTCAAGGCGGGCGCGCAGTACGCCCGCCGCGCGTGGCATGTGGAAGGCGAGCGGTGAGACCCGCGCAGCCGATCATCCTGCGGCACAGCTATACGCGACGACGGGACGTCGCCCGCGCGGCATTGCGCTACTACCAGATGCGACCGCGTGGGGAGGGCGAGCCGCCTCGATCGCTCTTCACGAAAGGCGGAACGGTCAGTCGCGCGGAGGCTGGTCGGATGCTGGACGAGCACCAAGCGCGAGGATATCTGGCGCACCGGCTGATGCTCAGCCCGCCGGCAGAGCAGCATCCCGACGATCTCCGTGCCCTCACCCGTCATGTGATGGGGGAACTCGAGCACGACAAAGGGCAGACCCTGCACTGGGTCGCCGTGGAGCACCGCAACACCGCGCATCCACATGTGCATGTCCTGCTCTGTGGCGGTGGGGAGCGGGGCGACGCGGTGCGGGAAGTTCGCCTCGACCGCCGCGATCACGCGCAGATCAAGGAGGACGGGATGGACTATTGCCGGTTGGCCGGACGCATCCGGGAGGGATGGGATGCGGCACTGGCACGCGCCACAGCGGAACATGACCGGGCGGAGAAGCAGTCGGCTTTGGCGGATCGCGACCGATAGCCCGGTGCCGGACATGGGAGGGGAGCATGCGCACGCGCATCATCGTCGGTATCGTTCTCATCGCGCTGCTGATCGGACTGGTCATCAGTACGGCAGGCACCCGCCGGACAATCGGCGGGCATCTCCGGCACGGTGTGCGCCAGGTCGAATTGGCCGCCGCATTTCCCGCGCTGTGGTTGGATCGCGACATTGCCGCCCTCACGGCCAGACAGGAAACGAATGCGACAAGGCAAGGGGCGAACACGCCGGTGCCCGCACCCCGCGCACAGGCGTGGTTCACGCAACCGCTCGCCGACCGGTGGCAGGCATACACGAGCCCGAACTGGGCGCGGGCGCGCCTGATCACGCACATCGAACTGGCGATCCTCGGTGTTGGCCTCCTTGCCCTCGTCGCGCGGACGCTCGGCAAGGGCCTCTGGTTCCTCGTGATGCTCGGCGCTATGCGCCGTAGGAGACGACCGGGCGGCAGCCACGGCAGCGCCCGCTGGGCAGACGAGTCGGAACTCCGTGCGCTGCGCCCGCGTCCGCGCCACGCGGACCTCATCGTCGGTCGCGTCGGTCGCCATCTCGTGAGCATCCCGGAGCGTGCGCAGTATGAGCATCTGCTCCTCGTCGCCCCCACCGGTGCCGGGAAGACGAGCGGCGTCATCCTGCCCAATCTCCTCAGCGAACCCGGCACCCGCAGTCTGGTGATCACCGACCCGAAGCGGGAGCTGCTGCGTAAGAGCACGCCCCAAATCCGCCGCCGGTATCGCGAGGAGAACGTCTGGGCGCTCGACTTCCTCGACCCCGACCTGTCCAAGGGTTACAACCCGCTCGCCTACGTCACCGATGCCGCCTCCGCCGATCTGTTCGCGCAGACGTGGGTCAGGAACACGGGCGAATCCAAGGATGCCTTCTGGTCGAACGCGGCGCGCACCTTGATCGGCGCGGCGGCATTGCATCTCGTCGCGACGGAGGAGATCACCCCGCCGCTCGTCGCGCTCGTGGATCTCCTGTGCGGCACGCCCGCCGAGCAGGTGAGCGCGGCCCTGGCGGGCAGCCCGGTGCCGGAGGTGCAGCGGCTCGCGCGGGGATTCCTGGCGAACATGGCGAAGAACGAGCGGCTGTTGGGCAGCGTCTTCACGGAACTGCCGCCCCGTTTCACCTGTCTCAATCTCGGCGAGGTGCGTGCCGTGACGGGGATCAACGAGGTCGACTTCGCCCGACTCGCTACGACCCCCACGGCGCTCTACCTCGCACTCGATCCGCAGTACGGCAGGACGCTGGCGCCGCTCACCGCCTGCTTCTTCCTCCACTTCTTCACAACGCTGACCGCCATCGCCAAAGCAGACCCCGGCGGCGCCCTGCCGATCCCCGTGATGGCGTATCTGGATGAGTTCGGCACGATCGGTCACATCCCGGAGTTCGCCAGCCGGATGGCGACCGTACGCAGCGCCGGGATCGGCTGCCTCGTGGTGGTGCAGGATCAGGCGCAACTCGCGAAGGCCTACGGGAAGGAGGACGCGGAGACGATCCTCAGCAATGCCACGACGAAGATGTGCCTCGCGCGGGTGACGCACGATGATGCGGAATACTTCTCCGCGCTCGCCGGCAAGACGACCGTCTACAGCGCGAATCAGAGCGCGTCGCGACCGCTGCTGCTCCCGTGGGCGGATCGCGGGAATCGGGGTGTCGGCGAGGTGGCCCGCGCGCTGATCACCCCCGATGAGCTGCGCACGATGCGCGACGAGATCTTCATCGTCGCCGGGGACCACCATCCGATCCGCGCCCGGCAGCGCCGATACTACGACGACCCGTCGCTCGCCCGGCTCCTCCCCGGTGCGACGGCGGCGGACCCGCTGACGGCGTTGCGGCGGCGTGCGCCGCTGCCCGTGCCGATCCTTGATACGCCGCGTGTCCCCGATCTAGCGGTTGCACCGACTATTGCTGACCTGACCGCTCCGGTGGCACCGAACAATGTGGCGGCCGCACCGCACACGCTACCCCCTGCGGTCGCACAGGAACCTGTGGCGGCCCCACGGCATGCTGCCCAGGCGGCGGGCGACATCGCTCGTGCTGGCACCGCCGGCTCACTGCCAGCAGAGGAAGCGCATCCCCGGTTGAGTCCGAGTCAGCGGGCAGTGCTCGACGCGCTGGCGGTCATGCCGACGGCGAGCAGCACCGATCTGGAGCGCGCCTGCGGCATCAAGCGGTCCACGGTGCGCGGGGCGCTCAAGGAATTGCGGAGCAAGCTCGCGATCGGGCAGGAGGAGGATATCGTGCGAGCGGCGCGGGAGCGCGGACTCCTCCCGGACGAAGGAATGCAGCGAGTGGTATCTGCGGAGTAAGCGTGCAGCGGCGACGAGGAGGCAAATGATCAGGGAGGGGTGCGTTCCTTTGACTTGCGACCTGGCCTGCCCATGTTCTCGCGCGCGTAGCGGTCGATTTCTCGCGCCGTGGTCAGCCACGTCTTACCGATCTTCGTGGCCCGCAAGGTGCCCCGCTCGGCGGCGCGGCGCAGCGTATGGGGGCTGCGGCCGATCCGCCGCCCGGCCTGTTGAAGAGAGAGCACCTCGTCCTCGCCAATCTGCATATGTGCATCGTATCAGGGACAAAAGCACTTGAAAATGTACCGTATATCGTGTATGTTTATTGGTATCAATGGGGCGGACGCGGTGCGAAAGGAGCGGACAGGATGCGGGACGAAATCTTCACCACGGATACAACGGATTTGCACTGGGATCCCGCGACGATGGATATCCGCTGCGAACGGCGCGACGACGGACTCCACTTCAATCTCGTGCAGCGCGTGCGGCATCACAGCCCCACCGGCATGGAATGGGGTTACGCGGGATCGGGACCGGCGGATTTCGCCCTCAACATCCTCGATCACTTCCTCCCCGTCGGCGAGGACGGCTGGGACGGCGTTCGCTGTGGGGATACGCACGTCGTGAGCAGGATCGCGTGGGCGCTCCATCAGGACTTCAAGTTCGCCTTCATCGCCGCGCTTCCCTACGGGGGAGGGGTCATCAGCGGCGCGCGGATTCGCGCATGGCTCACCGCGATGACCGAAGCGGGTTACGCCGTGTTCGGCAGGGCGCGCGATGAAACGGGCAAGGAATACGAATGGTTGCACGACGACGCATACGAGACGCTGGCCGCCGCCGAGGCGGATGCGACACTGCTGACGACGAACACGGCGGATCCCGATCTCATCGCTTTCACTGCACGCCGTGTCCTGAACGTGCGCTGACAACGGTAGCAATCCCGTGATAGCGGATTAGCGAACCGTTTCAATGAACGACGGGATCGCGCGGGTCCCGAGACACATCAGCGGCTGCGCGATGCAACGAGCCGTTGCCACCGGCGCGATGCGACCCGGCGGCGCTGGATACGCCATCCGAGCCAGCCCACGATCCCGGCAAAGCAGGACCCGGCGATCAGGCGCCATGGGCGATCGACTGCTGGTGCCCACGCCACGAGCCACAGATGGGTACCAGCGAGGCCGGAGAGCAGGGCTGCGGTCCCGATGCTCGCGCCCTCGATGCGATGCGGGGACGCGGCACCGTAGCAGCCGCAGTCGCTGCCGTGCTTCGTCGCGAGGAGTATCTGCACAACGAGAAAACCGGCGAAGATGAGGATGGTGAAGGTTGCAACGCGAATCGCGGCAATCCCGGAGAGGAGCGCGCCGGCGAGGGTGATCTCAAGCCAAGGAAAGAGACGGCCGATCGTGCCGACACTCCACGACGGAAGGAGATGCTGCTGTCGCAGGGTGGCGGCGAACGGCGCGGGGGCGTCCAACTTGGCGAGACCGGCGGTGCCGAGGACAGCCGCGAAGTAGCAATCGAGCGCCAAGGTCAGGAACTGCATGATCGTCTCCCGCATGCGCGGCGGCGAGGACGAAACAAGCCGGACACCCGTCGCGCCCTCGCGTGCCGCCGGTGATCACCCGCCGCCTATTTCCCCTTGACGAGTTTCGCCCGTTGCTGCGCCTTGGCGAGCGTGGCGGGATCGGTGATCGGTCGCGCGCCTGCGGGCAGGGTCATCGGGATACCGGACGGATGGTGGATCGAGAGGAGCAGAGGGGTGCTCCCGCCCTGCGGGCTCGCCGCGATTTTGCGCACTTCCCGGTCGATCTCTTTGGGGATCGCCACCGTCTGACCGCACAAGGGGCAGGTGACGTGCGAGTGCCGCAGTTCGTGATCGATGAGTTCGCGCGCCGTCACACTGCCGCCCGGTTCCCCGGGATGGATCGTGATCGTGTGGAGTGCCTTCGGTGCTGCCATTCGTGTCCCTCCTAATCGTGATCGATATGACGCGGCTCCCTTAGTACGGGCACGGGATGCGGGCGATCACGGTCGCGGTCCCGCCGCACGCGATGCCGAGGTAGTTGCAGCACTGGTACTGCACAACCTCGAACACGGGCGCGGTGCAGCCGGGGTAGGGCGGGTCGCAGGGATAGGAGCAGGGGATCTGCACCTCGCTGTAACTGAGCGCGCAGGCGCACTCGCAGTCGTCGGGGATGCCGCAGCCGCAGTCCGCACCGACCGGGGGCGGCTGGGCGAGCATGCGGGCGGCGGGGAGGAAGGCGACGAGGCCCCCCGCGACTTTGATGACGCCACGCCGTGAGATCGGTTTCATCGTTGCCTCCTTACTGCTGCCAACCGGTGATGGCTTTTCGACGGTCTTTCGATAAAGCGAATATTACCGTATACTGACCGCTTATACGGATATTACACGATCGACCCGTGTACTGTCTAGTCCCCACGACGGAGAAGAAGCGGTCGGATCACGAAGGACGTTGGAAATGGTGGGAGGAGATCATGATGCCAGGGGACTGGGGCGATGATCGAGGCGAACGTGAACCGAGCACGCCGCGACAGCCCCTGCAGGTGACGGAGGAACAACGGGAAGCTTGGCGGACGATGGGCCGGGAGAAGTTCAAGGATCCCGATCACCAGCGCTATGCGCAGAGTTATCGTTCGACGGAGAGCTTACAGGAGGCAGGCCGGTACGGCTATCAGGCGACGGCGGCACGGTACGGGCGCGAGTACGCAAGTGACCTGCTCGCCACGCATCGGCGCGAGCAACCGACCCGCCCGGAGCGGGAGATGCAGGGACTGCTCAAAGAACTCGGGGCGGAGGAAGGACGCGACTACCAGCGCGAGTACAAAGTCTCACCCGGTATGTACGCGGATTTCGCGATCCCTGAACGGAAGCTGGCGATCGAGGTGCATGGCGGGGCGCATCAGGCGGCGTTCTTCTTGGAGAAAGGCATAGAAGCACGAGAGACGCGACGTGCGGAGACCTACGCTCGTGCTGGGTGGACCGTACAGGTCATCACCGACTGGGACCTGCGGGAGGGGCGCGACGAAACCCGCGCGCGGATGCGCGAGACGCTTGCGGTGTCCACCGGGAGCAGACGATGAGGGGGAAGATCATGACCGACACGAATGCGGTGACCGTGCAGATGCTCGACGGGGAAGCGTGGGAACGTGGGGAGATCGTTATCACCGGGAGGCCCGCCACCCTCCAAGCATGGTTCGGCAAGCTGGTCGAGTGGGAGATGCGACTCTCCCTCATGCCGCTCTCGCGGATCACCAATGGACCCTACGACGGTGGGCACGTCCTGATGGCGGTCGGCGACACGCGACTCTACTTCGCCGTGCCGGCAGCGGCGATTCCCGCCCTCCGACCATGGCTTTCCGACCGCGACTACACGGAACTCCTGCGGCGCACCCTGCGGTGAACCTCATCGGGGCGACCAATGCACGCAACGCCGTTCCTCAAGAGCGGAATGCGGTGCCAGATGCATTTTCCGCCGTCATCTCCCGCCGCGAGAACGAGGGTCGCATGGCCCTCAAGACACGCTCGGCGTTGCCTCGCTCTGCGGCCTTGACCGCCCTGCACCCGAAACCGTAGCGGCGGGGGACGCCGGGAAATGCATCAAGCAGAAAGGGAAGCGAGATGGACGAGCGCGACCAAACAATGAGTAACCGTGACTTGGAGCGGTGCGAGTATGAGGATTTACGCCATGCCTACTATCGCACCCGCGCGGAGATGATTCAGCACTGGAAGCGGGAGCGAGCGACGGGGAAGACGCCGATCTATTTCCTCGAAGCCGAGGACGATTGGACGCCGGTGCCGATGGATCGTGCCTTCTGGCAGATGGTCATGGGTGGGTTGGACGGATTGCGGCGGTACCTCTGCCATGCGGGTGTCCTGCGCAGCGACGATTGAGCGGCACGGGCGCGAGAGGGGATCATGCGACCTTCTCCCGCACCACGTCACGATTCTTTCGCCTTCACGTCCTCACGCTGCGCTTTCTCCCGGATCGCCAGTTCGATTACGGCGGTATGGCTCACGCCCAAGCGCGCGGACAGGGCATCGAGCAGGCGGCGCGCCTCGGCGCTCAAGCGAATAGTCGTCGGCTTCTTGTCCAACATGATACCCCTCCTCAACGAACGAGGATAGCGGGAGATGCGGAAGATGTCAACCATAATGACATACAATGTATTGACAAATGGTGCAAAATCGACTATACTAGGGATGTCAACGATGGGTTGACGAAGAAGATGCCCCAGCCGGTGTGCAACCACCGCCGGGGCCGACCAGAGGGAGTGACCCCCATGGCGAGCACAGCGTACGTCACCTTCACCGTCCCGACAACCGTCCAGATACCCCGCACGATTACCCCGGAGACCGACCCCCAGACCGCCGACTATGCGGTGCGCGCCTTCTACGGCGTCACCTACTCGTGGCATAACCATCAGGACGGCGACGGCGTGCTCGCCACCCGTGACACCATCCAAGCGTTCGTGACCGCCCTGATGGAGAGCGGGGCGGTGACGGTGCTCTACGAGGACGCGAAGCATGAACTGACGGCGCGCACCCTCTACCCCAGTGCCGTGATGCTGACCGAGGAGCATTACGTCGCGTGCAAGGCGTACTGCACCTTCCGCCAACGGACACAGACCTTCCGGCTCGACCGGATGCGGTGCGTCCATCCCGTCACCTTCCCCGGCGAGATCGCGGCGGCGTGACGGCTACAGGGGACGGTGGATAGCCGTCCCCTGCCCACCCCCCCTTGACCACGACGGAGCGCATGGGAGGCGTTGCCATGCCCTACACGCAGACCGCGCTCGTGCTGGACGGCGCGGCAGTACCCACACAGGAACCCGCATTCGCCGTCGCATATCCGGCAGAGGGAGGCGGCTGGATCGCGACGCAACGGCACACCTTCACCCCATCGGGGCGGCGACTCCCCGGCGATCTCTGGGAGGAATACCGCTTTGAGTGTACGACGCGCGACCGCCTGCACCTGTCGGCAGTGAGCCTCGCCGAGTTCCGCGATATGCGCGACTGGACCGACCAGATTGAGGAGCAAGAAGATGATGACGATTGGATCACCGCACCGGACACCGACGCCCCGCCGTATGGCTGCCTCCGCAGGTGGCGATGACACGGGCGGGCGCGACGGGAAGATGCGGGACGCGCTGGCGACGCTGGAACGGGGCATTGCCGCTATCCTCGACGGGGATGGCTTCGCCCGCTACCTCGCCACGCTCGCCCGCTTCCACATGTACTCACCGAACAATGTCGCCTTGATTCATGCCCAACGGGCGGCGGCGACCCGCGTGGCGGGATACCGGGAGTGGCAGACGCTGGGACGACAGGTGAAGAAGGGCGAGCGGGGTATTCGTATCGTCGTCCCCTATCGTACGCGCATCGAGTTGGAGGAGGAAAGCAGCGGATCAAGGCAGGAGATTATCACGGGCTGGGGTGTCGGGTACGTCTGGGACGTTGCCCAGACCGACGGGGAACCGCTCGCGGTGCCGCCGATCCACGGTGCGCTCACCGGCGACGCAACGGTGGCCGAGATTGTCCGGGAGGAACTGACCGGCTGGTTGCGGCGGGAAGGAGTGACACTCGTGCAACGAGACACCGGGCGGGCGAACGGCTATTACCTACCGCGCACCCGCGAAATCGCCATCCACCGCGACCTCACCGGCGTGCCGGAACTGAAGACGCTCGTGCATGAAGCGGCACACTTCGCCGCCGACCACTGCGGGGGCGTGCGATGGGAAGATGCCGAGACGGTGGCGGAGGGGGCGGCGTACACGGTGCTGGCCCATTTCGGCCTCGACACGAGCGGCTACAGTTTCGGCTATGTGGCGGATTGGGCGCGCGACGTGGCGGTGGTGCGGCGCAACCTTGCGGCGATCCAGCAGACGGCGCACCGGCTGATCGTCGCCATCGAAGGGGACAATGCGCGCGGGGAAAGGGAGGGGTAATCGGCGAGCGGGACGCACGGTGTGAGGCGGGATTCCCGCCTCACACCCAAGTCATGTGCAAGGAGACGATTCCAATGGCGATGTATGAGATGACGGTAACAGGTGGGCGGTGCGCGTTCGCGGCGGAGGAGAGCGTCGCAGCGATGGAGACGACCCGGACGCGACACTGGCGGGGGTGCTGGCGGTCGGGGTGCGCTACCTCAACCGCCAAGGATCGCGCGCCACTCGGCCCCTGTTGCCGGATCGACTAAGCCGGGATGAAGAGGAAACGGTGATGCGACCCTACGCAATAGTCGGGGAACTGCTGCTCTCCGATGGCACGACCTACACGAGACTCGCGACCGACGAGGCACCCGATATGGAGGCGGCACTGCGACGGGCGGCGATGATTGTCCGGCAATGGCGCAGAGAGCGGATCGCCGATCATCCCATCGCCAGGGTGCGGGAGATCGTCGAGGTGCAGGTCAGCGAGGACCATGCCGCGCCATGACGGCGATCAGGCGGTGTGCAGAAGCAACAGGAAAACGAGCAGCGCAAGGAGGAGCCACCACGATTCCCGCACGAGTAGGGCGGCGCGCTCCTCGTCGGTGGGGTCGCGCTCGGAAGGAGCGTTGTCGAATCCGGTGCTCATCGTCATGCCCTTTCCGCTATGATGCTTATCATCCGTGTTCTTATAAACCGTTATAATGTTTATCATCCGTGTCCTTATAAACCGTAGACGATGCGACCGCAAGCCCGCACCGTGGGCGCATGGAAGATATCGTCGTTACCTTGGGGAAACGAATCCGGGCATTGCGGCTGCGGACGGGGTTGTCGCAGGAGCGGTTCGCGGCGCGGGCGGGACTGGATCGGACGTACTACGCGGGGATCGAGCGGGGGGAGCGCAACCCGAGCGTGAAGCAGCTTGCCAAGATCGCTGCAGCGCTGGGTGTCTCGATCGCGGCGTTATTCACCGAGAATGAACAAACGACGTAAGTGTCATACATATCCCTTCAGATTTGCCGCCCTGAGAGGAATCTCTCGATCGTTGTGTATGGTATGATGATTAAGAGGAGGGTCTGACCGATGGTACGCACGCTCGACATCCCACGCGCCGACGAACCGTCTCCGCCGCGCGACGCGGCGCTTCTCGCGCTGCCCGCCGCCGCCGAAATCCTCAATGTCGATCGGGTCTATCTCGTCCGATTGCTGGATGCCGGGATGATTCCCGCCGCTGGCACGGGAGGACGGCGGCGTGTACGCCGGGAGGATCTGCTCGCGTACAAGCAGGAGCGGGACGGCGCACGGCAGCGCGGCCTCGACCGGCTGCTCGACGAGAGCCTTGCCGCGGGGCTGGACGACGTCGACTACGACGCCATCGCCGATCCGGCCTGATCGCCGCCCGTGCCCGCCCCCCGCGTCCTGCTCGACGCCAATGTGCTTATCCCGCTCAATCCCCGGGATTTGATCCTCGCTGCGGCAAATACTCCCGAGCCGCTCTGTCGCGTGTTTTGGACCGAAACGATTCTCGCCGAGGCCGAGCGGAACTTCCCCAAGGCGATCCGTCGCGGCGATGCGGCGGAGAAGACAGCGCGGGCGGCGGGGTTGGTGGCCGCGCTACGCCACGATTTCCCGGACGCGCGCATCACCGGCTACGAACGGTTCATCGATCGGGTCACGCCCGCCGATCCGGACGATCGCCATTTGGCGGCGGCCGCATACCGCGCGCGGTTGGATGCCATCGTCACCTTCAACGTTCGCCACTACCCGCCCGCCACCTTCGATACTTTCCGGTTCAAGCCGCAGGTGCTGGACCCCGATACCTTCCTCATGCAACTCTTCCGTGCCTCCCCCGAGACCCTCGCTGCGCGCCTGCGCGTGCAGGAGGAGCGGGGGAGGCGCTTCGACCCCGCCGTGACCGTCGCGCGGATCCTCGACCGCATGGCCCCCCGGATGCCGCAGTTCGCGGCGGCGATGCAGGCGTGGATGAGCGACCGGGAAGAGGGATAGCGGAGGCGACGATAGCACCGACCCGCCATGACGGTTGTCCGGGACTGCAGCAGAGCCGTCCGTTATCAGCGCAAACCAAGTCAGATGATCTTGGATCTTCCGCAAAGGCCTCGTCTCGATGCTCGGGAGATGCCGCCCACGCCGCCATCGCCCTCCTACATCGCGGTCGACGGCAGCGCCGATGAACGAAGACCGGGTGAATCCTCTTCGCTGCTGGTCGCGCGTCCACTCCCTTTCCGTCGATGGTACGCGCGATTCACCGACGAAAAGACCGCTTGTGTGGGCGTCCGTACACAGGTACGATAGGCTATGAGAAGGAGGCTTCTCAACGGCGATAAGGAGGTTGGCACGATGAACGACGCAGCACGATTCCTGTCTGCGTTGTGTCGTATGACGGATGGTAAAGAGGGGGCGGTTGTCGACCCGGAAGATGTGGCCAACGCGATCGATCTTCCCGTGGATGCTTTCCAACCGGTCCTTGATGAATTGGCCGCGCGGTCGCTCATCGGCTACTCGCTGATCAACGATCTAAGAGTTTGGCTCACGGCGTATGGGGCCGCACAGTGCAAATGAACGAGTATGTCGTGTCCGCAGGCATCGGAACGGAGACCGAGGCATGAAAATCGAGACTCCTGCCCAAGCCGCCCTCTTTTGCACGGTGCGTATCGAGACGGATACCGGCACCGGGACAGGCTTTCTCTTCCAGCAGCGGGTCGGTCATCCGCAGCCCTTGCCATTCATCGTCACCAACAAGCACGTCGTCGAGGGTGCGACGGCGATACGCTTTTTCTTCACTCGACGGGAGGGCGAGGGTGATGCGGCGCGGCCGCTTGTCGGGGAGCGCGTGGACGTGAGCCATGACGATTTTACGGATCATTGGCACGGTCACCCCGATCCCGACATCGACGTCGCGATCCTGCCGTTCTTCCCCTTCGTCTCACTCCTTGGCGAGCAACGTGCGCAGATCTTTGTGCAGATGCTTGGTGAGGAGAATCTGGTAACGCCGGACGTACTCGACACACTCGACGTGATCGAGGAGGTGCGGTTCATCGGCTATCCGAACGGCATGTACGACGCGCGGAATCTGCTGCCCGTGGCCCGGCGCGGCACAACGGCGACGCCCCTCCACTTCGATTACAACGGGAGGCCGGCGTTCCTCATCGACGCCTCGGTCTTCCCGGGTTCAAGCGGCAGCCCGGTGCTGCTCCTGAACCACGGCGAGTTCGTGAGCAAGGGGCAATGGTTCCATGGCTCGCGCCTCGTGCTGCTCGGGATTATCTCCCAGGTCTTTGTCCGGCACGAGGTCGGGGAGGTGCGTCGCATCGCCATCCCGACTGCGGAAACGTCCGTCGCGGTTATTCCGCAGATGATCGACCTCGGCTACGTGTTCAAAGCATCCACGATTACTGAAACGATCACCGACTACGTGCGCGGTGGGCGGTTCGAGCGCGATCTGGTCGCCGCGACCGACGCCCCGCGTTTTCTCGCGCTTCTGAGAGAAATGAGCGGGATGAGGGGATGAACAGCGAATTGACCGCGCGCCTCCATCCGCAATTGGGGGCTGAGATTGTTGCTGCGCAACCGGTGGCGCCTAGCCCCGCTGCCACCTACCTCGCCCGTCTTGCCCCCGGCTCACGTCGCACGATGCGCGGCGCCCTCGCGGTCCTCGCCGCCTTGCTCGTCGGTGACGGCACCGATCCGCTCGCCCTTCCGTGGGAGCGCGTCCGCTACCCACATACACAGGGGTTGCGCGCCGCCCTTGCCGAGCGCTACGCCCCGGCCACCGCGAATAAGCACCTCGCCGTGTTGCGGGGCGTGTCAAAGGAAGCGTGGCGCCTTGGGCTGATGGACGCCGAAGCGGATCAGCGGGCGGTGGACGTCGGCGACATCCGCGCCGTCACGCTCCCGCGCGGGCGGGCGCTCACGCCGGGCGAACTGCGCGCCCTCTTCATCGCGTGCCGCGACGACACGATCGGCGGCGTGCGGGACGCGGCGTTGCTCGCGGTGCTCTACGGCTGCGGGCTGCGGCGCGCCGAGGTCGTCGCCCTCGACCACGTCGACTACCACGCCGAGACCCGCGCCCTCACGGTGCGGCACGGCAAGGGGGGCAAGACCCGCCACATCCTCCTGCCGCCCGCGATCTGGCGAGAGATTGTCGCGCTCCGGGGCAAAGGGGGGCCTGCGGCACCGGCCTTCAGCTCGCAGCGCGGCGGCCACCTCCACCCCTCGCAGGTCCTGCGCATCGTCAAGGCGGCGGCCCGGCGCGCCGGCCTCTCCGGGGCCGAGTCGCCCCACTGGCTGCGCCACGCCCACGCGAGCCACGCTCTGGACCGGGTTGCGCCGATCCACCTCGTCCGGGCAACCCTCGGCCATTCCTCCATCGCCACCACCGGCCGCTACACCCACGCCCGACCTATGGATTCGTCCGCGCGCTACCTCGCGCTGTAGAAGGAAGTTATTGGGATATGTATGCTCGCCCCGCTTTTACGCGCTGTTGCGACCCACGAAACGGTGCAACTCGCGGAGGTTTGGAGGTTGTTCCAATCTTGTTCGCGTTCGCCGCGCTCGATCTCCGCGATCATCTCGATCAGTGGCGTGTTGATGGGGAGAGCGATTCCCCCTTGCTCCCCCCGCCGGATGACCTCGCCGGTCAGCCAGCAGAACGCTTCGACCAGCCTCCCAGGCTCCCCCGAACTTCGACCGCACCCTCGCACTCAACCGTCCGCCACGCCCAACCGGTCCCAGATCACCGGCTCGAAGTTCCCGCCGGTTAGGGCGTGTCTGACGAATCGGTTTCGCGAAGTGCAGACCCCTTTTGGCACAGATTGAGGCTATGAACGTACTGACGTGAGACGCGCCGTCGCCACTTCGCCCCCACGTAATAGGTATTCGTCAGACACGCCCTAATGGGCCGAATCGTTCGGAGGCATGATGAGATCGACGAAGGGGCCGTCCAGCGTCCGCTCGGCGACGAAGAGCCGCCGTTCCAGATCGAGTACGCGGACGATGGTTCGCGATTGTGTCTCCCCGCCACTCGCCGCATCGCTGAGATAGGCGTAGCGCCCATCGGCAGAAAAGCCGTGCAGCGACAATGCCCCGCCGACATCGACATGATCGAGTTGGACCAGCCGCTCCGGATCGACGACGGAGAGCTGATGCCGCTCGCCGTCCCACTACCATCATCCCGATAGGTATGGAGGATCAACCGCCGGCCGTCGGGCGAGAGCAGCATCGCATTCGCGGGCTGATCGAGCGGGACGTGGCATCGCAGCCATGAACCGCAGATTCGCATCCCCCGCTCCCGCTGGCCGTCGTCTCGTCCGCAGACATCGCCCCGGTCAGCGCAGCGGATGCGCCGCGAGCTACGCAACCACGTCCCGGAAGTTCCGCTCACGATTCACGAAGAGGTTTCCGGATCGAACACCAGGGTCTTGGCAGAAGCGCTCACCGTGATTGCTGCCTCACGCAGCGAGGGGCTGGCGAGGAGAGCATTAATCGCATCTTGCCGTGCTTGGAGAATTTGGTCTGTGGCAACGCGGCGTGCTGCATCCTTATCGTCAGCTACGAGTGCAGCGATGAGCGCTCTGTGGTCCGTCGTACTATCCTGGCTGCGGTATTCTCCAGTCATTGCCATGGGCGGGATGGAGCGAAACAGAATCCCGAGGTGATACAAACGCTCACCCTCTTCAAGCAACTGCGACAGGCATTCCGCCAATCGCCGGTTCCCGGAGGCCGAGGCAGCGGTCACATGAAACTCCGTGTTGGTCCGTGCAGCTTTCGTGGGATTTGAATAATCTATATCGCACAGTTCGTCGAGGCGCTGGTGCAGCGTTACGTCGAGTCGGCCCGCTGCGAGTTCCATGGCAGCCGGCTCAATGATCAGCCGCAGCGCGAAGAGATCATAGACGTCTTGCAGAGTGATGGGCGTAACCTGGTATCCGTGCCGCGGTATGACAGTCACGAGGCCATCCTGGATAAGCCGCATCAATGCCTCCCGAATTGGCGTCTTTCCAATGTCGAGTTCGCGCACCAGTTCCGCTTCGGTCAACAGCCTTCCAGGTTCCAAGCGACATTCGATGATCCGACGCCGCAACTCGTTGTATGCTGCGCGGGTGAACGACAATGGACGTTTCCCTGGCTGTGGAGAATCTTGAGTACTGTCACGTGATGGAAGATTTTCGCGTAGCCGTCCGTTACTCTTTGAGGGCACAGTATTCCTCCGAATCGCACCAGGGGCGGGACTGCGTCCCGGCAGTAAGCGGAGATCATACCAAGTTCTGGTGAAGGGCACCGCGATTTTGATGGAGGCAAGTCTCAGATACTTTGGCCTCGGGGTTGCACCGCCAACCCTTACGTCAGGGAAAATGGTCGCTGATGGCCGACTGGTATTAAGAGGAGTTTATCATCGCTCTATTTAACCGCGTCGACGAGCGGAACGAACGGCAGGGGGATTCCGCGATAGGTCCGTGTCAACGCGGATGGTCACTGTGCGTCCTATACCGCCATACGCCCCCGTGCCTGTGCCCGCCGTCGACCGTATCGGCCGAGTGATCGTCGCGGGGAGCCGTGGCATAGCGAAGGAGGTGCGCGGATGAGTCTATACACCCTCTTTCCGGCTCGTGCTGCGCGCTCACGCGAGCAGCGGCAACACCTCGTCAATCACTCGCTTGAGTTGCCCCTTCTGATCCCAGCCGGTGATGCGAATCGTGATCTCATCGAAACCCGCATCCCGGTAGCGTAGCAGGTGCTCGGCGCACTCCTGCGGCGACCCCGTCGCCGTCCATCGATCGACGATCTCTCTCGTGAAAACTTGTGGCACGTAGTACGTGTCCAGGAACCGCTTCGACTCGTCAAGCGCCGCCTCCCGGTCCTCATTCACGTTGATGTTGTGGTACGAATGCGTCTCGATTGTGTGCGGATCCCGCCCGAGCTCGGTGGCCTTTCGCTTGACATCGGCGATGCGATCGGCGACGCCGTTCTCGGCGAAGACTGTCGTCTGAAATCCATCGGCGTAGCGCGCGATGCGCCGGTGCTGCCGCTCGAGCACCGCCGGATCATCCCCAGAGGCGTTGGCGGCGATCCAGATCGGCGGGCAGGGCTTGGCGGCGGGCTTCGGCGCAACCGTCACATTCTCACAATGATAATGCTTCCCCTCGAAGGTGACATTGTCTTCGGTCCACAACCGTCGGATGAGTGTGATCCATTCGATCAGCCGCCCGACGCGGTCCTTCGGCTCGACGTGGTAGAGTTGCCCCTCCACCTTCGCACCCTCCTGCTCGACAATGCCGCTGCACGCGACGAGCACCGTTCGGCCGCCGGAGAGCAGATCGAGCGAGGCCCACTGATAGGCGAGCAGGACGGGATCGCGTAGCGGGAAACTCGCCATGCACGCCGGGCCGAGCCGGACGTGCTTGGTGCGCGCCGCAATCCCCGCCAGCAGGGTGATGGACTCCATCCGCGGCTTGCCGAGCAAGCTGTCGCCCACCCAGACGGACTGGAACGCGCCCGACTGATCGGCGATCGCGGCGAGTTCGAGCATCTCGTCCGACGTGGTGACCCCGAAGAGCACCCCACGGTTCGGTAGTGTCAGTCCAATCTTCATGTGCGTACCTCCTCCATGCCTGGCATGGCGAACAACGAGCGGCTATGCGCCGACAACACTGATACGCGCTCCATGCGTCTGCGCCACGGAGAGCGTCTTCTCCGTTCCTCCACCACCAAGCAGCAAGGCGTAAGGCGCCATGCCACGCGCATGCAAGGCGCGACCGGGCGCGGTCTCCGGTCCTGCGGACGTCAGCAACTCGATGGCGTCCCGCCGCCGGTGTGCTCGCCCCCCGGCAGGACGGTGAAGCCCGCCCCCGCGTAGTCCGCAGACGCCTGCGCGAGGTCGCGCACACCGATGATGATGTGGTCAATGCGCGACGGCATGTGTATCTCTCCCCGGCGCGACAAGATCCCGCCAGTTGGTCGGCGTCGCGCCGTCCGCATCTGGCCGGATCGCCAGATCGTCGAAACGGTGGTTGATGCTGCTGCCTAGTTTCCCGATGTCAGCGCCGTAGACGTGAATCGAAATCGCCAAGTCGTCGCCGATGCATGCCACCCGATGGATATCTTCCGCCGGTGGGACGAGCGCTACTGCCTGCCCCGGCACCGCGACGTCGCGCGATGCCTCAACGAGGAAACGTTCGTCGCCCTCCTGGTAGAGCCGGTAGCGCGTCTCGCGTTCCTCGCCTTGATAGACGCCGACGACGCACCAGGAGACGTGATCGTGGATCGGCGTCGCCTGACCAGGCTTCCAGACCAGCGCGACGATACTGAATCCGCCGTCGGGAGCGACATACAGGAGGTGCTGGCGGTAGCGGTCGTCCCAGGGCTCGCGATGGGCGTCAGCGAGCCAATCGGGCTGGCGGAGCAATGGGGCGAGCCGCGCGGCGACCGCAACGGCGAGAGCGTGCTCGTCCGTATGCCGCAGCCGCAGGTGCTCGACGTCCGCGACGAAAGCGGCGAGGGGGTCCGATGGTCGCAGGTCCGGCATGATAACCTCCTTCAGGCGAAATGCGGCAGCACCTCATTGATGACGCGCCTGAGTTGCCCCATCTGATTCCAGGCGGTGATTCGCACCGTCACCTCATCGAAGCCCATCCGCTCATACACCTTCAAATGTTCGACACACTGCTCCGGGGAGCCGGTCGCCACCCATGAATCAACGAAGTCCGGTGGGTAGTCCATCGTGTAATAGATATCTAGGTAGCGCTTCGACTCGGCCAGCCCCGCCTCCCGATCCTCATTGACGTTGATGTTGTGATAGAGATGCGTCTCCAACTCGTCCGGATTCCGCCCCTGTTCCCGCGCTTTCTCGCGGACGTCGTTCAAACGCCACGCGACATCTTCCGGATCGGCAACCGAGGTCTGCCAGCCGTCGGCATGCCGCGCCACCCGCCGGTGCGTGCGCTCGATCACCGCGCGGTCGCCCCGCGCGTTGTTCGCGATCCAGATCGGCGGACGCGGCTTGGCGGCGGGCTTCGGCTCGACCGTGACATTCGCGAACTGGTAATGCTTGCCCTCATGCGTCACGTTCTCCTCGGTCCACAGGCGCTTGAGGATCGTGATCCACTCGGTCAGCCGCTCGACGCGCGCCTTGTTGTCGACATGGTACGTGGCCGCCTCGATGTCCGCCCCCGCCTGCGGGACGATGCCGGTGCAGGCGACCATAATCGTGCGTCCCTCCGCCAGCAGGTCGAGGCTCGCCCACTGGTAGGCGAGCAGCACCGGATCGCGCAGCGGGAAGCTCGCCATACAGGCCGGGCCGAGGCGCACCCGCTTCGTACGCCCCGCGACACCGGCGAGCGGCGCGATGGACTCCATCCGGGGCTTACCGAACAGGCTATCGCCCGCCCAGACGGACTGGAATGCGCCCGACTGATCGGCGATCTCCGCCAGATCAAGCATCTCCGCCGCCGTCGTCGCACCGAACAACACGCCCCGATTTGGCAGGGTCAGTCCGATCTTCATTGGTTATCCTCCATCTCGTAAAGCCAAGACCGCGATTGCGACGATTCCTACGATGACATCACCGTTTCCTGGGGTGCGCGAATGCGCGCGCCGTGCGCCGTTTCGAGTGAGAGGACCTTCCCACTTCCCGGTTCGGCTGCCTGATCCGCGCTCACTATGACTTCATACGGCCCCTCGCCACGCACGTGCAGATACTGACCGAGCGCGCTCGCGGCATCGGTGGGTTGCACGAGTTCCAGCCACTGAGCGTCGATCGGGAAGCGCGTCGCCATACCCGCCCCCGCGATGCTCGATGGCACGGCCTCTCCCTCGACGTCGAGCAGCGCCGCGAGCGCCGCCGCGCTCTGGGCAAGATCGCCGACGACAAGTGTCAACCCGGCGACGCATGTCACGCCAAGGGCATGGCGCATCGCGTCATCCCCCGGGACCCGCAGGGGGCGCGAGGTCACATCCTCGATCATGAACGGCAGAGCGGCCTGGCCTCCGGTGCGTCCCGGCATGCTCGCGCCGCCGATGCGCCAGGCGATGCGTTCCCCGTCGGGACGCACGCGCCCCATATCAATCGGGCCATAGGTCGGTAGCCCACGCGAAGTAATCGCTGCCAGATCGGCCGCCACATCGGTTGATCGCATGGCATAGTCAATCAGCCCCTCGCCCTGCGCCAATCGCGCTCCCCAGCGATGCTGCGCGGGAGGATTCGGCCCCTTGAAGGCGATCAGTTCGAAGTAGGTCCCGTCCGCGAAGGCGATGAGTGCGTTGTGTGTGGCCCCGCCGGTGTGCTCCCCGCCTGGCGTGACGGTGAAGCCCAGCCGCGCGTAGTCCGCCGAGGCCTGCGCGAGGTCCGTGACAAGGATCACGATATGGTCAATCCCACCTGGCATGAAGCCTCCTATTCGTCGTCTCCGGTGCAGTCGGAGGACCGGCATGCCGGCCACTCCTGCAGACAGAAACGCGGAATACTACGCATCCTTCGGCCGAAGGCTCTCCTCAAGAAATGCGAGCACCTTCGACCAGGAATCGGCTTGCGCGAATGCGGAGTCTTTTGCATTCCCGCCGAAGGCGTTGACCCGACCGGCGATCGGATGACGTGCGGCGGTCACGGTGGTCGGCAAATAGGGAGCGCCGATCATATGGCCAGTTCCCGCATAACTCAGATGTTCGTAAGGATACGGGTAGTTGTGCGCGGCAAGGCGCTTGACCACCATGTCCGCCAGCAGGGAGGACGGCCACATCCGATCGTCCTGGCCGGAGATGAGGAGGATCGGCCCATTGGTCTGTTCGACGGGGATCGCCGCTCGTTCGACCGCCGCTACATCTTCCAATGCCCTGAGGAAACCTGGGGTGAGGGCGATCGGCTCCTTGTTAGCTGCCACTTCCGGCTGTGTGGGGGCAGCTCTCCCGGGCACGAAGGGGAGCGGCGTACCTCGATGGGTCCATGCCGGCCCCCCCAATCCTTCTCGACTGATGCCGCCGAAAAGCACCGCGCTCGGCACGTACCCGACGACGGCGGTGATCTGTGGGAAGGTCGCTCCCAGGAGGAGAATCAGTTCCCCGCCGCGCGACGCGCCGACAACTGCCAACACGTCGTCTCGCACGATGTCGCGAGCGTGCATCCAGTGTATGGCCGTTTCGAAGTACTCGAGGGGGATATTGACCAAGCCGGCGGGCAGCGCTCCCCAGGCAAAGTAGGCCAGCGCGAGGGCGGCATAGCCGTGCGACGCGAAAAGCGCCGCAGAGTTCTCCACCAATCCTCCCCCGGAGCCACCCATGACCATCACGCCCGGATAGGGGCCGGAACCGCTCGGATGAAACAACGCCCCGACCAAACCGTTTTCGCGGACGGGGATCCGCGTGACGCCCGGGGCGACAAAAAGCCGCTCGAGCGTTGCGGACCCAACAGGCTGTTCATCCACTATTGCCGTGAATGTCATCATCGTGGGGGTCAAACCGATTTTCCGAAAGGGTGAGATTTCTGGCTCTTCGGGATTCAAGGTCATTGACCAGAATAAGCCCATCGGATCGATATCATCGTAGGTGCCGGATAGTGGCCGTTGCGATCCCACGTCAACCGCACCCTGACTATCCGAGGCAAAGGTGGCCTGGGATTCCCACCGGCGCTGCAGGTCGTCGTGCATGTGCGCCCGGACGGTGACGTGTTGGTGCGGCCCGAAACCGGAGAGCTTTATGCCCACCTGCTCGTCCACGAGCGCCTGCCCAAGCGTAACCGTGATTGTAGCGGACGGCGGGTACTGCACAACCTTGCCTCTCATTCTCTTCTTCCCCGAATCTGAAAGATTGCCAATTCCTGATAACGCGGTGAACAGGTCGCGAGGTTCATCGTGACGGATCCCTCGCATCACGATTGCAGCCGGATGCGTGGGTCGAGCATGCCGTACACGAAGTCGACGATGAGGTTCGTGATGACCGTCAGGACGGCCACGAACATGACATTGGTCAGCACCACCGGATAATCGCGCGAGAGAGCTGCAGTGGTCGTCGCCTTCCCGAGGCCCGGCAGGCCGAAGATTGTTTCGACGATCACCGACCCGCCGAGCGTCACCGGGATGATCGTGTTGAGCAGGCTCACCACGCCGATGAGCGAGTTGCGCAGTGCATGGCGGGCCAACACAGCAGGTTCAGCGAGTCCCTTCGCGCGGGCAGTACGAATGTAGTCCTCACCCAGCACGCCGATGAGCGCATCCCGCAGGTAGCGGGCCAGGATCGGCGCCGCTCCGACGGCGACAACGATCGTCGGCATCACGAGATAGGGGAGCGACGCGCGCGGGTGAAACCCCGTTGTCCCGCGCGGTGCGATCCCGGCGCTCGGTAGGAGGTGCCATTGCTCGGTGAAGAGACGGACGAGGAGAAGCGCGAGCACGAACGATGGGACGGCGAGCGAGGTGGTGAGCGACAGAGAGAGGCCGCGATCGACCGGTCCCCTCGGTCGGCGCGCCGCGAGGACGCCCAGCAGCAGGGCGATCAGGATCGCGAGCCCGAGGCCGAGCGCACTGATGATGAAGGTCGTCGGGAAGGCATCACGGACCACCTGATACGTGGGTTGCTTCGACCTGAATGAGCGTAAGTCACCATTCACGAGCCCGCGCATCATCTTGGCGTATCGGATTGGAAAAGAATCGTTCAACCCGAGTTGGTCCCGCACCGCCGCGCGCTCACTCTCTGACAGGAGGGTAGGATCGACGACGAGCGCAATGGGATCGCCGGGTGTCAGCCAGAACACCGTGAACGACAGGAGCGAGATGCCGATCAGGAGTGGAATGATCTCGATGATCCGGTGTATCCAGTACCGCGGCATCAGCGCAGCCTCCCTTGCGGATCGAGCGCGTCGCGCAGGCCCTCGCCGAGCATGTTGAACGCCAGCACGACGAGGAAGATAGCAGTGCCGGGGAAGGCGACCAGCCACCATGCCTGACGCACGAATGACGCCCCGTCGGCAACCATGTTGCCCAGGCTCGGTGTCGGAGGAGAGACGCCGAGACCGAGGTAACTGAGGCCCGATTCGATGAGGATGTTGCTCGCGACGCGAATCGTCGCGCTCGCGATGATCACCGGCATGAGATGCGGGAGCAGGTGCCGCAGGACGATGCGCGTGTCGCGCGCGCCACTCACCCGCGCTGCCGTCACGAAGTCCTGCTGCCGCAGCCGCAACATCAGGGCGCGTACGACGCGCGCGTTCGCTGGCCAGGAAGTGAGGCCGATCATCACGATCAGGAGCTTGAGGCTGCGTCCGAACGTCGCCACGGTCAGCACCAGGAGGAAGAAGGTCGGGAAGACGAGCACGAGATCGGTGAGCCGCATCAGGATGCGGTCCGACCAGCCACCGAAGAACCCCGCCACGCTGCCAACCGCGACGCCCACAACGAGGGTGATGAGCATGGACAACAACCCAACGGAGAGCGAGACACGCCCCGCATAGATGAGACGGCTGAGGACATCGCGCCCGAGACCGTCGCCACCGAGGATGAAGGCCGAGCCGGGCGAGGCGAGCCGCATTTGCACATACTGCGCCTCGGGCCGTTGCGGGGCGATCGCCGGGGCAAAGATCGCCGTGATGACGACGAGGAGGATGATCGTCAGCCCGGCGCTGATGCGGCCGTGCGTGCGGATCAGCTGCGGCAGGTTGGGCCGGGCGCGCGACTGATCGCGTGCCGGTAATTGTTCGGTCGCGCCGTCAACTTGGGCGGTGATGCTCGGGGGCGTAACCTGCTCCAGTCTCACTGGCGCGGCGCTGCTGAGGTGATCACGTCGTTCCATTCTCGCCTTCCGCTGTTCATCGCGGCGCCGATACGGGTGAGCCGTGGCGTGGCCTAGCGGGCCACATAGTACCAATCCTGTATGTCGCGCCATGTGAAGATTTGGCTGACGCGGTCGGGCGTGATGAGGTCAGCGCTGAAGACGTATGCCTGATGCGGATTGCCGATCCACAAATGCGGCACATCCTGGGCGATCACTTCCTGCCATTCGTAGTAGAGTTTCTTTCGCTGCTCCTGATCGTTCGTCGCCGCCGCTTGCGTAATCAGCGCGTCCGACTGCGGGTTGTTGTATCCATTGCGGTTGTTCGCGCTGAGGAAGTATCCAGGCAGCGAATAGTGTGGATCCGTATAGTTGGTGTATGGCACCTCGAGACCGACCGCGTCGAAGAGATGAGTGGTGTAATACTGCGTGCTCAGGGTGCCAAAGTCGACATAGACGTGCTTCATCTCAACGCCGACTTGTTTCCACTGTTGTTGCACGACCAGCGGCCAGTCCTTGTTGATCGAATACATTGTGAAGGAGAACTTTTGGCCGTTTTTCTCACGGATACCGTCCGCACCGACGATCCAGCCGGCTGCATCGAGCAGTTGCTTCGCCTGACTGAGATCATTGTCGAAGAGGGTGGTATCCTTCTTCGTGGGCCAGTAATCGTACGGGAAGACCGAGTTGTAGATATCCGCGCGTCCCTTCCAGATCGCATCGGCGATCGCTTTGCGGTTCAACGCATAGGAGAGCACCTTGCGGACCCGCAGGTCCTCGAAGAATGGCTTGCGGAGGTTGAACTCGATGTACTGATTGTTTCGCCCCCGTTTGGTGATCGTGCGGAGTGTAGGATCACCCTGCAAAGCGTCATAGATGTCTAGGGTCAGGTTCGCCGAATTGATTTCTCGCGCCTTGAGTCCGGTAATGATCGCGTTGCTGTCGAGGCTGCTCGTCAGCAGCACGACTTTATCGAGCGAGGGGCGGCCACCGAAGTAGTCGTCGAATGCCTTGCCCGTGACGCTGTCGTTGGCTTTCCACGATTCGAAGACGAAGGGGCCGGTCCCAATCGGCGCGCGCGCATAGGCGTGCTTGAGCATGTCCGCGACGGGAACATCCTTGAGGACATGCTGCGGGATAATGAATTGGTTGCTTCCAATCGTCAGAAAGGGCGCATACGCGGTGGTCAGCCGTGCCTCAACCGTATAGTCATCAATGACCTTGACACCGGTGATTTCTGGTGCTTTTCCGGCATGATATTCCGGCGCGCCCTCCAATGCCGAGAAAAAACTGTACAGCTGCGCCGCAGTCTTGTTGTCCGGATGGGCGATGACTTCCCACGTAAACTTGACGTCTTTGGCCGAGAACGGTTGCCCGTCATGCCACTTGACGCCGCGGCGCAGCTTGAACGTGAACTGCTTGCCGTCGGGGGTGTTCGTCCACGATTCGGCCAGATCAGGCATCGGATCGAGGTTCGGATCGGGCCGCGTCACCCCGCTAAAAAAGGGCATGGTCGGTATGTTCACCGAGGAAAATGAACTGAACGACGGGATCAGATGCGGCGGCTCGACACCCCAGTAATTGACAGCGATGCCACCCTTGCGACGGGCACCGGCCGGTGTCGCGGATACAGCCGCAGGCGCCGAACCGGCGGATGCGGACGACGTTGTCACGCCCGTGGCAGATGATCCGGCAGGTGGCGATGTCGCGGCAGGGGCGGCCGGTGTCACGGTCGGGACGCTCCCGCCACACGCGGCCAGGATGCTCACGGCAGCGATCCCCCCGACCGTTGCTGCGGCGCGGTGCAAGAAGCGTCGGCGCGTCGTGCGCTGATTCAGAGCGGTCGCATCTCCCATAGCAATGCTCTCCTTTCGACGCTCTGCAATTTCGTGCGCGATGTCGCGAGAGTACCCGACTGCTCACGGGCCGCATCGGTGGCGGCAGACGAATGAAGGGTTTGGCTTCCCAGCTGGAGGCCTCGTGCTCAGGATGTCGCGCTTGCTAGAGTGACGACATCATGCTACCATCTGATACACTGCTTGTCAATCTGTATCATGTGACATAGGTAATTGTGATATATCAGGAGCAGATGATGGTTGTAGCGGATCTCCCCTCTTCACTGCGTACGAACGGCTCGTTGCCACGGTCACTCGCTGCAGAGGCATATCAACTCCTCCGCCGCCAAATCATCTATTGCGCGTTGCCGCCGGCGGTACGCGTGACGGAAGCGGACTTCGTCAAGCAGTTGGGATTGGGAAAGACGCCGATCCGCGAGGCGCTGGGGCGGTTGGCGCAGGAAGGATTGGTGCGCGTGATCCCGCGGCAGGGGTACGTGATCGCGCCGATCACCCTGCGCGACGTCCACGACCTCTTCGACCTGCGCCTGATCGTCGAACCGGCCGCAGTGCAGCACGCGGCGGCACACATCGACGTGACCGACCTACGGCGGCTCGATGCGCTGTGCCGGGCGGGGTATACGCTCGGTGACCATGACTCCGCGACGGCCTTCTTGCGTGCCAACACGGAGTTCCATGTCTTGATCGCGTGTGCGTCCGGGAACGCGCGACTGGCCCGCCTGCTCGCGCAACTCCTCGATGAGAGCGAGCGCTTGTTCCACCTCGGTCTCATGCTGCGCAACCGGAGCGACGAGATGGCCCACGAGCATCACGACCTCGTCGAGGCGCTCGCGGCGAGGGATGCCGAGGCGGCGCGTTGTATCGCGGTTGACCAAATTACTACCTCCCAGCGAATGGTCGTTGACGCACTGCTGACGAGCGCGGCGCTCATGGAGGCATCGGTCACGGTACCATAGAGCGTTTTGCAATGTGATAGAGCCGGTGCGAGACTGTGGGGATGAACGCATATAGTGAAGACCTCCGCCAACGGATCGTCATGGCCGTTGCGTCGGGGCAGTCGCAACCCACCGTCGCCTCCCG
>JAABUS010002276.1_pt1 | contig 29810 bp, 22 predicted proteins | sample 5560161 | NCBI WGS metagenome assembly JAABUS01 (sample SAMN10711885, study PRJNA513376) | rock metagenome | isolation source: Antarctica rocks | place: Antarctica: Victoria Land, Trio Nunatak nord | collected 2016-01-04
GGGTCGTGTCCCGCAAACCGATCGTGTTCGTCACCAGGATGTCATCTGTGTGTGTCATGGTGGAGTCCCTCTCCTAATCTAACCTCGGTTAGAAATCTATCATCCCCATGATTCCATGTCAAGAACCTACCGGAAACGCGGCGGTGCTGGCTGCGACGCATACCTCGCCACAGGAGGGGGTACAACCCCAACTGGACACTCCGTCGTGCCCCCTCTCGTAACGCTGGACGTCGCGGTCGTTAGTGGTGCATCCGGTAAGTTCTATGCGACAATGAGGCCAATCGCCATGGGGCATTGACACCGTTCTCAGGCAGGAGGTCTTAGCCATGCGTGCCTACGTGCGCGTCCGTCCCTTGACTGACGACGAGTATCAACTCCTCAAACGTCAGGCCGCCTCCCGCAAGCTGGCCGTCGGGCGCGTCAAACGCGCGCAGGTCGTCCTCCTCTCCAATCAAGGCTATCGCGCACAGGAAATCGCGGAACGCTTGGCGATGTGCGAGCGCACCGCCCGCACCTGGATCAATCGCTTTACCCGCCTCGGCATCCCCGGATTGGAGGAAGGCCCTCGCTCGGGTCGCCCGCCCGTCTATGCCCCGCTCGATGTCGGCGTCGTGATAGAGACTGTCCTCACTCGGCCAAGCGAACTGGACCTGCCTTTCGGTTCCTGGACACTCGATCGATTGGTCGCCTATCTGGGCGAGGTCAAGGGCATCGCGATCAAACGCAGCCGGATCAGCGAGATGCTGCGGCAGGAGGGATTGCGTTGGCGCCATCAGGAGGGCTGGTTCGGGGAGCGGATCGATCCCGACTTCGCGGTAAAAAGGGGGCGATCGAGACCCTCTACACCGCTCCTCCTTCCAACAGTGTCGTAGTCTGCCTCGATGAGATGGGGCCGCTCTCGGCGCGCTCACACGCCGGTCGGGAACTCGTGGCGATCCATCCGGGTGCGGGCAAGCCCGCAGGCCGGGGCAAACAGGAACTGGACTATCAGCGTCGACCCACCGACGGCTACGTCTTTGGTGCCTTCCAGCCCGCCACGGGCGAAGCACTGACCGCCACCTACACGAGTCGTACGATCAAGAACTTCATCGACTTCCTCGACCAGGTCGAAGCGGCGATCCCGGCGTCAGCGGAACGGGTCTACGCGATCCTCGATAATCTGGCGACGCACAAAGCGGCCGATGTCCTGCTCTTCAACCTGGCGCATCCGCGCTGGGAGTTCGTCTTCCAGCCGACGTATGCGGCGTATCTGAACCTGATCGAGCCGTGGTGGAAGATTTTGAAATCGTTGGCGCTCAAGGGGCGACAGTTTCTGACCTGGGAGGCGGTCGAGGAGGCGGTCGTTGCCGCGTGCGCCTACTGGAACGCGCATCGGCACCCCTTCGTGTGGGGCCAGCGGCGTCGGCATCGCCCGCCGCGAAAGTATGGGGTCGCTTGTATGCCGAAAGCAACCTGTATTTAGCGGATGCACCATTAGCATACTTTAATTGACGTTTCGTCAATCCACCCCATGATCGCTGACTCCGGGTGACGAAAGATGCAGGCGGCACCGACGGCGACCGACTTTTCCACCGGGCAGGACCCTTTCTGGGACGCATTACGCACGCTGCCACACGAGCAGATTGACGGGAACGGCATAGCGGTACTGCCACCCTTCGTCAGTCTCCGCAAGGAGTGGCCGTAGCATGGCGATGAAGCGGTCGGCGGCGCTCTGCGACGCATCCTGCGGGATCAGCGATCTCGCGACGCCCTCCGGCGTGGGCGCGGCGATGCGACGCATCTCCCACAGCACCCGCAGATCCGCGCGGTAGCCGAGTTGCCGTAGGGCGCCGAGGAGATACAGGTATGCCGGATAGTCCGGCTCGCCGTGCCGTCCCCAGATTTCGAGGAGGAACGGGTAGTGGGGCGCCTGCGCCGTGTCACTCGCCGCGATCACGAGCGTCCGCGCCGTCGCACGCACCAGCGCGATCAATGCGGCACGGATATCCACCTGGCGATAAAGCGACCACGCCGCCAGCACCACATCGTGGGGTGGGACGGTCATTGTTTCGAGCGCATCTTCGAGGATCGCGATATTCGTGACTCCTTCATCGTGCGCACGCTTCACGAGGAGGGCGAGCATTGCCGGTGAGTAGTCAAGCGCCGTGACCTGGCGCACCAACCGCGCGAGCGGGAGCGCAAACCGCCCGGTACCCGCTCCAACATCGAGCAATGTGTCGGTCGGGCGTACGAGCGCGGCGAGTGCGGCGAGCGTCCGATCGTACGATCCGGGCATGGCGACCCGATCATCGTAGCCCTGTGCATACCCTTCCCAGAAGGCGCGATCCGTGGCGGCGTCGATGCGTGCATCGGGACGGTGGAGAAGCGCCGCGCGCCATGCGGCGATGAAGTCGATCGTGCCTGTTTCCGTCATTGCGGCGTGATCGTTCCCCGTCGGTTCCGGTTGTTTCATCGTACACCTCGATATCCTTTTAGATTTACCGCACGTTGCTGATCGACCTGATCTGATCGATATCGAGATGCGCGCGGAGCATGGCCGCTAGCTTGTCATATTCGCGCTGGCGGTCGAAGGTGCGTCTATCCACAGGCAGCGAACGACCGATTGCATGCCGCGCCGCCAACGCCGCGATGATGCCGTGCCGGAAGGCGTCATTTTCGTAGAGGCCGTGCAGGTAGCAGCCCGCGACCCATCCGCTGGTGTCGATCCAGCCATCCACTTCACCGGTCGTGAGCCGGAATGCATCGGTGCCGTTCGGATTCTCAGTCTGCGCCGTCCTCCCCATGTGTATCTGATACGCGCTGAACAGCGATTCGTTGAGGTGGGCGAAAAGGCCACGGGCTGCCGATGATCCGATCTGTGCGGTCGTCCGCAGCGTGACCTTCTCCCACGCTGCCACGAAGACGGTCTCGACGGGCAACAGATCGAGGCCCGGCTCGACGGTGCCCGTCGCGGATTCCGCGCCGATGGGATCGCTGACCCGCTCGCCGAGCATCTGATAGCCGCCGCAGATACCGAACACCGCGCAGCCGTCCGCCGCCAGGAGCCGGATGTGCGCCGCGAGGCCCACCCGCCAGAGCCACGCGAGATCGTGCAGCGTGCTTTTCGTGCCGGGGAGGATGACGAGATCGGGGTGGTCGGGAAGCTCGTCCGGGTGCGCGGCGAAACAGAGATGCACCGAGGGCTCCGCCGCGAGGGCGTCGAACTCGTCGTAATTGCTCAGGTACGGCAGTCGCACCACGACAATCTCCAGCGTCGTTTCGCCTTTTCCCTGCTGTTGTCGTGAAGGAGCTGGCATGTTTTCGAGCGGGACAGAATCTTCCTCCGCGATGGTGATGTCCGTGAACATCGGGAGGGTACCCAGCACGGGCAGGCCGCTTCGTTCGGCCAGCATCTGCTCGCCGTCTCGCCAGAGCGAGAGATCGCCCCGGAACTTGTTGACGATCAGCCCCCGGACGCGGGCGCGATCCTCCGGGGGGAAGAGCATCAGCGTGCCGAGGAGGGCGGCGAAGATCCCCCCGCGGTCGATGTCCCCGACGAGCAGCACGGGCGCGTCCGCGAGGCGGGCGACCTGCATGTTGACGATGTCATTGCGCGCGAGGTTCAGTTCGACGGGGCTGCCCGCGCCCTCGATGATCACGAGGTCGTACTCCCGCCGCAGTGTCTCGAGCGCGTCGCGCACGATGTCCAGCAGGCCGCTGCGGTTGCGCCAGTAGTCGCGCGCCTCGAGCGCGGCGAGGGGACGACCCATGACGATCACCTGGCTGCGCGACTCCCCCTCCGGCTTGAGGAGCACCGGATTCATCTCCACGCGCGGCTCGATGCCGGCGGCCTCGGCCTGCACGACCTGCGCGCGGCCCATCTCCCGACCGTCGCGCGTCACGAAGGAGTTGAGCGCCATGTTCTGTGCCTTGAAGGGGGCGACGCGCAGCCCTTCGTCGGCGAAGATGCGGCAAAGGCCGGTGACGAGCGTGCTCTTGCCGACCGTCGAGGCCGTCCCTTGCACCATCAGGGTGCGCGCACGCCGCGTCACGGTTGCCCGGCCTCTTCCAGAGCGCGGATGAGCCGCCGCCAATCGCCCTCCGGTCGCGTGGCGACGCGGACAGAGTGCGGTAGGCCGAATGAGGTGCAGTCGCGCACCACCAGCCCGTGCGTCAGCAAGCGCTGACGCGTGCTGCGGGCCTCTCCCACGTTCACAAGGCAGAACTGTGTCCGCGACGGAACGATGGCGTGACCGGACGCTTCGAGGGCGGCGAAGAATGCTCCCCGTTCGGCCGCGAGCATGGCGAGCGTCCGCGCCAAGTGCATGCGGTCTTTGATCGCCGCGACGCCCGCCGCCTGCGCCGCCACGCTGACACTCCAGGAGGGCAACTGTGCCGCGATGCGGCGGCTCATCTCCGGGGCGGCGACGAGGTAGCCGAGACGTAGGCCCGCGAGCGCGAAGTCTTTCGTCAGCGAGCGGAGCACGATGATTTCCGGCATATTGGCGTTGCCGATCAATCGCGCTACCGAGAACGGCTCGGGCGGGATGAGGAAACGCCAGTATGCTTCATCGACAACGAGCCGCGCACCGATCTGTCGGCACGCGTCGGCAATCTCCATCAGGCCATCCCGGTCGAGCCAATACCCGGTCGGATTGTTCGGATTGCAAAACCAGACGAGCGCGGGCTGCTGATCGCAGAGCCAGGCGACGATCTCGCCGCAGTTCGGCACATAGCCGGATGCTCCCTGCGGCGCGCGATATTCCGCGACGGTCGCCCGCGCGGCGGCGCTTGCGGCGGCGTACTCGCCGAACGTTGGCCCGATAATCGCCGCCTTGTCTCCCGGTTGAAGGAGGGCACGGGCGATGGCCCAGATGAGTTCGGCGGCGCCATTGCCGCAGAGGATCGTGTCGAGCGCCCAATCCGCGTCATCCAGTTCGTGGACGCGGATCGCCCGCCGCAGCGCGAGGCAGTGGCGGTCCGGGTAGTGGGCGATGTCGATGCCCTGCAGCGCCGTGCGGACGGCAGGCGACGGGCCGTACGGGTTGCTGTTGACGCTGAAGTCGATCACGCTGCCCGGCTCGATGCCCAGCCGCTCGAACTCCGCATAGTCGATCCCGCCATGTACGATGCCGTCAATCATGCCCCGCCCGCCTTGCCTCTCTCCACGTCACCGCGCCCGCCAGCAGAAGGATCGCCGCACCGCCGACAGTGCGGACCATCATTTCCGCCCGCCGGATCGTCGCCGGGGTGACCGGCTGGCGCGCGTCTCCGAGCGTGTAATGGCCGACTTTTTCCAGTTGCACGCCGAGTGCGCCCGCCGCCGCCGCCATCGGGTGACCCGCATTCGGGCTGGCAGTGCGCCCGGCGTCGCGTCGCCAGACTCGCCATGCGGCGCGCGCATCGCCGCCGAAGAGCGGGGCGAGCGCGACGATCAGGGCGGCGGTCAGCCGCGCGGGGAGGAAATTGAGTGCGTCATCGAGTCGCGCCGCCGCTTTGCCGAGATGTTCGTACTGCCCGTGATAGCCGATCATCGAATCGAAGGTGTTGACCAGGCGGTAGAATGCCGCGCCGGGCAACCCGAAGAGCGCATAGCAGAGCAGCGGCGCGACGACGGAATCGCTGAGGTTTTCCGCGAGCGATTCGACCGCCGCCGCCGCGACGAGGGGCGCGTCCAGATCGCCGCGCTCGCGGCTGACGAGATTCGCCAGGGCTTCGCGCGCGGCGGGCAGATCGCTTTGCTCCAATGCGAGTCGCACCATCCGCCCGGATGCCGCGAGCATGTGCAGCGCGAAGAATGAGGTGAGGGCAGCCCCTTCGATGACGGCTGCTGCTGCGACCCCTTGCCGGGCATATCCGCGCCGCACGAGTGTCATCCGTGCCCGCCGCGCGAGGCATTGCACCGCCATCGCCGGGAGGACTGCCAGGGGTGTGGCGATCAGGATTGCCCCGCCGCCATAGGCGAGCCGTGCGCATTCACCGTATGGCGCGTGCCGTTCGAGTCGCCCGATTGCCTTGCCGTAACAAACAACGGGATGCCAACCGGCGGGCAACTCGCCGACGAGATCGAGCGCGAGCGCAACGAGCATGGCCGCGCCGGGGACGCTCCGGGCCAACGTAGCACGCACCCTAGAACTCGATCCCCTTCTGCGCCTTGATGCCGGCGCGGTACGGGTGCTTGATCTCGGTCATCTCGGTGACGAGGTCCGCGTGATCGATCAGTTCCTGCGGCGCATATCGCCCGGTGATGACGATGTGCATCCCGGCGGGGCGCTGATCGAGCGTTTCGCGGATCTCGTCCCAGGTGAGCCATCCGTACTTGAGCATGTAGGTTAGTTCATCCAGGACGATGAAGTCGAATGCACCGGAGACGATACGCGCACGGCAGACATCCCAACCCTGCCGCGCGAGCGCCTTGTCCTCCTCGATGTTTTGGGAAAGCCAGGTGAAGCCGTCGCCGAGGGGCAGGATCTCGATACTGAACTTCTTCGTCGCCTGGATCTCGCCCCACTTGGCTGTGCGCGCCTTGATGAACTGCAACATGCAGACGCGCAATCCCTGCCCCCATGCCCGCACCAGGAGCCCGACTGCGGCGGTCGTCTTACCCTTCCCTTTGCCGGTGTAGACGATCAGCAAGCCCTTGCGGGTCGCGGCTTTGGCCCGCGCGCGGCGGGCGGTGTGGCGCGTCTTCTGTTGGGCCAGCCGCTCCATTTCGCCCAGCCCGGCCGTTTCTTCCGGGTCGCCGGGAAGCTCGGTGATTGCGGTTGGTGTCGATGCCGTCATGTTCACTCCTCCGTCTCACGAGGCTCATTTGCGTCCATTCGATGGAGCACCAGTCGCTCGACGGGCTGCGCGCGAACGAGGTGATCGCGCACGATCTCGTCCACATCCGCGACGGTCACGCCCGCGTACCAGATGCCGCCCGGATAGACGATCACAATCGGCCCGCGCGCGTGCTGCACCGTGCAGCCCATCCGCGTCACCTTCACGTCGTCGACGCCCGCCGCTTCGAGCGCCGTCCAGAAGTGCGCGCGTATCTCCTCGCCGCCCTTATCCGAGCAGAAGCGGTTGCGGCACGGGTCTGCGACCGTCTGCATCTCCGCGCCCGCGCCGCTCGCGGTGCAGACGAAGACCTGATACCGATAGGGCTTCACCATGCGATGCCGCTCCAATCACGATCCATGCGTCGTCTCCCACGCCGGTTCACGCACACCGTCAGCCGATGGGCTGAGGACATGCACGCGCACCGCGCCGGCCACGTCCGGTTCCGGCGCGATCTCCGCATCCACGGCGAATACGTCTGCCAATAGCGCGTGGGTGATCGTTGCTGCGGGTGTCCCGGTAGCGACGATCCGCCCATTCATCAGCACCGCGAGTTGGTCGCAATAGCGGGCCGCGAGGTTGATATCGTGAACGGCTGCAACGACCGCCAGACCCTGCTCCTCCGCCAACCGCCGCACGAGCCGGAGGATGGCATGCTGATGGTGGAGGTCGAGGTTGGCGGTCGGCTCATCGAGCAGGAGGACACGCGGCTGCTGCGCGAGCGCCCGCGCGATCAATACCCGCTGCTTCTCACCCCCGGAGAGTGTCTGCACATTTCGCTCGGCGAGGGGCAGGATGCCGGTTTGTTCCATCGCCTCCCAGACGATCTGGCGGTCGGCCACGCCGCCGACCTGAAAGCGACCGAGATGCGGGTTCCGCCCGTCCATCACCACGTCCGCGACGCTGAACGGAAAGTCGAGCCGCGCCTGCTGCGGAACGTAGCCGAGCAGCCGCGCGATCTGCTTCCGGGGGAGCGCACGCAACGATCGGCCATCGAGCGTGATTTCCCCGCTGGCGGGCGCGATCAGGCCCGCCGCGAGCCGGAGCAGGGTGCTCTTGCCCGCGCCGTTCGGGCCGATGATGCCGAGGAACGCCCCGGCTTCCACGGCGAGGTCCGCCCCCGCGATCAGCGTCGCGCTGTCAATCATGTACGTGACCGATGTCAGCCGGAGGGTTGCTGCCATTGATCGCTATCCGTTCGGGTACAGGAGGTGCACGAGTTCCTCCATCGCGCGCACATTCCAATGCGAGAGGGTGAACAGATAGGTGTCCGTGACGCCGTAAATGTGCTTCTTCGTCACGGCGGGCACGGCGGCGAGTGCGGGATTGACCGTCACCTGTGCGAACGATTTTGAGTCCTTCTCCGGGGAGCCGGGGATGACGATCGTGTCCGGGTTCATGGCGATGATCGATTCGAGGCTGATCTGCTTCGTGCCGCTGATGCCGCTCTCCGCCGCGACATTGATCCCCCCTACCCGTCGGATGATGCCGTCCATGTTCGAGTCCGCGCCCGCGACATAGGCATTCCCCTGCAGGAGGAGGATGCGCGGCTTCGGCTCGCCCGCGTGTTTCGCGACGACCGCGTCGATCCGCGTCAGCCGGTCGTTGATAACCCAGATGAGCGCGTCTCCGCGCGCGTCTTCGCCGTACAGGTAGGCGAGCACGCGGAGGCTCCCCGTGAAGCCGTCGTACGCATCGACGAGGTCCGTGACGGCGACGGTGATCCCCGCCGCCTGCACCTGCCGCACCAGTTCTTTGTCTGTGAACGGATCCGCGACGACGAGATCGGGCTTCGCGGCAAGCACCTGCTCCGCGCCCTTCCCGTAGATCGGGATCCCCGTGGCCTGATCCGCGACGTTGCTGATCGTCGGGTCCGCGGTGTACTTGCTGATCGCGGCGATGCGGCTCTTGTCCACCAGCGCGAGCGTCATCTCATCGTAGCCGACCGAGAGTGTCATCACCCGCTGCGGCTTCTGTGCGACGGTGACGACACCATTGAGCGCCTCGATCTTGCGGGGGAAGTCGGCCGTCTGCTCGATGATCCGCGTCTTCCGCTGGCCCGCACTCGCTGTCGTGGTTGGCGCAACGGACGGTATGGAGGCGGAGGGGACCGCATTCGTGGGGATGATTGCGGTTGCCGGGCGCGCCGGCGCGGTTGTGGACGTGCCGGGGGAGGCCGATCCGCAGGCGACAAGCAGCGCGATGAGCGGGAGGATCAGCGGAATCTTCCATCGATACGGAATTATCGTCACGGATCGTCCTTTCAAAGATTGAGCGTCCGGCGGCGAGCGTAGAGGAGCGCCAGGAAGAAGGGTGCGCCGAGGAAGGCGGTGATGACGCCGACGGGCAATTCCTGCGGCTGGAGTATCGTCCGGGCGACGGTGTCGGCGATGACGAGGAAGAGCGCGCCGCCGAGCGCGCTGACGGGCAGGAGCGTGCGATGGTCCGGCCCGAGCGTGGCGCGGACGACGTTCGGGATAATCAGCCCCACAAAACCGATCGGGCCGCTGACGGCGACGCACGCCGCGACGACCAGCGCGACGGCGATCAGCAGGATCAGCCGGACGCGCGGCACGTCCACACCCAGGCTGCTCGCCTCCTCTTCGCCCGCGAGCAGGACATTGAGGTCTCGCCGGAAGCACGCACAGACCGCCATTCCCGGTGCAACGAGCGCCGCCGCGATGGCGAGATGCTCCCAGCCCCGGTTGGTGAACCCGCCGAGCAGCCAGAAGACGACCTCGCGCAGGAGGAAGGGATCGCGCGTGGAGAGGAGCGCCGCAGAGGTGCATGCACCCATGAACGCGCCGACCATGATGCCCGCGAGCAGGAGCATCCCCAGTTGGATGCGCCCGTGCCGGAGCGCCAGCCCGTAGACGGTGAATGCGGTCGTGGTCGCCGTGACAAAGGCCAGCGCCGGGAGCGTCCAGAGGCCGCGCGCCTGCATGCCGGTCGTAATCGCCAGCACCGCGCCGAACGCGCCGCCGCTGCTGACGCCGATGATCCCGGAGTCGGCGAGGGGATTGCGGAATAACCCCTGGAGCACTGTCCCGACGACTGCGAGCCCGCCCCCGACGACGCCCGCGAGCAGGAGGCGCGGCACGCGCAACGACTCGATGATCCGCTGCTCGACGGGCGTGAACGGCAGTGCGCCGCCGAGACCGAGACGGTTGAGCAGGACGCCGAGGCTGTGCGTCGGCGCGATGCCCACCGGTCCCACCCCCGCGCCGACGATCATGGCGATGATGAGCGCGACGACCAGCGCCGCGATCACGAGCGACGGTCGCCCGCGTCTGGTCGGCAGGGCACGACGGACTGCGTGCTGTCGTGCTATAGGAGCCATTTCCTGTGTATCAACGCGCATCACTCACCGCCCATCCGCCGATGTGGCCGCAGCCCCGTCGTATAGGTCGGGCAGCGCGGCGCGGATCACCTGGGCGGTGTGCGCAAGCTCAAGGTCGCCGAGATGCCGGTACTCCGCACCAAGTTCGCTCGCCAATCGCTGGGCGAGATCGAGGCGCACCGCCCCGGTCTCGCTGTCGAGCACGAGCGCGGATATCCCCCGGTCGCGGAGCGCCCTGGCCTCGCGATGCGCATCATCGACGGGCGTACTCTCCTCCGCGAGCGATACGTTCGCACGACCGTCGCTGAGCACGACGATGACTGGTGCCTGCGCCGTGTGTGCAGGGCGTTCCAGCACCTCGCGCGCGAGGCGCAGTGCGTCTGCCAGGGGTGTACGCCCCCCCGTCGCTAACGCATGCAACCGCTGCTCAGCAACCGATGTGCTCCGCGTCGGCGGCAAGACGAGCTCGGCCCGTGCGCCGCGGAAGGCGATCAGACCGACGTGATCGCGGCGCTGGTACGCGTCCGTCAACAAGCCGAGGACAGCGCCCTTGGCGACGGCCATGCGGCGCTCCGCCGCCATCGAGCCACTCGCGTCCACGACGAACAGGACGCAATGTCCGGCGGGCAGCTCGCGGTGGCGCACGCGCACATCCTCGGGGCGGACCTGTACCGCCATCCCGCCGCTCGCCCCCTCACGATGGTCCCACTGGCGCGTTGCTGCCGCCCGGATCGTCGCCGCGACGGCGAGCGATCCCCCATTGGGCGTCGTCGCGACTACCGCGCCAGCGCGACCCATCTCAGCCTGCGGCGTCGATCTGCCGCGCCTCCCCGCTACGCTTCCGACCCGGTCTTTTGTGTCCTTCGGGAGCCTGAGCGCTCGTGTGGGCGCGGCGTCGAAGATGGTCGAATCATCGTTGCCGCCATCGGAATCATTCGCATCTTCCGGCATCTGCTGCGGGGCATCATCGGATGCATTCTCGCCCTTCTCCTCATACTCCCGCAGCAGATCATCGACCCATTCCGGGAGTGGTGTGTTCGGCGACTGCGGCTGACGCGACCGGTGGGGCAGCGCGAGTTCCGCCGCCATGCGGATGTCTTCGAGTTCGACGATTGATCGGCCCGCGTAGGCGGCGAGCGTGCAGGCGGCCTTGTGGATCGTGAGATCGGCGCGCAGCCCGCCGACACCAGCCTCGGTGCAGATGCGTGCGATCAGGTCCAGAAGATCATCCGTGAGAACGATGTGCGGGAGACGTTCGCCCGCCTCGGCAATTGCATCGCGTACGTCGCGCTCATCGTTGGCCCAGCGCGCCGCGAATGCGACCGGATCAGACTCATAGGCAATACGCCGCCGGACGACTTCGGCCCGGTCCGCCGGGTCGGGCAACCCTTCCGCATCGACGGACAGGCCGAAGCGGTCGAGGAACTGCGGGCGCAGCTCGCCTTCCTCCGGGTTCATCGTGCCGATCAGGATGAAGCGTGCCGGATGGGCGAACGAGATGCCCTCCCGCTCCACGACGTTCCACCCCATCGCCGCCGCGTCGAGCAGGACATCTACGAGGTGGTCCGGCAGGAGATTGACCTCATCGATGGAGAGAATGCCCCGATGCGCGGCGGCGAGGAGGCCGGGCTCGAAGTGGCGCTCACCGCTCCGCAGTGCGCGCTCGAGGTGCAAGGTGCCGAGGACGCGATCCTCCGTCGCGCCGATCGGCAGGTCCACGATGCGGGCCGGGCGCACCACCGCCTGCCTTCCCTGCCCGGCGCAGTGCGGGCAATCGACAAAGGGATCGTCGGGGTCGCACGCGTACGGGCAACCGGCCACGACGGCGAGATCGGGCAACAGGGCGGCGAGTGCCCGCACGCTCGTCGATTTCGCGGAGCCCTTCTCGCCCCGGATCAGCACGCCGCCGATCGCCGGGTTGATCGCGTTCAACAGCAGGGCCAGCTTCATCCGCTCCTGCCCGACGACGGCGCTGAACGGGTACCGATGGCGGGGGCCCGCCTGACTACCGCGCACGGGACACGCCCGCTGCGGACTCTTGGCGGCCTTCCAGATCGCCGTCGACCTGGAGATAGAGTTGCCGCAGCTGCTCCAGCATCGCCGGGTCGGGCGCGGCCCACATGCCCCGGCTCGCCGCCTCCAGTAGTCGCTCGGCGATGTCCCACAGGCCCCACGGGTTGCTGCGCGCGAAGAATGCCTGCATCGTGGGGTCGAGCGCGTAGCGCTCGGTGACGGTCGCGTACATCCAGTCCTCGACCACATCGGCGGTCGCGTCGTAGCCGAAGAGGTAATCGACGGTCGCGGCGAGTTCCAGGCCGCCCTTGTAGCCGTGGCGGGTGATCGAATCCAGCCACTTCGGGTTGACGACGCGCGTGCGGAAGACGCGGCTCGCCTCCTCCTTGAGGTCGCGGACGCGGGCGCGGGCCGGGTCCGCGCTGTCGCCGAAGTAGGCGCGCGGGCGCTTCCCGGTCAGGGCGCGGATCGTGGCGATCATGCCGCCGTGGTACTGGAGGTAGTCGTCGGAGTCGAAGATGTCGTGCTCGCGGTTATCCTGATTCTTCGCGGCGACCGCGACCCCCGCCAGCGCGCCCCGGAATTCGTCGCGGGCGTCCACGCCGTAGGTCTCCGCCGTGTAGGCGTAGCCGCCCCAGTTCACGTACGCAACGGCGAAATCTCCCACATCCTGCCAGTTCCGCTCGTCGATCAGGGGCAGGATGCCCGCGCCGTAGGTGCCCGGCTTGCAACCGAAGACGCGATAGAGCGCCCGCTCCTCGGCTTCCGCCGACTGCACGCCCGCGCCCTCGGGTTGCGCGCGCGCCGCGAGATACCGCTTGCGGACGAAGTTCCGCTCGATTGGTTCATCCAGGATGGCGACCATACGCACGGCCTCATCGATCGCCGCAATCAGGTGCGGGAAGGCGTCGCGGAAGAAGCCCGAGATGCGGCAGACGACGTCGATGCGCGGCCGGCCGAGGGCGGCGAGCGGCACGACCTCCACCCCGAGCAGGCGGTGATTCTCCGCCTGCCAGCGCGGCCGGACGCCGAGCAGCGCGAAAACCTGGGCGATGTCGTCGCCGTGGGTGCGCATCGCGCTCGTCCCCCAGATGGAGAGCCCGACGCTCTCCGGGTACGCCCCCTCGTCATCGAGGTGGCGGCGCAGCAACTCATTCGCCAGTTGCTGACCAACCTGCCATGCCGCCTGGCTCGGCAAGGCGCGCGGATCGACCGCGTAGAAGTTCCGCCCGGTGGGGAGCACATGCGCCATGCCGCGCGTCGGCGCGCCGCTCGGCCCCGCCGGGACATACCGGCCATCGAGGGCGCGCAGCAGATTGTCGATCTCCTCCGTATTGCGCCGGAGATTGGGCATCAGGTCCGCGCAGATGAAGCGGAGCGGCACGGTAATCGGGCGTGCCTCCTCCGTTTGCACCGACAAGAGCGTCCCCCGCAGGGCGCGGTCGATGTCGCCTATGGCGAACCCGCCGTCCGCGAGCGTGCGCAGCAGCCGGTGGGAGAGCGTCTCGACAGCGAGGAGCGCGTCGCCCGCCGTGACGATCACGGTTCCGGCATCGTCGGCGAGCGCATTGAGGGGATATCCGCTTCCGTCGGGATTGATGCGTGCACCGGGATCCTCTTGCAGGATGGCGAGATCGAGGCCATACCCGGCGGCGACCGTGGCGGGCAGGCTGGGGATCGCGAGGTTCGGGATGCGCGTCAGGTGATAGAGCAGATCGGTGAGCGAATCCCCCTCGGGTACCATGCCGAGCGTGTGCAGCCCGTCGCGGATCTGCGCGCCCGCCAGTTCGCAGAGGTAGCCGTCGATGTCCTCGATCAGATGGGCCACATCCGGGGCCATCAGCTCGGTCAGGGTAACCGGCGTACCATCCTCGGTGAGGGTCGGGTCCCATTCGTGGCTGTGATCGGGGTTCGCCGCGAGCAGGTGGCTCAGGTCGCTATCGAGATTTGCCCGCTTGATCAGCGCCCAGATCTGATTCTGCAGGAGCGGCAGTTTCGTCGGGTCGAGCTGCTCGACCTGGTAATACTCGTCCACCAGTTGCTGGAGTTCCGCCAGTTCGCCGTAGACGCCTGCCGAGGTCATCGGCGGCGTCATATGATCCACGACGACCGCGTGCGTGCGCCGTTTGGCCTGGGTGCCCTCGCCGGGGTCGTTGATGATGAACGGGTAGATGAGGGGCAGATCGTCCAGGAAGGCGTCCGGGAAGCAGCGGGCGGAAAGGCCGATCCCTTTGCCGGGGAGCCATTCGAGCGTGCCGTGCTTGCCCATGTGGACGATCGCATCCGCCCCCCACCCGAAAGGCTCAGGCGCGCGCAGCCAGCGGTACAGGGCGTGGTAGTTGTGCGGCGGTGGGAGATCGGGCAAATGATAGATCGCCTTCGGGTCCATGCCATAGCCGCGCGGCGGTTGGAGGGCGACGAAGCAGTTGCCGAACGGAAGGCCCGCTAGCGCGATCATGCCGTCGTGGACGTACGCACCGCCGGGGGCGGGGCCCCACTGGCGCTCCATCTTCTCCCGGCTCTCCGGCGCGAGCGCCGCGTACCAGTCCGCGTATTGCGCAGACGGGACGCGCGCGGAGGCGTTGCGCAACTGATCCTCGGTGAGCACCTCGCGGTCATAGGAGCAGCGGTCGATCAGCGCGTGCATCAGGGTGTCGCCGTCAGGCGGGAGGTCCTCGACGGTGTACCCGGCGTCGCGCAGCGCATGGAGGAGACGCAGCAGCGAGGCGGGCGCATCGAGGCCGACGGCGTTGCCGATGCGCGACGCCTTGGCGGTCGAGTTCGTCAACACGAATGCGATGCGCTTCTCGGCGTTCGGTGTGCGGCGCAGGGTGGCCTGCCGCAGCGCCAGGCCGACGACCCGCTCCACCCGATCCGGCACCGGCACATAGCGGACGGGCATCGCGTGGTCGCCGCCCACTTCCTTGAACGAGATGGGGACGGTGATGATGCGGCCGTCGAACTCGGGGATGGCGACATTCATCGCCGTGTCGAGCGGGCCCAGGCCGCGCCCGGAGACCTCCCACGCCGTCCGGCTCGACGCGGCGGTGATCGCCTGCAACACCGGCACGTCGAGCGTCAGCAACTGCTCGACCGACCAGCCGCTCATCGTCGGCCCATCGGGGTTGACCGCGCCCATGGCGAAACTCATCGCGGTGATGAGGACATCGCACCCACCGGCGGCAAACGGCACGAGGAATCCGGCCATCCCCCCCGCCTCATCGGCGGCTTCTTTGGAGGCGGCGGTGAAGACCGGGAGCGCGTTCGCGCCCTGCTGTTCGATTTCGCGGATCAGCGTATCCACGAACGCGGTATTGCCGGAGAGCTGGTGCGCCCGATAGAACAGGATACCGATGGTCGGCGCGGTGCGATCGTGTCGCTCGCGCACGGCGGCGAGCGTCGCGTCGGGCACGTCGGGGTGGTAGACGCCGAAGCGAGGCGCGGGGGCCGGGGCGTCGTAGCCGAACCCGGTCGTGAGCAGATGATCGGAGAGGAACCGGAGCGCGTGCTCATAGTTGTGCGGCCCGCCGCGTTGCAGGTACGCGAAGAGCTCGTGCAGCGTCGGCACGGCGGCATTGGAGAGGGCGGTCAGTTCCGGGTCCAGTTCGTCCGTACCAGGCACGCAGAGGAGGAAGGAGTCATGCGCCTCGGCGAGCGCGCGGAGCCGTTCCAACCCGGCCGCGAAGCTCGCGCGGCCCCCGTGTAGGCGAACGATGACGACCTCCGCCTCCGGTGCCGTCCGATCCAGGAAGTCGAGTGCATCCGCGTCGTCGCCGAGACGGGAGACATTGAACGCGCGGAGTGGCGGGAAGTCGGCAGGAAGTGTGCCGGCGATCTGTTTCAGGAGTAGGAGATCGGTGTCCGCGTGGGTGAGGAAGAGGAAGCCCGAACCACGGACGGCGGGCCGCGTGACGGCACGCTCGTCCCCGTCGGTGCGGCCCTCATCATCCGGTGAAACCGACCGCTGCGTCGCCCAGTCGAAGACGGAGAAGACATTCGGTTCGAGCGCCAGGGGCGGCGGCAGGTAGCGGTCGGCGGCGACCAGCGCGTCAATGTAGTCGTAGATCGCCAGCACCTGCGCGTCGCTGGTGATTGTATGGAACCAGACGTCGCGACCGGCGAAGAGGAGCATCACGACGTTGGCGAGCGCGCACGGGCCGAGGCAGCCGCCGATCGTCAGATGCACTTTGTTGCGCAGTCGCCGGCGCTCCCACTCCGCGTGGTACAGATCCTCCGGCACCGGGTCGTGGCCCCGGTCGGTCAGGCCGCAGCAGCACCCCTTGGCGCAGACGGAGAGTTGCCCGGGGCGACGGAAGACGTTGATCGCTTTGCCGTCTGCCCGGAGGACGAGATTGCGCGGTCGCGGCGCTTTCCCGTCAGGCATCGCCGCGCTCCAGCGGGCACGGAAGGACCGAAAATATGACACGTGTGCTGCCAGGTGAAATGAATCGAGGCATCGCTATCCCGACCTTAATACGCGAAGGCGTCCGGAGCGACACGGGAGCGGCAGGTACCCTAGCTTCGCAGCGAGGCTGCGTCACAGTTGCGCGACAGCGCCGGACTCGCACCGGCTTCCCCTGGGAGACTCCGCGCATCCAGGCGAGGAGTACCGTCCCCATTGTGCTATGCGAATGTAGCGGTCACTGTAGCGGCAATCTGCTTTCCCGGCAACAGGACCGATAAAATTATCGCGTTCGCCCGGAATACGCGCCTCAGCATGCGGCTCGGCAGATGTCTATCTCCCGGTGAACCCAAGCACGATGGGCGAAGTCACAAAACAGACGGAGATCGCTTCGCTTTCCCGATTCGTGTGTCCACCCAACGTCTTTGCTGCCGGAATCATTCCGGCGGGGCAGAACATCAGGCGATACCCTCACCTCCAAGCAGATGCTTCCTTGGTTGCCCCCGGTGATGCCGCTCGGGTAGATGAATTGACCGTCGCCCGTGCCGGCATCTTCCCGTACCCCGAGCAATCACCCTTCCTATTGAACTGCTCGACGCCATTTACTGTGGCTCTGGCACAGATTCCGTGCTCAACCGGCGAGCAGTACCCGCTTGCGCAGCAGGTCGAACTTCGCTCTGCCGAACATCTGCCGCTTCACCAGCTTCGTCCTCGTCACCTGCCCCTCCACTTGCCCTGAACTCCACCGGTGCGCCAATGCCGCCTCGATCGCTGCCTGGTCTTGCCGCAGCTTGGCCGCGAAGCCGCGCAGTTCGCGGATTGGGCTCGTTTCGGCGGCGCGCAGCCACCCCGCCCATGCCGCTCAGTCACGCTCCCGCACCAATCGTCGGAACTCCTCCAGTAGCGTCAGCGCCTCGCGGACCTCTGGTGCCGCAGCCAAAAGCCTCGCCCGCATCGTCTGCTGGGCAGGCTCCAGGCTCTCGCATGGTCGCAGCAGGAGCCACACCGCCTGACGCGGCGACGGTGGCCGCAGCTGCGGTGGGGCCGGAGCCGGTGTGGGACCCGCGATGTGTGCGGCACGCCCGCGTCGCGCAGGCTCGACGCGCCAGCCCGCGATGAGCCGCTGCACCATCCGCACCGAGCCGGTAAATCCGCGCGCCCGCAGTTCCTGCCACAGCACCGTCGAGTCGCGATAGCCTGCCTCCCATCGCTCTTGCAGGTACGTTGCATGGGCGGTCCCGGCGCTCAGCTTCGTCCAGCGCGCGGGCCATTCGGGGAAGGTGCCCGCATTCACGTATTTGCGCACCGTCGGACGGGCTACCTGGAGATGAAGGCTGATCGCGGTCAGCGACCAGCCTTGGTGATGCAGTGCAATGACCTGCTGATAGCGCGCCAGGCGGCGATCGCGGCGTGGATTGGCGGGCGACAACGCTGCGCGGGATACCGGCGATGACCAACGGTCCGACGGCGGTGTAGTCTCCTGCGTCACCGCGGCGCGCAGGGCGGTGGGATGGCGGACGAGGATTCGTTCGAGGACGTCGCTGCTATTGCGCGTGAGGTGGAAGCGATCGGCGATTTGGATAGCATCCGGCGCTCCGTGCCGTGCCCCACGGGCGTAGTCGCCCCCTCGATCCCGACACACCAGTTTCGGCTGACCATGCGCGTCGAGCCAGGTGGCGAACGCATCGGCGGTCCGCTCGGGCAGCAGATCAATCACGCGATGTCCTTCCAGATCCGTGAGAATCGTGCCGTAGTGATGGCCCCGCCGCAAGGCGAAATCATCAACGCCGAGCACGGACGGCGTGCTGACCGGCGGTTCGGGAAGGGCGCGCACGAGGCGGAGCAGCGTCATACGACTGATACTGCCGCCGCGCCGACGGGCGAAGCGCATGCCGGGACGTCCGCCGAGGGTGAGGCCGAGGTCCGCGAGGAAGGCTTGCAGGGGCACACTTCGTCGCGCATAGCGGGCAGCGAGGCGGGGCACCTGCTCGGCGAAGGTGCGACGCGGGCAGGTGGCGGTGCGGCAGCGGAAGCGCCGGACAGAGAGGTGGAAGAGCACGCGCCGACCGCCGATGGGCTGATCGGTAATATGGCGGACGTAGCGCGAGTGGACATGGCGGGAACGGCGATGACAGGACGGACAGCGGGCGGTCGCAGCCAGCGGTTCGAGATCGAGTTCGAGCGTTGCTGCGGAAAGCGTGGCATGGCGCACACGCAGACCGGCGAGATGAGGCAGCAAGGATATCCAGCGCATCGCGATCCTCCTCCAAGTGTCAAGCGAGCATAATCGGAGGAGTATGGCAGGCCAGGATGGAGCACGGAATCTGTGCCAGAGCCTGGGTAATTGTCGTTCATCATTTCGCGAGGGCGGGAACCGCATCTACCAGAAGGCGTAGCGACGCAGGCGTGGGAGCCCGGGGCACGTACCCCGGGCTTCTCTCGGTCTCTGTATCGGGTGCGGCGGTTCGGGTTCCTCCCGTCTCACGGGAGGAACTTCGTGCTGAACATTTCTTCGGGCTTCGGGTTGCCCTTGACGAGAGTGGTCTCCTTCATGAAGGTCGTCATGCGCGTCCACGCCGCCGGGTCGATTTGCCCGTACTTCGCGGGATCGCCCGAGAGATCGATCGTCGCGGCGAGGACCTGCTGCTGCACGTCCGCCGTCTTCGCCGCCTCGGGGACGATCTTCAGCACCTCCGCAAAAGCGCCCTTCGGGTCCGCCTGTGTGTCGTGCATCCCGGCGATCAGGGCGCGTAGGAAGGCGCGGACCGTATCGGGATGCTCAGCGAGCATCTTCTCGCTCGTGACGATCCCGGCGGAGGGGAGGTTGTAGACGTCCGAGACGCGCAGCACGTCCACGTCCACGCCCTGCGCCTTCAGTTGGACCACATCGTTGTTCACGTACCCGACCCCGGCGTCCACCTTCCCCTGCGCGATCGACTGCGCCTGCGAGAAGCCGACCTCCTGCAGATTCACCTTCGCTTCGTCGATCTTGTTCGCGTAGAGGATCGCCTTCAGGCCGATGTAGTTCGCACCGTTCCTGCTCGGGATGCCGACCTTCAACTTCGTGAGCGATTGCGCATCGGTCAGCCCCTTGCCCTTCGGGGCGAAGACGGCGATCGGGTACTGCTGGTAGACGGCGGCGACATAGACGACGGGTACCCCCTGCGCCCGCGCGAGGGCGACCTCATCGCCGCTGGCGTTGAGGAAATCCCGCTCGCCGCGCGCCGTCAGTTGCATCAGGTCGGACGAGGAGCCGTAGTCGAACTGCGCCTTGAGACCCTCGGCGGCGAAGCGCCCCTTCGCGTCCGCCATGTAGAATTGGGCGAACTGGACGTTCGGGATGTAGCTGAAGGCGACCCTTACATTCGTGGGAGGCTTGCCGGACACAACCGACGGGGCGGCGGTCGTGCTCGCCGCGCCGGTCGCGCGACTGGCGGCGGGTGCGGCGGTGGCAGGCGGCGCGGTGGTCCCGACCAGCCCCGTTGTGGCGACGGGTGCGGTGGCAGGCGGCGTGGCGGTCGTGCTCGATCCACCACAGGCGGCGAGTAGGGCGCCGAGCGACGCATTGGCGGCGGCGACGAGAAACAGACGACGGTGCATGATTCAGTCCTCCCACGAGAGCAGCAAACGTTCCAGGGACGCGACGATGACGTGGCCGAGTGCGGAGATTGCCATCAGGCAGAAGAGCGCGACGAACTTGAGCGGCGTGTCGTAGAGGAACTCCGCCTGCTTCAGCAGGTAGCCGAGCCCCTGCCGCGCCGAGACGAACTCGCCGACGACCGCGCCGATCACCGAGAGGGTGAAGGCGATCCTGATGCCGCCGAGCAGCGAGGGGAGGGCGAGCGGCACCTCGACGTAGCGGAGGATCTGCCAGCGGTTCGCGCCCGCGAGGTTCGCCACGCCGATCAGATCCGGCTCGATGGCCCGCAGGCCGATCATCCACGTCACGAGGGTCGGGAAGAAGACGATCAGCGCGCAGATCAGGATCTTCGGCAGCAGCCCCGTGCCGAACCAGAGGATGAAGATCGGGGCGATGGCGACGATCGGCATCGCCTGGCAGGCGGCGATCACGGGCGAGAGGGCGCGATCGAGCAGCGGGATGTGGACGAGCACATAGCCGAGCGCGAAGGCGACCGCGATCCCGGCGAGCGCGCCGTCGCCCGCCTCGATCAGCGTCGTGCGCAGGTGCGGCCAGAGGATGCCGTCGCGCAGCGCGTCCCGGAACGACCGCGCAACCGCTTCCGGTGGCGGGAGCAGGAACGGCTTATAGCCGCCGATCACGACGACGAGCTTCCAGAAGACGAGGAGCAGCGCGAAGGCGATCGTCGGCGCGAACATATTGAGCAGGCGCGCACGACGTTTGGGCCAGCCACCCTTCCGGCGTGTGTCACCGCCGCGCGTGGGGTCTCTCCCGATGTTCCGGGCGGACGATGCGGGTGCTCTGCGTTCCAGTGTCCCGACCATGTGGCGCACCTCCGGATGCGGAGATCGATGCCGGGGCAACAAAAAGTCCCGGCGACTCGTGCGTCGTCGGGGCGTGTGTGCAGGCAGACACCGCAGGTGCGCGAACAATCGCGGTGGCACAGGCTTTTCAACCCGTGGTTCCGGCAGGCACGAACGCCCACCCCACCGAACAATGCTCGCGCGTCCCCTCCGGGATCGCGTCACCCGCCGCACAATGATGCGTCTTCTCCCATCCGGACTCTCACCGTCGGCCCCGGAATCGCACCGGAATCTGCCACACCCGTTGGGACGTCTGGTGTGGCTCGCGGGCTTGGCATGCGGGTAACGTCTGCCTCACCGCCGGTCGGGGATTGCACCCTGCCCCGAAGACTGCACGCGGCGAGTATCGTGCGAAACTGCACAACCGTCAAGGGAGGCCACGCAAGTAACAAGGAGAGCACAAAGAAGTCGGGGGCACCGAACCGGACCAGGCGTTACCCATCTTGTGCTGCTGGCCGGTGTTCTTCGCGCTGCTCCGTACGCCGTTTCTCTGCCCCCGGCTGGTTCTCCGCACGCGTGTACTGTAATAGGTGTTGCGCGCGATGCCCACAATCTCGCAGATCTCACGGATACTGTGCGCCCCTTCCTTCTTCAACGCTAACGCTGCTTTCTGCTTCTTCGCGTCCACGCCCTGCGGGCGTCCCCCCTTCCGCCCTCTCGCCCGTGCTGCCGACAACCCGGCATTGGTTCGCTCGCGAATCAGGTCGCGTTCGAACTCGGCCAAGGAGGCGAAGATGTGGAAGATCAGTTTGCCCCCACTGGTCGTCGTATCGATACTCTCCTGCAGACACTTGAAGCCGACCCCACGGACGACCAGATCACGCACCGTCTCCACGAGGTGCGGTAACGAGCGACCGAGGCGGCTGTAGACGCCGGAATGCCAAGTGGTTCTCCCGTAATCCCGATACTGCTGGCGAAGTCGTCAAATCAACGTACGGACGCAGCAGAAGGGCGGGACGGTAGTCGCTTTTCGCGCCGATTTCGCCTCGTTTCGGACTTCGCCAGCAGTATCGAGAGTGCGCAAGAGCCATCACGGTGTCGAGATTCAGGCTAATGTGGATGCCGAACGACTCCATAGTTTCGGCGCTGTCACCGATCATCGCCCGCGTGTCGCACGGCAGGAGCCAGTAGCGCCCGCTGGGTGAGTCATCGGGTTGACGAGGCCGTTCCAGGTCGGGACGGGCGTTGCATGACATCCCCATGCAGACTATGATGGCTGCGTACCGACGCGGCGATCGTCGCGCGCCGATACGCAACAAATGCATAGCACCACCGCAGGGGGAGCGAGTAGCTGAGAGGCGGTATCAAGACCACCAACCCCTCGAACCTGATCCGGTTAGCACTGGCGTAGGGAATGCGGTGCCGAGAGTTTTCACGCGGCGTGTTCGTGCGCGCCCGGGTCGGCTTGACGCGCGTGTCCGCATTCCCCCATCCCGAATTTCGGGCGCGGGGGATTTTCTTTCCCGCGCCTGCTACGGACGACACTGTAGGAGGCGAGTTCAACCGATGCAGTCCTATACGGCGACGATGCGCGCGGTCCGCTACCACGGACCCGGCGAGCAATTCCACCGCGATGACGTGGCCATACCGGCGCCCCGCTCGGGCGAAGCGCTCGTGCGCGTCGGCGCGGCGGGGATCTGCCATACCGAACTCCACATGCAGCACGGCATCCTCAACATGGGGGCCGCGCCGCTTGTGCCGGGCCACGAGATCGCGGGCGAGGTGGTGTCGCTCGGCGACGGCACCGACGCGTTCAAGCCCGGGGATCGCGTCGCCGTCTCCTACTACGTCGGGTGCGGCCGGTGCGGTTGGTGCCGACAGGGTATGGAAAACCTCTGCTTGGACCTCGTCGCCCAGCTCGGTTTCACAGCGGACGGCGGCTTCGCGGAATATGTCGTCGCCCCGATTCGCAATCTCGTCCACCTGCCGCCGACACTCTCGATGGAGGAGGCCGCCTCGCTCGGGTGCAGCGGCACGACGGCGCTACACGCCGTCCGCTCGGTCGCCGAGGTGCGGCTCGGCGACACCGTCGTCGTCTACGGCACCGGCTCCGTCGGCTACTCCCTCATCCAGTTGAGCAAGATGGCGGGTGCGCGCGTCTTCGCCATCGGGCGCACCGAGGAGAAGCTGCGACTGGCGGCCGAGCTCGGGGCGGACGCGATCATCAATGCGGACCGGCACAATCCGTCAGTCGAGGTCATGCGCCTGACGGGCGACGAGGGCGCCGATGTGGTCTTCGAGTTGGTCGGCATCACCGAGACGATGGAGCACAGCGTCGCCATGCTCCGGCGACGCGGGCGGCTGGTCTTCATCGGCTACTCCGAGGATCGCCTGCTGCTCAACCCCTTGCAGTTTGTCATCAAGGAACTCCAGGTGCGCGGCTCGGTGGGGAATACCTACGCCGAACTCGCGGAGGTCATCGAACTCGCGGGCGAGGGTCGGCTCCGCGCGGTCATCGACCGCACCATCGGCCTCGACGACGTGACGGATGCCCTCGCGGATCTCGCGGCGGGCCGAGTCAACGGGCGCATCGTGATCCTCCCCGGTCGGGCGAGCACGCTGCCGCGGACGCACACCGAAGCCGAACGGCTGGACGCCAACATCCTCGCCTTCATCAACGAGGGTCTGGACACGGAGCGGGACGATACCCGCTTCGACGCCCTCGCGCTCCGCCTTTTCCGCTACCAGTTCGCGCACAACCCGGCGTACCGGAAATTCTGCGCGAGTACAGGTCGCACGCCGGAAACAGTCGGCACATGGCAGGCGATTCCCGCCGTCCCCATCAGTGCATTCAAGCTGACCACGCTCGCCTCCGAGCCGGTTGAAGAGGCCGCCGCCGTTTTCATGAGCAGCGGCACGACGGGCGGCCCCGAGCATCGCAGTCGCCACTATCACCCACACCTGAGTCTCTACGACGCATCCGTCCGCAATTGCTTCGCGGGCACGGTCGTCCCGGATGTCGCCCCGCGCACGCTACGCATGCTCTCGCTCTTTCCGCCCGCGGAGCAGATGCCGCACTCGTCCCTCGCACACTGGCTCGATTACGTCATGGCGCAGTTCGGCGCGCCCGGCAGCCGAGGCGTCGTCACCACCGACGGTCTCGATATGGACGCCCTGACCGACGCGCTGCGGGAGGCGGAGCGTGCGAACACGCCGCTCTGTCTCATCGGAGCCTCCTTCTCGTTCGTCCACTACTTCGACGCCTGTGCGGAGAACACTATGCGCTTCCAACTCCCTGTGGGGAGCCGGTTGATGGACACGGGGGGCTTCAAGGGGCAGAGCCGGGAAATCACCCGCCAGGAGCTGTACGGCATGGCCCGGGATTATCTCGGCATCCCGCAGGAGTTCTGCGTCAACATGTACGGCATGACCGAGCACAGTACCCAGTTCATCGACAGCACGATCCATGATCGGGCGCGCAGTATCCAGGGGCCGCGTCACAAGATCGTCCCGCCGTGGGCGCGGACCCGGGTCGTGGACTCCGAGACGCTCGAACCCCTCCCCGACGGCGAAGCTGGCCTGCTCCTGCACTACGACCTCGGCAACCGCAACTCGGTGCTCGCCGTGCTGAGCGAGGACATGGGCTACGCGCTCGGTGGTGGCTTCGAACTGATCGGCCGCGCGAAGGGCGCGGAGGCGCGGGGCTGCTCGATCGCGGTGGACGAACTCCTCGAAGCGATGAAACAGCGACCCGAACGTCCCGGACAGACGCGGGGAGGCGCGGCATGATCGCCGTTCGGACGGCGCCGTGGCTGCTGCCGGGAATCGGCCCGAGTGATATCGGCAACTGGTACACCCTGCCGGATGTGACGCTCGACGGCGCGCCGTTGCGTTTCCCCCGATTGGGCCCGGGCGACATCTATCGTGTCATGGATCGGATGCTCGCGGCGCGGCGCGCCTATCTCGCGGGCGCGACGACACGCGCGTTGATTGATCTCATCCACACCGCGCGCGATCGCTGGCTCGATTACGACGACCCTTTCCGCGCCGAGGCCGACCGCGTGCTGCCCGCCGTCACCGCGTACGCGCCCGCGATGGTGCGGCGCGGTCTCGACGATTACCTGAGCATCTTCAAACGCGACAACCTCAGGGCGCTCATCCGTGCCGAACTCGGCGACTTGGACATCCTCGATGCTTTCCGCGAGCGGCGCCTCGTCCCCGGCAAGAGCCGCGCGTACGGGCCGGAGATCACGACCCACATCTTCGCGGGCAACGTACCGGGCCTGGCGGCGCAAAGCCTCGTGATGGCGCTGCTCCTCAAGTCCGCGAGCTTCGGCAAACTGGCGTCCGGGGAACCCATCTTCGCGGCGCTCTTCGCCCGCTCCCTGATCGCGATGGAGCCGCGCCTCGCGGACTGCTTCGCGGTGACGTGGTGGCCGGGCGGCGAGGCGCTCGACACCCAGGCCGCAGCCTTCGCGCGGTCCGAGGCGGTGATCGCGTACGGAAGCGAGGCGGCGATATCGTCCATCCGGCAACAGGTCCCCGCATCCGCGCACTTCCTCGGCTACGGCCACCGGCTCAGCTTCGGCCTGATCGGGCGGGAAGCGCTGACCAACGCACGGCAGGCACGGCAGTTGGCGGCCCGCGCCGCGTACGATGTCGCGAAATTCGACCAGCAGGGGTGCGTCTCGCCGCATCTCTTCTATGTCGAGGAGGGCAGCGCCGTCGCGCCGCGCGATTGGGCCGCCCTCCTCGCGGGCGAACTCGAACGCCTCGGGCGCAATATGCCGCGCGGCACGTTGACCGCCCCGGAGAATGCGTCGGTCGCCGCCTTCCGGCGCGACGCCGAGTTCCGCGCCAGCCTCGACCCGGAGGGCGTGACGCTCTTCACCACGCCCGCAGCGAGCGACGGCGCGACGGTTCTCTTCGACGCGGACCCGGCATTCGCGCCGACCTGTTTGAACCGCACGGTCATCGTCAAGCCGATCGCCGATGCGGCCGCGATCATCGCACTGCTCCAGCCGGTGCGCGCGTTATTGCAAACTGCGGCGCTCGCCATCGCACCGGTGCGCCGCGACGCGCTGGCCAATGCGCTCGGCGCAATGGGCGTCACGCGCATCTGCCCGGTCGGCAAGATGCCCGATCCCGACCCGGCGTGGCACCATGACGGTCGGTTCAATCTGCTCGATCTCGTGCGCTTCACCGACCTCGAAGAGGGATATTCCCTGTGAGCGTTCGTGCCTCGGTCGAACCGGCGGTCGTGCTCCGGGACGTGGGCGAGCGGTTCGGCGCCCAGCATGTCCTCGCGGATATCAACCTGACCATCAACCGCGGGCAGTTTGTCGGTATCGTCGGCGAGAGCGGGTGCGGCAAGACGACGCTCCTCCGCCTCGTCGCCGGGTTGCTCGCGCCCACCAGCGGTTCGGTCGCGGTCGGCGGCGCGACGGTGTCGGGGCCGCAACGGGACGTCTCCTTCGTCTTCCAGTTGCCCGTCCTGCTCCGCTGGAGGACTGCCCTCGACAACGTCCTCCTGCCGGCCCAGATCGCCGACGTGCGGGTGACGCCGCGGGTGCGCCGGCACGCGAACGCGCTGATGGAGCGGGCGGGGCTGGGCGAGGCGGTGGGGAAGTTGCCGCACGAGCTCTCCGGGGGCATGCAAAGCCGCGTCGCACTCGCGCGGGCGCTCCTCCTGGAACCGGCGATCCTGCTGCTCGACGAGCCGTTCGCGGCCCTGGACGCCATCACGCGCGAGCGGATGGGGCTGGCCCTCCTCGACCTGTGGCAGGGGAGCGGCATGACCGCGCTCTTCGTCACGCACGACATCGCCGAAGCGGTCTTCCTGTCCGACGTCGTGGTCCTCATGGCTCCCCGGCCGGGGCGACTAGCGCGGACCTTCCCGATTCCCCTCCCGCGTCCCCGGACGCTTGTGATGCGCTACGAACCAACGTTCATCGCGCTTTGCCGCGAACTCCGGATGGCTATGGAACGGGTCGAGCACGGCGACGGGGAGGTGGCCCGGTGATCACACGCGAACGCGAGAAGACCCTGCCGACCACCAACGCCGCGATGCGCAACATTGTCCCGCGATGGTCGCGTGTGACCGGCCGCGTACTGCGGGGGGTTGCAACGTGGTCAATACTCTTCGTCGCCCTGGGCGTCTGGGAGGGCTGGGTGCGCCTGTCCGGCATGTCGGCGCTGGTCCTCCCCGGCCCGCTGCGCGTCCTCGACAGCCTTTGGACGAATCTGCGCGATGGGTATTTCCTCGTCCACATCCGCGCGACTGTCGTCGAGATCGCGCTCGGATTCGTCGCCGGTTCTGCCCTCGGCATCGCGCTCGGGGCGGCGCTCTTCCACTTCCCGCTGGTCGAGCGCGTGATGCGGCCCTACATCGTGGCGTCGCAAGCGCTCCCGAAGCTTGCCCTCGCGCCGATCTTCGTCCTCTGGTTCGGCTTCGACCTCGCGCCGAAGGTATTCATCACCACGCTGATCGTCTTCTTCCCGCTCCTCGAGAACACGCTCGCGGGCCTCGCCTCGCCCACGCATGACGAGCAGGAGCTGTTCCGTTCATTGCGCGCGAGCCGGTGGCAGACGTTCCGGCGTCTTCGCCTCCCTTCGGCGCTGCCGTTCCTCTTCGCGGGGTTGCGGATCGGCGCGATCCTTAGCATCGTCGGCGCCACGGTCAGCGAGTACGTCGGCGCAAATCGCGGCCTGGGTGCGCTGATCGTCGCGGCGCAGGGGACGCTCGACACGCCGCTGATGTTCGCGGTCTTCGTGCTCCTGACGGTCATCGGGCTTGCATTCTACGCGCTGGTCGCGCTGGTCGAATGGTTTGTGTTGTCCCGGCGGTATCCCGATCGTTCGTCCTGATGGAAATCGGGGAGGAAAGCAGATGTCCACACTGGTTACCCACGCGCACTCGACGACGATTGACCGCCGTACCTTGCTCTGGCGCGCCGCCACGGTCGGGCTCACCGCGAGTGCCGGGATGGTGCTGGCCGCCTGTGGCGGCAACGCGAGCACACCGGCGCCCGCCATGGCCTCTGTGGCACCGGCAACAAAGGCGCCGACCGGGACGACGGGGGCGGCGACCGCGAGTGCGGTGGCGGCCACGGCTTCGACAGGTTCCACGTCGTTCGCGACAACAAATGTGCGGATGGCGTGCTGGAGCCAGCCGATCTCCGAGCAGGCGAACATCTTTGGCGCACAGGAGAATGGCTGGTTCAAGGCGCAGGGCATCGACTTCACCTTCATGCCCGGCGCGGGCGGCGGCGACGCGCTGAAGAACATCCTCGCGGGCAACGCGGAGTTCGCCTTCACGAACGTCGAGCCCCTCCTCTTCGCCATCCAGGAAGGGGCGAAGCTGCGCGCCATCTACAACATCTACCCGCAGAACGTCTTCAACCTCCTCACGCTGAAATCCTCCGGGCTCGCATCAGTCGCCGCGCTGAAGGGGAAGAAAGTCGGTGTCTACAGCCAGTCGAGCGGCACGCGCTACAACCTGCTCGTCATGCTCAAGAGCGCGGGGCTGAAGGAGAGCGATGTGGAGATCGTCGCGGCAGGGATCGCGAACTTCGGGCCACTCGCGGACGGCAAGGTTGCTGCAACCGCCGCCACCGACACCGGCCTTTACGGCGCGCAGCAGGGCGGGTTGCGGGACCTCAACGTCCTGTGGGCGCGCGATGTCCTCAATACGCCGAGCGACATCTTCGTCGTCACGGAGGATCTGTATCAGAAGAAGAAGGACCTGATCGCCCGCTTCCTCACGGGGTACAAGCAGGGCACGCAGTGGATGCTCGACAGGCCCGACGCCGCAGCGGAGGTGGCGGTGAAATACGCGACGGACGGGAGGGAGATCGCGCGGAACCGGGCGATCATCGACATCCGCAACGCCTCGACCGTGTCGGACGCCACGAAGGCGAACGGCCTCGGCTTCTTCGACATGGACCTGCTCAAGAAGGTGGACGCGACCTTCTTCGACCTCGGCATCACTAAGCAGCGCTTCGCGATGGATACGATCTTTACGAACGAATTCCTTGCCGGTCTCTAGCAAGGTACAAACGGCCGGGGCTTTCTCCGCATCAGATCTTCATGTCACTAGCTTTACAGCCTCACGTAGCACACTCACCACCGCATGTCATCGGGCTTGGAATCGTGCGGTTCAAGATCTGGCGGCATACTCGCCTTGCGGATTGGTCAGTCGTGCGTTTGCCGTTGCGCTTCCCCGCCTGGTGCCGGGTTTGTCGCCCCTACCGCTGTGTCGGTCCTCCCGTGGGGGGTCGATTGGCGAAACGGACAAGATCGTCCACTTCGGCCGCGACGCAAAGAAACGCGAGAGACGGCACGCGGCGCCATGTCAAGGTGGGGTGTACCCCAAACGTACGTCAGGCAGCAGTGCGATTGTACGTCAACATAGGATCAACTATTCTCTTTCTTGACAGCTGTTCCCGAACCTTATAGACTCTATCTTGACAGATGGAGGAAATACGATGAATGGCCAGCGCATCGGCTACGTCCGGGTCAGCTCACTTGACCAGAACCCGGACCGCCAGCTCGAAAGCATCACCCTCGACCGCACCTTCACCGACAAGGCGTCGGGCAAGGATGTCGCCCGACCTCAACTCGACGCGTTGCTCCGCTTCGCCCGCGAGGGGGACACCGTCGTCGTGCACAGCATGGATCGTCTCGCCCGCAACCTCGACGATCTCCGTCGCCTCGTGCAACAGCTCACCGGGCGGGGGATCCGGGTGGAATTCGTCAAGGAGGGGCTCACCTTCACCGGGGAGGATGCACCGATGGCGACGCTGCTGCTCT